>Ga0209098_1000370_pt1 | contig 50280 bp, 36 predicted proteins | sample AD_JPNHW1_MetaG_FD_184429 | JGI IMG/M metagenome (GOLD analysis project Ga0209098, IMG submission 184429) | Active sludge microbial communities of municipal wastewater-treating anaerobic digesters from Japan - AD_JPNHW1_MetaG (SPAdes) (version 2) | ecosystem: Engineered > Bioreactor > Anaerobic...
TGCAGATGGCGATGAACGGCTTGTCGAAATCGGCCTCGGACTCGATCACGCCGGTGGCGCGGAGGAGGCTGCGGTGCGGGGCGCGTTCAAAGCCTTTCTTGATGGTGTCGGAGCGCATGGTGAAGAGGGACGACGGGACGTTGGAAAACGAGAGGGACAGCGATAGCGAGTGGCGGCGGTTTTGCCACCATGGAAAACGGAGCGGAGGGGAGGAAGATCAAGGCGGGGGAAATGCAGCGGATGATTTCCGGCCCCCACGATGAAGCAGATTTGTTCGAGGTAGGGCGAGTCGTCCCCGACGAGCCGCGGCTCACCCGGAGGGTTCGCCCTACCCACGGACACCTGTCGAGCGGCGAAACGCTCTTTCGTTCCACAATGGGAACCGGCCTCGACGCAGCCGGCTACGGACAGAGCTGCTACTTCCAGACGAGCTCAACCTTTGTCCCGACAACAACGGCCGCCATCGAAACGGTCTTCCCGTCGGTGATCACTTCTAGCCGCCGATCCGCCGACAAGCGGTAGATCCACTTGGTGGATCTGAAAAGAGTATCGGTCTCTTTGGTCTCATCCTTCTGGCCAAGAACTCGTTCTAGCTCGGCAATACCGAGACCGAGTTCACCATCCTGCTTCGCGGTCGTCGCAAGGAGTCTCGTGAACTCCTTGGTCCGCGTGCTGCGCGCTTTGATCTGATCCAGAGCCAACTCTGCTCCGAATGCAGCGGAGCAGAGAAGCGCGAGGATCGTCAGAAAGAGAAACCTCATCTCCCCTCACCGATTCACGTGCACGATCTTGGCCGGGGGGATGCCGTTGAAGTAGGTCGACGAGGCGGCGCTGTAGGCGCCGATGTTCTCGCTGTAGACGAGATCGCCGCGCTCGAGCGCGGGGAGGTTCTCGGCCATCGAGACGACATCGAGCGCGTCGCAGGTCGGGCCGAAGACGGCGCTGAGCTGCGTGGGGCCCTTCTTGAAGGCCTTGATCGGATAGTGGAGGTGGTCGAAGAGAATGCCCGAGTACGTGTGGTAGACGCCGTCGTTGATGTAGTAGCAGGGCTTGCCGTCGCGGACGGCCTTGCCGACAACGCGCGAGACGGAGGTGCCGGCGGTGGCGACCATGAAGCGGCCCGGCTCGGCGAGGATCTGGATGTCCTTCGGGAAGAGGCGGTCGATCTCGGTGTTGATGACCTTCGCGAGATCCTGGAACGGCTTCACGGTGGCATCGTACGGGGCGGGGAAGCCGCCGCCGATGTCGATGAGGTTCATCTTCGTGTAGCCGCGCTCCTTGGCCTCTTTGAAGATGTTGGCGGTGAGGGCGAGGGCCTGGACGTAGTTCTCGAAGTTCGTGGTCTGGCTGCCGACGTGGAAGCTGATGCCCTCGACGGTGAGGCCGACGCGGTCGGCCTCGAGGATCATGTCGACGGCCTCGCCGGGGGCGGCGCCGAATTTCGAGGACAACTCGACCATCGCGCCGGTGTTGGGGACCTTCAGGCGGAGGGCGAGGCCGGCGTGCGGCGCGTGCTTGGCGATCTTGTGGATCTCCTCGACGTTGTCGAAGGTCACGAGCGGCTTGTACTTGTCGAGCTGCTCGAGGGTGGCCTCGGGCTTGATCGGGTTCGCGTAGATGATCTTGTCCCAGATCCAGTCCTGCCGCTGCTTGGCGGGCATGCCCTTGATGTTCTGGTACACGGTCTCGAACTCGGGCATCGAGGCGACGTCGAAGCTGGCGCCCTCCTTGAAGAGGGTCTGCACGATCTCGGGAAGCGAGTTGGCCTTCACGGCGAAGTAGGCCTGCACGCGGGGCAGGTAGCGCTTGAACGTCCGGTAGTTCTTCCGGAGCTCGTCGTGATCGACGATGAAGAGCGGGGTGCCGTGCTCCTGGGCGAGTTTCTGCAGTTGGGCCTTCGAGATCATGTGTGTTGGAGAAAGGAGTGAGTAGCGGGTAGCGAGCAGGGCGCAAGCGCGTCAGTAGGCGCCGGAGGTGACAAAACGGGGACGAACGGCCCGAGGTAGGGTGATTCTGCCGCATGGCAGAACGCCGAGCCGCATCAAGCGCGGCTCACCCGGAGGGTTCGCTCTACCCTCGACCATCGGCACCTTGCAATGCCGTGGCCCGGATGGAGAAGAGGCCAGGTCGGCGACCTGGCCTGCAGTGACGGCAATCGAGAATCGGAAATCCAAAATTGGAAATCCCGTCAGTCCCCATCCTTGATGAGGAAGTTCTTGAACTGCCACGGATCCTTCGGATCGAGGTCGGGCTTGTTGTACCCCTTGAAATGCGGGCTGTAGCTCTTGAGCGGCGTCCAGTCAGAGGGGGTGGAGATGAACTTGCCGAGGTAGGGCTTGGCGACGCCGAGGATGAAGTCGTGAGGGAGGTCGTCGGGGACCTTGAGCCCCTCCTCCGGATGCTCGATCATCCACATGCATGCGGCGGTCACCGAGATGGCGACCTGCATCGTCGTGGCGTTCTGGTGCGGCACGAGGCGGCGGGATTCCTCGATGCTGAGGTCGCTGCCGGTCCACCACGAGTTGTACGGATGGCCCATGATGAGCGCGCCAAGGATGTCCTCACCGGCGGTGATCTCGTCGCTCATGATGCGCAACTTCGGCTGCAGCTCGTAGTTGTTGCCGCGCAGCTCGTGGAGCGAGGCGATGGCGGCGTCGCACGGGCAGTAGGCGTAGTGGACGGTCGGACGGTAGACGGCCTTGTTCTTCTCCCAGACGGTGAGCTTGTCGGAGAGGGTGAACGCCTCGCCGTGGCGGACGACCATGCCGTTGATGGTGTAGTTCGGCACCCAGGTGCGGACCCAGGTGTTCATGCCCATGCGGGCGATGCAGATCTGGTTCCGCGGGCCTTCCTTGTGCCGGTAGGCGTAGGCGGGGAGCGTCTTCTCGTGCGTGCCCCAGCCCATCTCGGAGGTGGTGATGCCCTCCTCGCGGAAGCCCTCGATCGACCAGGTGTTCACGAACTCGCCCACGCGCTTCGGCAGATCGGAGACCTGGGTGTCGCGCTCGGAGACGTGGATGACCTTCACGCCGAGCTTCTGGGCGAGGCGGTTGAACTGGAGGGTCTTCGCGTACTCGGCGATCTCCTCGGACTGCTTCGCCTTGAACTTCTTGTCGGCGAGCGACGCGGCGGCGATGTCGAGCAGGCCTTGCTTGGTGAAATGGGAGATGAGGCCGGGGTTGGCGCCGTGCTCAAGAATGGCGGTGGGCCCCTTGGTCTTCCACTTGGAGACCATCCGGCGGATCTTCATGTGCCGGTGGTAGAGGGTCTTCTCGGTCGGGTGCTTGCCTTCCTTGTACGGATCCCAGAGCTCGACGGAGGTGTTCACGTAGAGCACGCCGTGGTCGTGGCACCACTGGAGGATGTCACAGGCGTCGATGTTCCACGCGACGTCGACGAGCAGGTCACCGGCGCCGAGGTATTTCCCCAGCAGCGAACCGAGGTTCTCCTCGGTGATCCGGTCCCGTACGAAGCGCACTCCCTTGTCCACCCACTTTCGCAACTTCTCCGAACGATCCTCGAAGTCCATCACTGTCACGTTCTGTGGTGCGACCTTGAGGTGCTTGAACAGAATCGGAAGCGTGCACTCTGCGACGGCGCCATAGCCGACGAAAAGGATCTTGTTCGGGAATTTGGTCATGATTTGCGAGCGTAGTGGTGTGTTTGTTCTTTGGTGATCCGCGCGCCAAGTCCGGGGTTAGAAGCGGCGTCCGCGGCGTGACGTTGGAAGGCATCGCGATTCGCGCGCGGCGTGCAAGAGTTTTTCGACTTGCCGCGCAAAACTTCGGCCCTTGGCAAGCCCGCGGATCCTTTCCCCCCGAAAACGTCCGTGAATGCAGGACGGGCGCGCCGGAAACACCCGCCGTCCGCAGCGTCACCAGTGTCAGGGCACACAGCCGGCGGCATGCCGTCGCCCCGGGCCGGACACGCCGGTCTCGTGCGGCCTGCGCGACGCGCGTCGGGCCCGGAAACGACGAAGGCCGTCTCGCGATGGAGACGGCCTTCGGGAAAAACTTTCGGCGGATGCGATCAGCGCTTCGAGAACTGGAAGCGCTTGCGGGCGCCGGGCTGGCCGGCCTTCTTGCGCTCTTTCTCGCGGGGGTCGCGGGTCATGTGCCCGGCCTTCTTGAGGGCGGGGCGAAGCTCGGCGTTCATCTTCTGGAGCGCACGGGCGATGCCGTGGGCCACAGCGCCGGCCTGGCCGTTGGGGCCGCTGCCGGTGACAGTCGCGGCCACGTCGATCTTGTCGCGCAGCTCGACGGTGAGCAGCGGGGCGACGGCGTTGCGGAGCAGCGCCTCGGTGGGGAAGTACTTCTCGACCTCACGATCGTTGATCACGATCTTGCCGGTACCGCTCTGGAGGCGGACGCGGGCGGTGGCGGTCTTGCGGCGGCCGGTGCCGAGGAAAATAGTGGTTTCAGCGGACATGGCGTGCGGATTAGAGGCTGATCTTCTCGGGGTTCTGGGCCGCGTGCTCATGCTCCGGGCCGGCGAAAACGCGCAGCTTGGTGAGCATCTTGTCGGCGAGGCGGTTCTTCGGGAGCATGCCTTTCACGGCGTGCATGATGAGAAACTCGGGGCGCTTGGCGCGCATCTGCGGCACCGTGCGGGTGTGGTGACCACCGACGAAGCCGGAGAACGACATGTACGTCTTCTGATCCTCCTTCTTGCCGGTGAGCACGATCTTCTCGGCATTGACGATGACGACGTAGTCGCCGGTGTCGACATGCGGAGTGTAGGTCGGCTTGTTGCGGCCACGGATGATATTGGCGGCTTTGACGGCGAGACGGCCCAAAACCTGACCCTCGGCATCGATGAGATACCACTTGGGTTGGACGGTCTCCTTCTTGGCAAGAAAGGTCTTCATGAACGAGAAAAGGGGCGGAGGTAATCGCGGCCTCGGCGGACTTGTCAACGGTTTTGTCGGAAACTTCTCACCGGCTAGGGCGCATCCCGAAAAGAAAAGCCCGCCTCCCTCGACGGGGACGGGCTGTCGACAAGTTCGCGCGAGACGCAGGTCAGAAGGTGATCCCGATGCTGGCCGAGCCCCACAGGCCGGGGTCGTCGACGCCCTTGAGATCGTTGGCCGTATAGCTCAGCCCGACGTTGAGCTTCACGCGGTCGGAGAGCTTGTAGGGCACATTCACGCCGACCCCGCAGTAGTTGTAGTCCTCGCCGTCGTCCTGAAAGACGGTGCCGGCCGTGACGCTGAAATCGAGCGAGGTGCCGAATTCCTTAAGCGGCACGCTGTAGCCGAGCGAGCCCTGGACCGTGTAGTTGTCGAGGTTGAAGTCCCGGTAGACATAGACCTTCGGCGTGAAATTCCCGAGCTCGAGGTTCAAGCCGACGAAACTCTCGACCGAGTAGTCGCCATCGTCGTGCGACTTGTTCGGGTAGAAATAGCCGTTCACGCCGATGTCGGCCGTGAGCTTCTCCGTGAGCTTCGCCATGTAGCCGACGTTGAGGTCGACCTCGGTGCTCGCGATCTCCTCGTGCTTGTTGCGAAGCGGCACGCTGCTCCACACGCCGCCATACAGGTTTCCGGTAGTGAGCTGCACGGAGGGCTGGAAGGAACCCTTGGCAATCTGCACGCCACGGAAAACGTACTTCGTGACAACGGGCAGATCCATCGTCACCGCGTACTCGGACTCCTCTTGCGCAAAAGCGGAACCGCAGGCGAGCAAGGCGGTGCACAGGGCGATAGTTTTCTTCATAGGTAGTAGGCTTCTTCGTTTGGTGTTCGGACTGGCGCGACCCGGCGGCCGCGCGGAGACAATGCTGGACCGGCCCCTGACCGCAACGCCCGGTGCCGGTTCCCCGGCCCCATCGCGCGCAATCTCAAGAGCGGATACCGCGGGACCTATGCCAGCTCCGGTCGGAAATTCAACCGCGTTTGCGACCGCCCTGCGCCCGGCCGCCGCCGCCAGTCCGCCCCGTCGGGCAACGCGCAACGCCGCCGCGGTTCCACTCCACACCGCTCGGATACCCCGGAGACTGCGCATCCCGAGATCACGCCCCGTCCGCCGCACCCCGCCGACCCGCTCCAGCGGTGCCCCGCTCTTTTCAGCACCGCTTTACGCGCCGGCACCGCCCGACCCGCCACCACCACCCCGCGTTTGCCGGCTCGCCGGCGCCCGCATCGCCGCTCACGCTCCCAGCCGCACGCACGCCGCACGCACCCGCACCAGACCGCTCGTGACAACGCCGCAACCCGAACTCCCGCCGCCGCCCGCGCTCCCCGCGCCGCTGCTCACCGCCCTGCGCGCCGTCGCCACCGTCGGCCGGCCGCTGCTCGTCGGCGGCTGCGTGCGCGACTGGCTCTCCGGCCGCGAGCCGAAGGATTTCGACATCGAGGTCTACGGCGTCGCACCCGAGCAGCTCGCCGCCACGCTCGCGCGCTTCGGCTCCACCGACCCCGTCGGCAAAAGTTTCGGCGTCATCAAACTTCGCCTCGGCGGCGTCGACTACGATTTCGCCCTCCCGCGCCGCGAGACCAAGACCGCCGCCGGCCACCGCGGCTTCGCCGTCGGCGTCGACCCGCACCTGCCGCCCGCCGAGGCGCTCGCCCGCCGCGACTTCACCCTCAACGCCATGGCGCTCGACCCGTTCTCCGGCGAGCTGATCGACCCGCACCACGGCCGCGCCGACCTCGCCGCCGGCCTCCTCCGCCACACCGGCCCGGCCTTCGTCGAGGACCCGCTGCGCGTCCTGCGCGCCATGCAGTTCGCCGGTCGCTTCGACCTCCGCATCGCCCCCGGGACCGCCGCGCTCTGTCGCGAGATCACGGGCACGTTCGCCGAGCTCCCCGTCGAGCGCGTCTGGGTCGAGTGGGAAAAGTGGGCCGCTCACTCCCGCCGCCCCGGCGCCGGCCTGCGCGTCCTCGCCGAGACCGGCTGGCTCGCGCACTTCCCCGAGATCGCCGCCCTCGTCGGCACCCCGCAGGACCCCGAGTGGCATCCCGAGGGCGACGTATTCGTCCACACCTGCCACAGTTGCGACGCCCTCGCCGCGCTCCCCGACTGGCAGTCGCGCCCCGCCAACGAGCGCCGCGACCTCATGTTCGCCGTCCTCGCCCACGATTTCGGCAAGCCCGCCACCACGCGCCAGGAGGAGAAACGCGGCCGCCTGCGCTGGGTCAGCCCCGACCACGACAACGCCAGCGGCCCCATCGCCGACTCCTTCCTCGCCCGCATCGGCTCGCCGCTCGACACCCGCCCGTTCGTCCACGCCCTCGTCGTCAACCACTTCGCCCACCTCGGCTGGCCCGCCGGCGGCTCGCCCGCGCCCAACTTCCTCCGCCGCCTCGCCCGCCGTCTCGCGCCCGCCACCATCGCGCAGCTCCTCCTCGTCCTCCGTGCCGACCACCTCGGCCGCCCGCCCAACCTCTGCGCCGCCACCGAGCGTCGCATCGAGCAACTGGAGACCGCCGCGCGCGCCCTCGCCATCGCCGACGCCGCCCCGCGCCCCCTCCTCCTCGGCCGCCACCTCGTCGCCGCCGGCCTCCGGCCCGGCCCCCGTTTCAAGGCCATCCTCGACGCCGCCTACGAGGCCCAGACCGAAGGCGTCTTCACCGACGAACCCGGCGCCCACGCCTGGCTCACGGGGCATCTCTCCGGGAAGTAAAACCGTGACTCAGAAACGGCCACTCTCGCTCAAGCACGGTGCCCACAATGCGACCTTGCGTCACGTCCCGGGGCTTGCGGTGGTTCTGGGTGCGACGGCTCTCTTGGGGCTCGTCGCTCCACTGATGGGCGGCTCCTATTTTTGTGCCTCAGCGATAGCAGGGCTGGTAGCCGTCCTATCGTGGCGCTTCAGGGCCATGCGGCTGGTTTTCACGGAAAGCACCCTGATTCACCAAGGATGGCTCCGCCGCCACGAGATCCAGCTCAGCGCAATTGAGCGGATATCTCGTCCGTGCAGCAAAGGTTGGCCTTACGACCGTCTCTACGGGCCGGCGGTCTTCGAGATCGCTGCGCCCACCACCCGCGTGCGGATCAATCTCCTGTGGTTCGGTCACGATGGTGCACAAGAATTCCGTGACCGACTGCTCTCACCAGCGAAACGGCAAGATCGCTGATCCATCACAAGCGTCCTCACGACCAATTGATCCTCCATGCGCGTCCTCGTCGCCTTCGATAAGTTCAAGGACTCCCTCGCCGCGTCGGAAGCCTGCCGCATCGCCGCCGACACGCTCCGCACCGCGCACCCCGACTGGGAGATCGACACCGCCCCGCTCGCCGACGGCGGCGACGGTTTCGCGGCAATCCTCACGAACGCCGCTGGCGGCGAACTCGTTTCGGTCCCCGTCGTCGGCCCGCTCGGGGAGCCGCGCACCGCCGCCTACGGAATTGTTTCCTTCGGCAGCATCCCGGCCGCCGCGCGCGAACGTCTCTCGCTCCCCCGGCTCCGCGATAACGATACCGTTGCCATCGTCGAGATGGCCGCCGCCAGCGGCTTGGCGCTCGTCCCGCCCGCCGACCGCAACCCCTGGCGCACCTCCAGCTACGGCACCGGCCAGCTCCTCGCCGCCACCGCCAAGCGCGGCGCCCGCGCGATCCTCCTCGGCGTCGGCGGCAGCGCCACGCACGACCTCGGGCTCGGCGCCCTCGGCGCGCTCGGACTTCGCTTTCTGGATGCCCACAGCGCGCCGCTCTTCCCGCCGACCACCGCCGCCTGGGGCCACATCGCCCGCCTCGCCGGCCACGTGCCCGCCGCACTCCCACCGCTGCGCATAGCCTGCGATGTCGCCAACCCGCTTCTCGGCCCAGCCGGCGCCGCCGCGACCTACGCGCCGCAGAAAGGCCTCGCACCCGCCGACCTCCCCGCGCTCGAGTCCGCCACCGCGCGTATGGCGGCGCTCCTCTCCGCCCACTGCGGCCAACCGCCGTCGCTCGCCACCGCGCCCGGCGCAGGAGCCGCCGGCGGCATCGCCTTCGGACTGATGACCGCCGCCCGCGCGCAACTCGTCCCCGGCTGGGCGCTCGTCCACGACTGGCTCGACCTCGACCGGCGTATCGCCGCTGCGGATCTCGTGATCACCGGCGAGGGCCGTTTCGACACCACCTCGCTCTCGGGCAAGGGCCCCGGCGCGCTCGCGCTCGCTGCCGCCTCCTCGGGCAAACGCGTCCTCATCCTCGCCGGTTCGATCGGTCCGCTCCCCGCCGCGGCGCTCCCGCCCAGCGCCGCCGCCCACGCCATCTCGCCCGCCGTTCTTCCGCTCGCCGCCGCCCTCTCCCGCGCCCCCGAGCTCCTCGCCGCCGCCGTCCTTCACCACCTCGGCGCCCCGTAGCCGGAGCCCGTTCCGAGCCCCCGCGTCATCGCCGTCGCCACCCCGCGGCCCGCCCCAAGTGCATCCAATCTCCGGAGATTTGTAACATATTATGTTACATTCTCCTCGGGAGCGATACCCCGTCTCAAGCTCGCCCGAGAGGGCTCCGCGCATAATGCCGCATCCCCACGGCCCGTGCCACGACTCCGCACCAGCCTTCCCAACAAGCTCGAGCGCCCAGATCGGTGCCGTCGCCAGCGCCCGCGCCGGTGGCACCCAACCGTCCGTTCCGACCGCCCACCCCGCGGTGTCGCCGCCCGCGGGGTTTCGTCTCGACGCCTCCGCCGCGCCGCCAAGAGTTGGGGCCCATGTTCCCCACGGCCGCGCGCCCGCTGCTTCGTCTCCGCCTCCTGACCACACTCGGCCTGGCCCTTTGCGGCTTCGGCTGTTCCGAGGCGCAGTCCAAGCCCGCAAAGCCCGCCGCCGCCGTCGGTGCGCCCCTCGCCTCCATCGCACCGCGCCCTGCCGCGCGCATCTATCCGGTCATGCTCGGCATCGACGTCCTCGAAGCGGACGGTTTCGCCGCCGTCCGCGGCAAGCGCATCGGGCTCCTCACCCACCCCGCCGGCGTAAACCGCCGCGGCGTCAGCACGCTCGACATCCTCCGCCGCGCCCCCGGAGTGCAACTGGTGGCCCTCTACGGCGTCGAGCACGGCATCGACGGCACCATCCCCGCCAGCAGGAACTACCAGGACTCCGTCCACGCGCCCACCGGCCTGCCGCTCTTCTCCCTCTACAACGGCAAGTCCCGCAAGCCCACCCCGGCCCAGCTCAAGACCATCGACGCCCTCGTCATCGATCTCCAGGATATCGGTACGCGCAGCTACACCTTCATCAGCGCCATGAAGGTCTGCATGGAGGCCTGTTTCGAGAGCGGCAAGGAGGTCATCGTCCTCGACCGCCCAAACCCCCTCGGCGGCCTGAAGGTCGACGGCCCGCCGCTCGACGCGGACCTCATGTCCTACGTGGGCTCTTTCCGCGTGCCCTACGTCCACGGCCTCACGATGGGCGAACTCGCAACTCTCGCGAAAGGCACTCCCGGCGTGCTCTCCGTCCCCGAGTCCGTCCGCACCAGAGGGAAGCTCACCGTCATTGCGATGAAGGGCTGGCGCCGCTCCATGCGCTGGCCCGAGACCGGCCTGAAGTTCGTCCCCACCTCCCCTTACGTCCGCAACTTCGGCGCAGCCGCCGGCTACGCCATGACCGGTCTCGGCTGCGAGATCGGCGGCTTCAAGCACGGCGTCGGCACCGGGTATCCGTTCCGCACCCTCACCTTCCCGCAGAAAAGCCCCGAGGAGCTCAAGCGCACCCTCGACTCCCTCCACCTGCCCGGCGTCTCCTTCGCCGTCATCGGCACCACCGACAGCGCCGGCAAGCCCATGCGCGGCGTCTACACCGAGATCACCGACTGGAACGCCTGGCGTCCCACCGAGCTCAGCCTGCACATGATGCAGCTCGCCGCCGCGTGGAACGCGAAGAACCCCTTCGCCGGCGCCTCGAAAACCGAGGGCGACCTCTTCCGCAAACACACCGGGTCCCGCGTCCTCTGGGACGCCCTCGTGCGCGAAGGCGGAAAGACCAACGTCGCCGCCATGCACGAGCAATGGCGCCAGCGCGCCGTCGCCTACCAGCAGCAGACCCGCCGCTTCTGGCTCTACCAGCCCTGACTCCGTGGCACAGGTCTCCAGGCGCGTGCCGCCGAGTCCCGCCAACGCGCTCGGAAAACGGGCGACCTCGACTGCCATGGCAACCGATAGTTGACATGCCGGTTTCCGCGACGATCTCCGCACCCCGCCGCAGATCGTCTGCCATTTGTGGACAATACTCGCGGCAAGCTTGCGCGTTGGGCTCCTGTCCGGCTTGGTCGGCTGATGGACTATCGCACCAAAGCAGAATTCTTCATTCGCGGCATCACCGGTGGCTTCATCGAGGCGGCCGAAGTGATCGCCTGGTCGGACGAGATCATCGTCTCCGCCCCCAAGTCCGAGGACTGGATGGTCGAGATCTCCTCCTGTGGCCCCGACGACCGCCTCGCCATCCTCGGCCACCTCAACACGGTCAAGGGCACCGTCGACGAGGCCGCTCTGGCCGAGATGCTCAAAGCTCGCCAATAAGGCCCGCTCTCGGCGCTCTCCGCTTCCGGCCGCCGGCGTCACCCGGACGCCCTCGGCCCGTCCTGCCCGGCAACCAGCCCGTCCGCCGCCGAATCCGCCCCCTCCACATCCGGGAATTGCCCCCGCCGCCGGCGACGTTCTAGCTCGTTGGCGACAAATCTCCGCGCACAGCCGCCCCCACCGTCGGCGCCCCACTTCCATCATCAGCCTCATGCATCCGCTCCGCCAACTCCTCCTGCCCGCCGTCATCGCCCTCGCCGCCGTCGCCGCACACGCCGACACACCCGCGGTCGAAAAAGAAACTCCCGCCACCGCCGCGCCGGCCGATGCGGAGCAGGAGGCCCCGAAGACCTTCGTCGAAGCCCTCGCCCGCAAAGGCGTGAAGACCACCAAGGGCCCCGCCACCGTCAAGATCGGCTCCGTCGCCGAGTACCGCCTCGCCGAGGGCCAGCACTTCGTCGGCCCCGACTCCCTCGAGCGCTTCTTCAAGCTCACCCACAACTTCTACAGCGACAAGGAACTGGGCGTCGTCCTCGACGACTCCGGCTCGATGCTCTTCTTCGACTTCGCCGACGTCGGCTACGTCAAGGACGAGGACAAGGACAAGCTCGACGCCGACAAGCTCATGACCTCCATGCGCAAGAACCAGTTGGCCGCCAACGAGGAGCGCAGGAAACAGGGCTGGGACGAGATGAAGCTCCAGGGCTGGGCCACCGCCCCCCACTACGACGAGAAGACCCACAACCTCACCTGGGCCATCAAGCTCTCCTCCTCGCAGGACAACTACAAGTCCGTCTGGATCAACGAGAGCATCCGCCTCCTCGGCCGCGGCGGCTACATGAACGTCACCCTCGTCGCCGATCCCGAACAGTACGCCGCCGCCTCGCAGGCCACGAGCACAGCCCTGGCCAGCGACTTCAACTACGTCCAGGGCCAGCGCTACGCCGAATGGAAGAAAGGCGACAAGATCGCCGCCGTCGGCCTCGCCGCCCTTGTCGTGGGCGGCGGCGCCGCAGTTGCCGCCAAGATGGGCCTGCTCTCCAAGTTCGGCGCTCTCCTCGCCAAGATGGGCAAGCTCGTCATCGTGGCCATCGTCGCCGTCGGCGCCGGCATCGTGAAGCTCTTCAAAAAGATCTCCGGCTCCCACCCGACCGATTCCGACAAATCCTCCTGAGCCCGCTCCCCCTGTAGCCGGCCGCGGCGAGGCCGGCTCCGGTTCTCCACGCATCTGCCATTCTGGAGGGCCCCGCTCCACAAACCCAAATTCCGCAGACGACAGAAGATAACGAAGGGAACAATGGGACGCCGAACACAGAGAGCGTAGGGCTCCGGCGCCCCTGAAACTTCGTTCCCTTCGTTGCCTTCTGTCGGTTCCTGCAGCGCAGTTCCCCTTCATGTCCGACTGGTGGTCTGTCATCGCGATCTTCTGGATCGCCTATCTGCTCGACGGCCTGCGCCGCACTCCCCGCGCGCACACCATCGTACGCCGCGCCGCGCCCTGGCCCGCCATCCTCCGCCACACCGGTCTCCATCTCCTGCCGCCCGCGCCCTGGACTTGGCGCTTCCGCACCTCCGACCCGACCTTCGCCCTCTCCCCCGAAGGCCTCTGCAACCAGCCCGTGGGCAGCGCCGCCCGCCCCGCCGAGCCCGCGCAATTCACCGCCGTCTGGCGCTGGGAACAGATCGAGACCGTCGTCGAGAAACGCGGCTGGCTCGTCGTCAACGGCCGTCTCTTCGGCCCCGCCTCCGCCGCATGGCCCGCCGCCGACCTCCGCGCCCTCGCCGCCGAGCTCGCGCCGCTCCCCCTCAACGCGCGCCAGGCTCGCCTGCGCCGCTGGCTCTCCCTCCGCCTCCGCCCCGCGCACTGGCGCCGCCGCATGGCCGTCGTCCGTCGCCGCACCGGCGATGCCGCCCTTCTCAACACCGCCGCGCTCCTCGCCGGCGCCGCCGCCACCGCCATCGCCTGCCTCACCCCGGCCACCGAGGAATACGAGGAGGCCCCCCGCATCCTCGCCCTCCTGCCGCCGCTGCTCTGGTTCACCCTCGGCTGCTACGCCCTCGGCCTCGCCTCCGCCCTCTACGCCGTCCGCCGCCTCCGCCGCTGGCTCCAGCCCGGCACGACAAAGGCCGTCCTCTCCGCCGCCTGCTTCCCCCCACACGGCCTGCGCTGGCGCCGCCTCCTCTCCGACTCCGTCGCCCCCGCGCCACACCCGCTCCTCCTCGTCCTCGCCGCACCCGGAAAAACGCTCCGCTCCGCCATCGCCTTCGACGCCCTCGCCGACACCCGCTGGCCACTCCCCCTCCCCGAGGATGCACCGGCCACGGGCCGCTCCGAGGCGCTGCCCGCCGCGGCGACCGCCGCCCTCACCACCGCCACCGCGATCCGCACCTGGCAGGCCGCCGAATTCGAACGCCGTTTCCGCTCCTGGTTCACCGCCGCCGGCATCGACGCCTCCGCTCTCCTCGCCCCGCCCGTCCGCGACAACTCCGGAGCCTGCGCCTACTGCCCGCGCTGCCGCAGCCAGTTCACCCGCGACGACGGCCGCTGCCCCCACGGCATCGCCCTTTTGCCGCTCCCGCGCCGCTGATCGGTTCGCGCCCCTCGGCGGCGCAGTCCGCGCAGCGCATCATTTCTTCGCTGCCCCGCTCGACGCGCCTGCCGCCCCGCGTATCCTCGCTCCCGCTTTCCAGGCAGCACCTCTGCTTGCCGCACCCGACGCAACTTCCTCCCGCCATGAGCCAGCCACACGCCACAACCCGTAGGCCCCGCTCCGCGAAGGACGTGCGCCCAAGTTGCACCAAGAAACCGCGTGTCTCAGCCCCCGTCCCCCTCGAAGCGCTGAACTCCCCCACCACGCCCGAGGCTGAAGGGCTCTCGCTCACCGCCATTCTTCCCGGCAGCTGGCAGGTCTGCATCCAGACGCCGTTCGCCCTCGGCAAGCTCCAGATCGTGTTCACCCATCAAGGCTCCTTCCGTGGCGAGCTGCTCACCGCGGCTGGGCCCTTCCTCATCGACGGCCGATGGCGCGCAAGCGACGCCACCCGCCGGATCTCGCTCGAGGGCCGGCAGGCCGACGAGACTCGCGTCCTGCCCTACCGGGCGACCGTCCACGTTACCTTCTTCGACGCTCAACAGATCGTTGGCACCACACCCGAGGGCGATCAGGTGACCTGGCACAAGCAGACCCCCGCCGCCTGAGCCGGTGTCCGCTGGGTTCCTGCACGGCGACGCGTTGTCGCCGCGCCAGTCCCTCGCCGAACGCACACAGTCGGATTGCCCCCGCAGCGGGCGCGTAGGGCGCCGACTTGCAGCGCCCGTTCGCGACTGTCGACTTCTCAGGCCTGCGACATCCGGCGGGCGGCGCAGGGCATCGCCCCTCCACCCGACAACGGCATCGTTGCGCCGCTTCAGAGCTTCGCGAACGCCGCCCGGCCAGTCATGCCCGGCTGGATTCCCAGCGCCTGCGCCGGCTTGTTGGCCTCGCGCACCTCGCCGGCGAGCAGATCGTCGACACTGCCGATCGAGCCGCCGGTCGTCGGCTTCACGCGTGCCGCCGCGATCCCGAACTTCTCCAACGCCGCCGGATCGATCGCGCCGCAAGCAAGGAGGCCTCGCTCGGTGCGCGCGTACACCAGACTCACCGGCCCGATCGGCATCACGACGACCTCGGCGCTGCGGCCCTCGACCGTCGCCTGCTCGTGGCGGATGCAGGCGAGCGGGGTGAGGTTCTCCAGCTTCGGCGGCGCAGCCAGAACCGGCGCCGCGCGCTCAAGCATCGCCGCGAGGTACGACGAGCCGAGATGCGCGGTCTTTGCCGCCTCGTCCCGGTAGCGCTCGTAGACGAGCAGCGTGTCGGGACGGTCCTCGGGCCGCAGCAGATCGTAGCAGAACGCGCCGGGCTCGCCGGCGGTGCGCCGCACCATCTCGCGCAGCAGTTGTTCGAGCGCCGCGCCCTGTCCGGGCTTGGCGGTGAGAGTGGAAAGCAAAGTTGCCATGGATGTACGGTTGACGCCGCCATCCTACCTCAACGCGCCAGCCGCGGATTGTAGAAATGCGACATGAACGACTCCCGCGTGAGCAGCTCCCCGGGCGTGTGCCCCGTGAGCTCGCCCGTCTCGTGGATGAAATGCGACTGGTCGTAGTAGCCGCGCTCCAGCGCCGCATCGAGGTAGTCGGTCTCACGCGCCAGCAGTAGATGGCGCATCGTGTGGTGCAACCGCGCGACGCGCTGGAAACGTTTCGGCGTCAGCCCCGCCGCCTCGCCCACCACCCGCTCGAACTGCCGCCGGCTGTACCCCAGGTCGTCCGCCAGCTCGGCGACCGACACCTCCGGCCCGCCGTAGTAGAGCGCATCCAGCGCGCCATCGGCCGGCGCGAGCTCCGGCGCGCGGCGCTTCTGCAGCCTGAGAAGAAACCGCGTCACACAACGGGCGCGGGCCGCGAAGTCCGGCGCCTCCGCCAACCACGCCGGCAACTCGTCGACCTCCGGGCCGAAATGCTCCGCCGCCGGGGCGAACCGGTCGATCAGATCGCCCAGGCGCAACCGCCCGAAATGCCGGATCGCGCTGGCGCGGAACCGCACCGCCACGAACCCCACCGCGCCCTGCGCGACCAACCGGCAGGATAACCGCCGCAGGCAGGAGATCTGCGCGGGCACCACCGCGTGCCGCGACCCGTCGCTGCCGAACGCGAGGAACGGCGTGCGGTAGTGCAGCAGCAGGTCCGCCCCCGTCCCCGGCAACAGCAGGGGCAGCGGCACCGGGCACTCGCTCTCCCACGACCAGAGCCGCTCGATGAACGGCCGCAGCGCCGGCGGAGGCAGTGCGAACGTGCGCAGGATGAGTGGCTCGGCGGCGGGAATCATGGAGACGGCTCCATCTGGTAGGGACGTTTCTCCGAAACGTCCACTCCGGCGCCGCCTTGACCCGTAGGGGCCGTGTCTTGCACGGCCCTCTTCCGGAGGACGTCGCCGTCTTGGCCCTGCCGCCGGACGGCCTACAGCCACAGTATTCTCGCTACTCGCTCCTCACTACTGTGTCCCCGGCGCGTCCGCGCCCCGCCACGGATCGCTCAATACGGCCCGCGGATGTGCGCGGCGACCTGCGCGGCGTAGAACTCGCGCAGCTTCGCGTGCAGCGCCGGCGGCAGCGGCGCCAGCTCGCTGGCGTGCACGTTGCCGCGCACCTGCGCGGGATTGCGCGCGCCGGGGATGATCGTTGTCACCGCCTCGTGGTCGAGGCACCACCGCAGCGCGAAGTCTGCCATCGCCATCCCCGGCGGCACGTACGCGCGCAGCTCCTCCACCAGCGCCACGCCGCGCACGAAAGGCAGTCCGGCAAAGGTCTCGCCCACGTTGAACGCCTGACCGTCGCGGTTGAAGTTGCGGTGGTCACTCTCGGCGAACGTCGTCGCCGACGAGTACTTGCCGGCGAGCAGCCCGCTGGCCAGCGGCAGGCGCACGACGAACGCCACGCCCTTCGCCTTCACCTGCGGCAACAGCGCGTCCACCGCCTTCTGCCTGAAGAGATTGAAGATGAACTGGAGCGACGTCAGCCCCGGCACCGCCAGACACGTCAGCGCCTCGTCGACCGTCTCCACACTCGCGCCGAAGGCCTTGATCTTCCCCTCCTGTTGCAGCTCGCGCAGCGTCTCGAAAACCTCCCCGCGCCGCAGCACCTCCGGCGGCACGCAGTGGAGCTGGGTGAGATCCAGCGCGTCGACGCCGAGCCGCTGCAGCGAATCCTCGGTATGGCGACGCATCGCCTCGCGCGCGAAGTTGCCCGGCCAGCCCGGGTCGCCGCGGCGCCCGAGCTTCGTCGCCACGAACACCTTCGACCGCGCCTTCGCCTCGCGCAGAAACTCGCCCACCATCCGCTCGCTGCGCCCGTCGCCGTACACGTCCGCCGTGTCGAAGAAGCTCACCCCCTGCTCGTAGGCGCTGAGGAGCGTGGCCAGAGCGTCGGTTTCGGAAACATCGCCCCAGTTGCCGCCCAGCTGCCAGCAGCCGAGCCCGATCTCGCTCACAGGTCGTCCGGTCGATCCGAAGATGCGGTGTTTCATGCCCGGCGACTGTGGGAAGAATCCGCTGCGGCACAACCCCGCGGACACAGACGAAACAATAACCTCGCATGCGCGCACGGCTCGGCCGTCTGCCGTGCCCAGCCGCCAGCCCTCCGCGTAGGGGCCGTGTCTTGCCCCCCGTCGGACAACGCCGCCACCGGCCCCTGGAGTTCTCACCTCCGGCCCAACCTGACCGATTGCCTATGCAGCGAATATCCCTGTGATCCACGCGCACTCCGCCGCACCGCCCTCCCTTTCACGCATGGACTCCGAGACCCAACCCGCGCCTGCAACCGCCCGCGAAGCCGTCGTCGTCCTCCACGGCGTGGCCATCAACCCGCGTTTCACCGCCCGCCTCGCCCGCTTCATCGCCGAGGCCGGCTACGCGGTCCACAACCTCGGCTACCCCTCGCGCACCGTGCCGCTGGCCGAGCTCGGCCCGGGCTGGCTCGCCGCCAAGATCGCCGAGCTCGGACTCGAACGCGCCACGCGCCTGCATTTCGTCACCCACTCGATGGGCGGCCTGATGGTCCGCGGCTACCTCGCCGCCCATCGTCCCGCCAACCTCGGCCGCGTCGTCACCATCGTCCCGCCGCACCACGGCAGCGCCGTCTCCGACCGTCTGCGAAGCCTGCCCGTCGTCTGGCGGATCATCGGCCGCAACCTCGGCGCCCTCGGCACCAAGCCCGACGCCTACTGGCGCACGCTCCCCCAGCGCGCCGACTTCGAGCTCGGCGTGATCGCCGGCAGCCGACCGCTCAGCCCGTTCGGCTGGTGTTTTCTTGTCGGCCCCAACGACGGCACCGTGCCCGAGTCCAGCACACGCCTGGACGGCATGGCCGACCACATCGTGCTGCCTTCCAGCCACACGCTCATCCTCTTCCGCAAGCGCACCGCCGCGCGCGCCATCGAGTTCCTCCGCACCGGCCGCTTCGCGCGGTGAGGGCCGGTCGGCGACAGGCAAGCATCGGCAGCCGCCGGTCCCTCTCAGAGCTCCACCGCCCCGCCGCTAGCGCGCGAGCGGGGCCTCTTCATTTCTCGACCTTGTAGGACAGCGTCAGCTCGTCCCCGGGCAGTCCGCGAATCCCCCAGTTATGCTTCGGCGTCTCGTGGATCGTGATCTCCACATCCTGCTTCGCGATACCGAGCTCGCGCTCGAAACTCTCGAAGATGGACCGGATGAGCAGCTTCTTGGCCTCGACCGACCGACCCTCGAACATGCTGATCTCGATGATCGTGTAGCGCTCGCTGCGGTCGGCAGGATGAATGAAGTCCTCCGGAGCGAGCGCGATGAAGCGATGGAAACGTTTGTCCGCCGGCAGCCCGAGCGCGGCGGTCACACACCCGTGCAGCACGTCGGAGATGGCCTGCCGCCGGCCGTCGAGCTGGTCCCGTCGCGAATAGATCAATAGCTGCGCCATGCGGAGGACCCTACGGAGCCTCGCGTGGAACAGAAGCAGGAAGCGAAGCGTACCGCCACCAGGCCCAAGACACCCGTTATTCGCGCACGCCGATGCGGTCGAAGGGGATGTCCTGCCAACCGCGCAAAGTGCGCGCAGGCGAACCGGCACTGAGGTTCAGGTCGAGGTTGGCCTCGTCGACAAACAGCGGATCTTGGCCGCGGAGGTTGTTCTTCTCGAGGTCCGCGCCGTCGTTGAGGTACTGCTTCGCCTTGTCGAAACGGAAGATGAAGCCGGGACTCTCCCGCCAAACGACGTTGCGGGTGAAGGTGCAGTTGCGCGGCGTGAGCCAGGTATCGGCATCGGCGATGATCGCCTCCCAGGTGTTCGGGATCGCCGCGCATTCCGGGTAGCGGGAGAGCCAGGGCTCCTGCTGGTAGCCGAGTGCGAGCAGGCCGGAGTTCGGGTCCGTCAGATAACCGGCATAGGTATCCTTGTGCTTCGGATCCCCCGCGGGCAGTTCGGGATTGGCGCGGGCGAGGCCCCAGTCGTCGACCCACAGGCCCGAGCCACACTTCACGATCAGGTTGTTGACCACGGTGATGTCACGCCCGCCGAACTTGTGGGCGGCGCCGGCAACTTCGTAGAAGACATTGCCCTCCGACCACGCGCCGTGGCCGCACTCGTCGACGTAGAGTCCGTGGGTGTGCGAGCCGTTGATGGCCGAGCGCACGTGGTGGATGAAGTTGTTCTTCACCGAGCAACCGCGCGTGCTCCAGTGGCCCGTGTAGATCGCCGCCGCGTCCGCGCACAGGAGACAGAGATGGTCGAGCTCGTTGAGCTCGATCAGGTGGTCGTTGCCGCCATAGCCGATGGCGCGGTCGGGCGCGTGGTGGATGCGGTTGTGGCGCACCGTCGCGCCGCAACCCGCGATGTTGACGCCATGCACCCCGCTGGCCTGGAAACGGCCGTAGCGGCTGATGTCGCAGTCCTCGATCACGTTGCCCGAGGGGGTCAGCGATTTGCGGTCGCCACCCTCCGACCACACCGCCGCATGGCCGCTGTTGACGATCGCGCAGCGGCTCAGACGCGTCCCGGTGTTGTCCCGGAAGTCCGCCTTTCCGCGCGTGCCATAGGCCATGAACTCGGCCGAGCTGCCGCCGGAATTGCGCAGCGTCAGGCGGTCGGCGACGATGCCGCGACAGCCCCGGGCATGGAGCAACCGGAACCGCGACGCCTCGAGCGTCAGTTCCCGGAATGCGACGAAATCGGCCTTCGTGAGGTTGACGAGCGGCGCCTCCAGCACGGAGACGACCACCTCGGAGCCCGCGTGGAATCCCGCCGGCGGCCAGAGGTAGAGGATGCCGTTGGCGCGATCCAGGTACCACTCGCCGGGCTGCGTGATCTCCTCGAGGAGGTTGTAGGCGAACCACGGCTGGAACGGCTGGATCTTGACGGCGGCGCCGCCCTGTAGCGTCAACGTGCGCGCCACGGTGTCGATGGCCGCGGGATAGTGCTGTTCCTCCCATTCGCACCCCCAGAAACCATCCACCCACGGATCGGGCGCGCTGGTCCATCGCGCGGGCCGGTCACCGGGATAGGTGAACTTCCCCGCCGCGGCCGGCGCGGCGGTGTGCAAATATCCATGGTACGGCTGCGCCGGATCGAGACCCGAGAGCTGGCCCGTCGTCTTGTCGTTGCCGTAGAAATGCTTCGGGACATCGCCTGGCGCCTTGATGTCGCTCCACCAGATCGGATCGGCCTGACCGGAGGCGGTGTTGAGGTACCAGCGCCAGCCGGCCTCGCCGGTGGTCGCGCTCCTGGCCTCCGTGCGGTGCAGCGTGAACTCTTTCTCGCCCACCGTCCGCTTGTAGGCGGAAACACCGTCCTCGACCTTGTACCTCGTGTACACGCCGGCGGCATCCGGTGTCGCGACGCCGTAGAGCGTGTAGGTGTCGCCGGTGATCGACTGCGGCGGGACGTCGGCGTCGACGTCCGGATAACGCGCCAGCCACATCGGCTCGGTATCGATGAACAGCTCGAGAGCGGCCCGCTCGGTCTTGCCGAAGCCGCGCTGGCGCAACACGCCATAGGCCTTCGCCTTGTCCGCCACGGTCGAGGTGCTCGTGATGCCCAGGAATGGATTCAAGTCGATCTGCAGCACCTTGCCGCGCGCCGCGGCATCGAGCCGGCCCCACACCGGCGAAGTGTTCTTCACGAGCGAAAACGCGCTCGCGGGCAGCCGTTTGCCACCGACCAGCCGCACCTCCTCCCCCGGGTAGCCGCGCCAGTCGACGGAGTTCGCGGCGCTCATGCCGGAGTCGGACGCCGTCAACTCGAGCGTCGCCGTGCGCTCGTACACGCCGCCGCGCAACCACACCGCGATGCCGCCAGCGGGCATGCCAGTGGCGATTCGTGCGCGCACCGCGGCCTTCGCCTTCTCAAGCGTGAGAAACGGCGCGGCCTTGGTGCCGGCGTTGGTGTCGCTGCCGCTCGGACTCACGAAATACTCCGCGCCGTACACGCGTGGCGTGCCTTTGGTGGCGTCGGCCGTCGTCGGATCGCTGCCGAGCTCGATCTCCTCGGCGTTGGTCATGCCGTCCTGGTCGTCGTCGACATCCGCCACGACCACGCGCCAATAGCGCCGCGCCTCGACCGCAGCTCCAGCCGGCCTCACGACGACGCTCAACTCCTGCCCGCGGCCGATGTGCAGCTCAGGCAACGCGGTCCACATCTTGAGATCCGTGCTGCTCTCGAGCAGGTACCGTTTGCCCCACGCGCCCCGCCAGCGCACCACGAAGTTGCCCACGGTGTCCGTGTGCGGCGTCGCGACGAAGCGGCTCGCGGCGTTGAGCGGATCGGTGCCGGCCAGCGCCTCCTGGGCGTTGGTGAGCCCGTCACCATCGGGATCCGCGTTCGCCGCCGCACCGGCCGGCAGATGGTAGAGCGCCGCCCATACGGCAGAAAGCCCGTCGTTGTTGCGATCGATCGCGGCGTCGAGCGGGGAGGTAACGACAAGCAGCGCGAGGATCGCGCCGCCGAGTGGGTATGGGGAGGCCATTGAGAAAGCGGAGACGAACCGAGGCCACGAGCCCAGCTAGGGCCGAGACAAGGTCAACGGCGGCAAACCTGCGCGCCGCAATTCAGGGCGAATTCACACCGCCACGCCCACCGCCAGAATCGCGTCGGCTTTCTCGAGGCTCGCATCCACCTCGAGGAGGATCTCGGGCAGCTCGCTCTCCTCAATGCCCAAAGCCTTCCACACGTCCGACGCGCTCGATTCCGGCCGGTACGCCGTGCCGTGGTGCACCGCGTGCAGGTTGCACACGAAATCCGCCAGATAGACCATCTGCGCCGCAGGATCGCCCTCGCCCGCCGGGTCGTGGTGCGCCGCCGTGGCGCTGACGAGCGTTTCCGGCAGATGCCAGTGCTCGAGCAAGCGCGAGCCCACATCCGCATGGTCCGTGTCGAGCATCTCCCGCTCGACCTCAAACAACGGCCGGCCGCTTTCCGTCGCGTTCAGCAGCACTCGCCCGTAGCCCACGCCCAGCGTGCGGTCCAGCACGAGCATCCCGATGTCGTGCAACAGCCCGGCCGCGTGAAGCTCCGTGGGGGAAACCACCACCTTGCGCGCGCGCCGCTGGAGGATCTGCGTGGCCTGCGCCACCGCCAGGCAATGCCGCCAATACTGCCGGTGGGAAAACTGCATCGGCCGCAGCGTCCGCATCAACGACAGCGCGTAGACGATGTCGCGCACGCCATCGATGCCCACGCGCACCACCGCCTCGGCGATGGATTTGATGCCCTTGCCCCGGTAGTAGACGGAGTTCGCCACCCGCAGCACGCGCGCCGACACCGTCGCATCGAGCATCGCGACCTCCGCGAGCTGCTCGGCCATCACCCACTCCGTGCGCAACAGCTGCGACAGCCTGAGCACCACCTCCGGCGCCGCGGGAAAGCCCACGGAGTCAAGCTGTTGGATATATTCGTCGCTGTTGCTCATCGAAGCGGGAAAGGTTCTATCGGCCCCCCACCGGAAAACCCAAGCCGACGCCGGTAACAGTGTCGTGAATCCGCCCGCCGGCAAACCGCTCGCCGCCCCCTCCTCGTAGCTGGACCGCGGAGCCGTTCAGCCCTCCGCGCGGCCCTCCGGCGCAGGGGCGTCGTTCCAGCGTTCCTCGTTGCGAAGAACGCGAGGCGACGCCCGCACGGCAATAGCGGCCGGCAATTCTTCTCTCCCGTGGCGCCGCTCGCTAGAGCGGCGCTCCGACCTCCGAGAGGTAGGAGCCTGCTTGCAGGCGATCCCGCCGCGCACCCGCCGGCGGAATCCGAAGACGCAAATCCCTGTCGCGGTCGGACAGAATTCTGCGTCTTCACCCCGCCCAGCTCCACACCTGCGGTGCCGGGGCTCCATCCGCAGTCCGCCTCCGCCCATCGGCGTTCATCCGCGTCCATCTGCGGTTCCCTCTCCGCCGCCCGCCGCGTTTCGCGCTTCACGCGGGGGCGCGTTTGCGGGACAACGTTCCCCCGACTTCATGGACCACGCGCCGCACCAACGCCGCGAGGAGCCGCCTCCGTGGCGACTCGACTTCCCGCCGGAGCTGCCAATCACGGCGCGCCGCGAGGAGATCGTGCGCGCGATCCGCGAGCATCCGGTCGTGATCCTCTCCGGCGAAACCGGCTCGGGCAAAACCACCCAGCTGCCGAAGTTCTGCCTCGAAGCCGGCCGCGGACGCCACGGCCGCATCGCCTGCACGCAGCCGCGCCGCGTGGCCGCCCTCTCCGTCTCGCGCCGCGTGGCCGAGGAGCTCGGCGTGCCATGGGGCCGCGAGGTCGGCTGCAAGATCCGCTTCAACGACCAGACCTCGCGCCAGACCGTCGTGAAGTTTCTCACCGACGGCATGCTGCTCGCCGAGGCCCAGGCCGACCGCGACCTGCGCGGCTACGACACCATCATCGTCGACGAGGCCCACGAGCGCTCGCTCAACATCGATTTCCTCCTCGGCCACCTCAACCGCCTGCGCCACCGCCGGCCCGACCTGCGCATCGTCGTCACCTCCGCCACGATCGACACGCAGAAGTTCTCCGCAGCCTTCGGGGGCGCGCCGATCATCGAGGTCAGCGGCCGTACCTACCCGGTGGAGACGATCTACGCGCCGCTCGACGAGCTACGCGAGGAGTCGGGCGAGTTCACCGTGGTCGACGCCGCCGTGGCCGCCGTCGAACGCATCTGCGCGCAATCGCGCGGCGGCGACATCCTCATCTTCATGCCCGGCGAGCGCGAGATCCGCGACACCGCCGAGGAGCTCGACCACCGCGAACTCGGTCGCGTGCAGATCCTGCCGCTCTTCAGCCGCCTCTCCGCCGCCGAGCAACAACGCGTCTTCGCCTCCTGCCCCGCGCGCAAGATCGTCATCGCCACCAACGTCGCCGAGACGTCGCTCACCATCCCGGGCATCAAGTTCGTCGTCGACAGCGGCCTCGCGCGCCTGAGCCGCTACGTCTCCCGCACGCGCACCAAGCGTCTGCCGATCGAGCCGATCTCGCAGAGCAGCGCCAACCAGCGCGCCGGCCGCGCCGGCCGCGTCTCCGAGGGCGTCTGCATCCGCCTCTACGCCGAGGACGACTTCGCACGCCGCCCGCTCTTCACCCAACCCGAGCTCCAGCGCGCCAACCTCGCCGAAGTCATCCTCCGCCTGCTCGCCGCGCGTCTCGGTGAGATCGAGACCTTCCCCTTCATCGACCCGCCCGCGCCCGCCGCCATCACCGCCGGCTACGCGCTGCTCGAGGAGCTCGGCGCGCTCGAACCCGCCAGCGAGGGCCGCCCGCGCCGCCTCTCGCACCTCGGCTACGAACTCTCGCGACTGCCCGTCGATCCGACCGTGGGTCGCATGCTCCTGCGCGCCCGCGACGAGCGCGCCCTGCGCGAGGTGCTCGTCGTCGCCGCCGCGCTGAGCATCCAGGACCCGCGCGAACGCCCGACCGACGAAGAGGCCGCAGCCGACGCCGCACACCGCAAGTTCGTCCACCCCGAGTCCGACTTCCTCACACTCCTCCACATCTGGGACGCCTTCCACGACGAGGCGCACAAGCTCTCCCTCGGCCGCCTGAAGAAATTCTGCCGCGCGCACTACCTGAACTTCAACCGCATGCGCGAGTGGTTCGACGTCCATTCGCAACTCGCCGCCTCCGTCGACGAGCTCGACACCGACGAGTGGCAGATTGCGCACGACGAGGCCGACTCCGCCGAGGATGCGGAGGACGAAGCGCAGGCGAACGAAGGTCGCCAGCGCCGTTCCGCCAAGAATGAGAAGAGCGCGAAGACCGACGACTGGCGCTACGGCGGCGAGCGCTACCGCGCCGTGCATCGCTCTCTGCTCAGCGGCCTGCTGGCCAACGTCGCACGCCGCGACGAGGGCAACAACTTCAACGCCACCAGCAGCCGCAAGGTCTTCGTCTTCCCCGGCTCCACGCTCTTCATCCGCTCGGAGAAGCGCGCGCAGAAGCAGCCACAAGCCGCGGCCAAGGCCGGCGCGAAGCCCGTCAAAGATCTCTGGATTCTCTCGGCCGAGATGGTCGAGACCACGCGCCTCTACGCGCGCACCAACGCCCGGCTCGACGCCCTCTGGCTGCTCGACCTCGGCGAGCACATCCTCAAACGCAGCTACGGCGAACCCGACTGGCACGTCGACGCCGGCCGCGTGCTCGTGCGCGAGCGCACACTCCTCCACGGCCTCGAGGTGCAGAACCGCCACATCGACTACGGCCGCATCGACCCCGCGCGCGCCACCGAGACCTTCATCCGCGGCGCCCTCGTGGCCGACACGCTGGAGACGCCCACACTCCCCTTCCTCGAACACAACCGCCGCCTGCGAGACAAGGTCGCCACGATCCAGACACAAGTCCGCTCGAAGAACTGGCTCACACTCGAGGAGGCCGCCTACGAGTTCTACAACAAGCGCCTGGCCGGCGCCGGCGTCTCCTCGGTGCAGGACCTCCAACGCGAGTGGAAGAAGCACGTCACCGCCGAGCGGAACTGGCTGCGGATGGAGGAGCAGGACCTGCTCGGCGCGCTCGAGGAGTTCGATCCCGCCTGGTTCCCCGACCAGGTGAAACTCGACAACAGCGCACTGCCGATCGACTACACCTACAAGCCCGGCGCCGCGGAGGATGGCATCACGCTCCGCCTGCCCTACCGCCAGGCGAAGCTCCTCCAGCCCGCGTTGCTCGACTGGCTCGTGCCCGGCCATCTCGAGGAGAAGGTCACCGCGCTGCTCCGCGCGCTGCCGAAGGCCGCACGCATCCAGCTCCAGCCGTTGGAGACGACCGCGAAGGTCATCGCCACCGAGTTGAAGGCCGACGGCCGGCCGCTCGCCGAGAATCTCGCCGACCATCTCTCGCGCCAGTACCGGGTCGCCGTCTCCGCCACGGATTTCCACGTCGACGAACTGCCCGACCACCTGCGCGTGCGCGTCGAGGTCGTCGACAACAACGGCAAGCCGCTCGCCGCCGGCCGCGAACTCGCCGCGGTGAAGACCGCGCTCGCCGAGCACGAGAAGACGCTCGTGCAGCAGCCCGACGACACCATCGCCGTCGCCTGGCGCCGCGCCCGCGCCCAGCACGAGCGCACCGGACTGTCCGATTGGACGTTTGGCGGCCTGCCGCCACGGATCGTGATCGCGGAATCGGCCGGCGTGCCGGTGTGCGCGTTCCCCGGTCTCGTCGCCACCGGTCAGGCACAAGCGGCGCTTCGCCTTTTCACCGTCGAAGCCGAGGCCCGCGGCGCGACGCCCGCCGGCGTGGCCGCGCTCGTCGAGGCCCAACTCTCGAAGGAGCTCGCGTGGTTGGAGCGCGATCTCGGCGACCTGCGCGAGCTCGGCCCGGCCGCCGTCGCGCTCATGCCGATGGAGCAGTGGCGGAGCGAGGCGTTCTCCTGCGTGCGCACGTGGATCTGCGCGCAGCCCGTGAGCCCGCTCACGCGCGACGCCTTCGTGGTACGCATCGCCGCCGCACGCGAGACGCTCAAGGGCATCGTCTGGAAACTGATCGACCCGCTGCGCGAGGCGCTCGCGTTGCGCACCGCGTTGCTCACGCACCCGCAGCCCTACGGCGGCATGGAGGCGGAGCTCGCAGCGTTGGTCGGGCCGGGTTTCCTCGTCCGCACGCCGTGGGCACAGCTCCCGCACCTGCCGCGCTACCTGAAGGCGATGAAGGCGCGCGCCGACCGCTGGCGCCAGGACCCCGGCAAGGACCACCGCCGCGCGCTGCAGGTCGCGCCATGGGCGAAAACGGTGATCGAGCTTTCGAAAGGTTTCCCGCGCAACGCCGAGCACGCTCGCCGGCTCGACGAGTTCCGTTGGCTGGTGGAGGAGTTCCGCGTGAGCGTGTTTGCGCAGGAGCTCGGCACGGCGCAGCCCGTTTCCGAGAAGAAGCTGGAGCAGAAGCTCGGCGAGATCCGCGTGGCCGCAGCGCTCGTCGGCGGTCTGCCGCCACCCGCCGCGCCGGTCGTGAAACCGCTCACCGCTTCCGCTCCCGCCATGGCTCCATCCGCACCAGCGAAGCCCACGAAGCTCACCAGCCTCGGCGACCTCGGCCGGCTGCTCGGGCGGTAGGGCGCTCCTTCAGGACGCCCTCTCAAGGTTGAGCCCAGTGCGCCGGCTCCAGCTCCCGTTGGCCGGGGTGGCCTGAAGTCGCGCCCTACTCGCCCGCGCTGACCACAAACGACCAATCCGTGCGCACTATCGCCCCGTCCGCCCACCGCACGGCAGGCGCTCCTGCCGGAAGAGATCGCTGGCACAGCCGCTGCTAAACCCCCAGTGCCCGTGCAAACGGGGTTTGGGGTACATGGGTTCCGCCGTGAGGCGGAACAACAAGACAACTATGGGCCCGGCGTTAAGGGGTTTTCGCCGGGCCCTTTGTCTTGCCCGCGCCGGCCGACGGCTGCGCGGACTCGCCCGGCTTTCCGGACAACGGGTTCGTGAGCGCCTCGATGAAACGGCGCATCGCCGGCGTGAGCACACGACCCTTGCGGTGGATGAGCGCCAGCGGTCGCGTGAACTCCGGCCCACTGAAGCGAATCGCCTTCAACGTACCCTGCGCCACTTCCTGCAACACCGTGGCCTGCGGCACGACCGCCACACCGGCGTCGATCTCCACCGCGCGCTTCACGGTCTCGATGTTGTCGAACTCCATCACCGTCTCGATCTCCAGCTTGTGGTGGTGGAGGATCAGATCGACGGCCTTGCGCGTCGGGATGTCGGGGTCGAATCCGATGAACTTGTGCCCCACGAGCTGGCTGATGTCGATTTCCTCAAACTTCGCCAACGGATGCTGCGGGTGCGCGATCAGCACGAGCTGGTCCTCGCGGAACGGGATGATCTCAACCTGCCGCATCTTTTGGGGAAACGCCACGAGGCCGAAATCGACCGCGTGGTGCAGGATATCCTCGTAGACGAGGTTCGACCGGCGGTACTCGATGCGGCAGTTCACCGCCGGGTAGGTCTGGAGAAAGGCCTTGATGTACGGCGGCAGCTCATGGAGCCCGATCGAGTAGATTGTCGAGATCCGGATCGTGCCGCTGATGATCCGCTTCATCTCGAGCAGCTCGGCCTTGATCCCCTCGATGTGGCTGAGGATGTCCTTCGCGCCCTCGTAGACCCGCTGGCCCTCGCGCGTCAGCTGGAACTGTTTCTGGCTGCGGTCGATCAACAGCGTCTTGAACATCCGCTCCATCGAGCGCGTCTGCTGGCTCACCGCCGATTGCGTGATGCCGTTGAGCTTGGCGGACTTGGAAAAGCTTTTCGTCTCCACCAAGTCGGCGAAGATCTTGAAGTTCTCAATTTGCATAGCGGGGCAGGAAGCTATGCTGGCGTAACACCAGCCAAACCCGACGCAACCCCCGAGTGGATGCCATGCCCGACCTCGCCGAGACTTTTCACCACGGCCTAGCCCGCGTTCGCGAGCAGATCGCGGCCGCCTGTGCCGCCGCCGGCCGCGACCCGGCCACAGTCCGCCTGCTCCCGGTCACCAAGAACCACCCGGCCGAGGCCGTCGCCCTCGCCGCCGCCGCCGGTTTCGAAGCCGTGGGCGAAAACCGCGTGCAGGAGGCCGTCGCCAAGCAGACCGAGTGCGCCGCGCAGAACCTGCGCGTCCGTTGGGAGCTGATCGGCCACCTCCAGTCCAACAAGGCCAAGCTCGCCGCCCGCCATTTCGACCGCGTCCAAAGCGTCGAAAGCGCGAAACTCCTCGACGGGCTCGACCGCGAGGCCGCCGCCGCCGGGCGCATCCTGCCCGTCCTCCTCCAGATCAACGCCGGCAACGACCCCGCGAAATTCGGCGCCGAACCGGCCGATGCCCCCGCGCTCCTCGAACACGCCCTCGGTAAACCCGCCCTGCGTGTCGAGGGCCTCATGACCATCGCCCCGCTCTCCGACGATCCCGAGGTCGCCCGCCGCACCTTCGCCAATCTCCGCACGATCCGCGACGAGCTCGCCGCCCGCTTCGGCGTCGCCCTACCCGAGCTCTCGATGGGCATGACCGGTGACCTCGCCGCTGCCATCGCCGAAGGCAGCACGATGCTGCGCGTCGGCACTGCGCTCTTCGGCGAGCGCACGCCCTGATTCAGGCGGATGCCGCCTGGCGACGCCGCGCGCGATACGATCGCTGGGCAGAGCGGCCGCAACGGCTTCTCTTGGGTTCAGGTACCCGACGCTTTCGCCAAGTCCTCCTGCACGCGCTTGATGCCGGTCGGCCCGAAAAGATGTTCCTCCGTCGTCGTGCGCGGATCGGCTCGGGGCAACTCCTCGCGCACGACAGCCCAGTCTTTGGCGATCCAGGCCAGATAGACGTAGAAGACCCGATCAGCCTCCGCATTCGGGTTCACCGCCAGGAATACCGAGTATGAATCCTTGAGATCCCGCCACACTTCCGGGCGGCCGAAGTAGGATTCGGGAAGTTTGCACAGGCTCCGGTGATCCCGATGGGCTGTCCAGAGCGCCAACACCGCCCGCCGTCCCCATTCCGGATGAGCCAGACACTCGCGGCCGAATCTGAGGCGTTCCTCGAGCGAGCCATGCCAGCGCTCGTCGAGATACCAGGCCTTGGCGCTGCAAAGGTCATCGGCATCGTAGCCTGTCGCGAGACCGCGGGCAAACCACTGCTCCATCTCGTCGCGCGGGGCGCCCTCGCCCAAGCAGACGGTGATCATTTTCTCCGCCACCCAGATATGCTGGAAACCCTTGGTCCAAGCGGACTCAAGCTCGCGCCGCGCCTCGACCAGCGCCGCGCGGAACCCGGCCCAGCCCTCCGGTTTCACCTCGTTGGCAAACCCGGTGCCGCGCGCCTCCCACGCCCGCTGCACCGCGCGCGCCCCCTGTAGATAGTGCCGGAACGCCTCGGTGCCGGAGCGGGCGGCCAACACCGGGTCGAGCGCGTCCTCGGAGGTCTTGCGCCATTTCGCGTCGGTGCCGAAGTAGTCCTCGGTACGCACCGCCAAGCTCCACACAACATCGTCCGGAGTGCTCTTGTCGCGGATCGCCGCCAGCGCACCGCCCCAGGCGATTCCCTGGAGCTGACCGGCGAAGGCGTTCAGTTTCCTCCCCTTGCTGGTGCACAGTACACAGCCCAAGGCGCGGTAGGCAGCCAACGCCCGGAACCCGTCGGGGTACGGCAGGCTGCAGATCTCCTGCAGGAGCGCGCAGCCCTCCAGCGCGAGCTCGTCGCTCGCCGCCACATCGGCACGGGGATAGATGGAATCGATGCGTTTTCGGAAAACGATGTACCGAACAAATGGATCACCACAGCCAGCCCGGACCGCCTCCACGGCGGCGGCCTCGAGCTTGGTATCCCGTTTACGCCTCTCCGCGACAAACTGCCGCGCGAGCTCCGTCACCACCCCGTCGAACTGCCGTTCCCGGGTGATCTTTCCCGCCTGCGCGATCCGGGTGGCGTAGCGGGCATCGCGCGATTGGAAGCCGCCGGCGAGGTAGACGATCGCCACCAGCCCCACCAACCCGACCAGCCACTTCCAACGCCCGTACAATAGGAGGCCAAGCATGGCGGAGCAGGGAATCATGGCGACGAATACGAGCAACCCGGAATTTGAGACCGGGTGCGAGGCCATCCGGAAGCGACAGGGGCCCGGCGGCGAGGATGGGGACTGCGCCGAGGGCTCCACGTCTTGCGTCAGCGGACGGACGCCGCGCTCAGCGCTTTCCCTGCCGGCATTCGCACGCCCACCGCGCCCCGCCACCGCCCCAACTTCGCGCTCGTTCCGCCGCCGTTTCCGCCCATGGTAGCCCGCACCGGCATGCGCCCCGAAGACACGCTCACCCTCGACGATCTTGCCCGCTGGTCCGAACCCGGCACCCACCTCGCCGTGCTCGGCCACCCGGTCAAACACTCCGTCTCGCCGCACATGCACAACGCCGCGCTGCGCGCCCTCTCGGCTGACGACGCGCGTTTCACCTCTTGGCGTTACTGGAAATTCGACGTCCCGCCCGAGCGCCTCGCCGAGGCGTTGCCACTCTTCCACGACCGCGGCTTCGTCGGCCTCAACCTCACGGTCCCGCACAAGGTCCTCGCGCTCGACCTCATCGACTCCATCGATCCCGCCGCCAGCGACATCGGCGCCGTGAACACCCTGCGCCACACGCCCGAAGGCTACGAAGGTTTCAATACCGACGGCTACGGCATGGCCGCCGGCATCGCCCAGGAGCTCGGCCTCCCGCTGGCCGGAGCCGATGTCATCCTCCTCGGTGCGGGCGGTGCCGCGCGCAGCGCCGCCGTCGAGTGCCTGCGCCAGGAATGCCGCTCGCTGTGGATCGGCAACCGCAGCCGCAGCTCGCTCGACACCCTCCTGCACCAGATCCGCCCGCTAGCCGGCAGCGCCATCATCCACGAGTTCCTGCTCGAAACCCTGCCGCCCCAGCTCCCCGCCGGCGCGCTGCTGATCAACTCCACCTCCTGCGGCCTGCGCGACGACGAACCGCCGCCGGTCGATCTCGCCACGCTGCCACGCCTGGCCGCCGTGTTCGACATGATCTACAACCCGCCGCGCACCCCGTTGCTGGTCGCCGCCGACCGCCTCGGTATCCGCAACGCCAACGGCTTGGCCATGCTCGTCCACCAGGGCGCCCGCGCCCTCTCCCTCTGGACCGGCGCGCTGGTGCCCGACAAGGTCATGCATCTGGCCGCACTCGCCGCCCTCAATCTCCACCAATGATCACCCTCGAGGAACTCCGTCTCATCCACGCCTCCTTCCCCTGGTTCTTCCCCGCGGTCGCCTTCGTCTTCGGCGGCTGCATCGGCAGTTTCCTCAACGTCTGCATCTACCGCATCCCCGCCGGTAAGTCGGTCGTGCGCCCCGGCTCGCACTGCGCCTGCGGCCAGCCGATCCGCTGGCACGACAATATCCCGGTCCTGAGCTGGCTGCTCCTGCGCGGCCGCGCCCGCTGCTGCGGCCGGCCGTTCAGCGTGCGCTACCCGGCCATCGAACTGCTCACCGCCCTGCTCTTCCTCGTGTGCGCGTTGGAGTTCGGCCCCGCCAAGGCATTCTGCGCGATGCTCTTCGTCGCGATGTTGGTGACCGCCTCGTTCATCGACATCGACCACATGATCATCCCCGACCGGTTCTCCATCGGCGGCACGGTGGTCGGCGTCGTGCTCGCCCTCATATTTCCCGCGCTCCACGGCTACGCCATCCCGGCACATCTGGATCCGACGCTCGGCCGCATGATCGCCGGCATCCAGTCCGGCACCGATGCCATCCTCGGCTGCTTCGTCGGCTCGGCGCTCGTCCTGTGGATCGGGCTGCTCGCCGAGAAGATCCTGCGCAAGGAAGCCATGGGCTTCGGTGATGTGAAACTGCTCGGCTGCATCGGCGCCTTCGTGGGCTGGCAGGGCGCGGTATTCTCCGTCTTCGGCGGCGCCGTGCTCGGCGTGATCGCCACGCTGCTCTGGCTGCCCTTCCGCCGCGAGACGCCGCAGGCGCACAACGACACGGCCAACGCGGACGCCTCCGCCAAACCCAACGCGGCCGCCGCCTCAAAGGAGGCGATCGAAGGCGAAGCGCCCAGCGGTGAAGAGTCGCCCGGGCTGATGGGCATGCCGGTGCCGTTCGGTCCGATGCTCTCCGCCGCCGCCCTGCTCTACCTGCTCTGGCTGCACCCGTTGGTGGACTCCTACTTCGGCGAGATCGCCGCCGTTCTCAAAGAGTTCGGCTCGAGGTAGGGCGTAAGCTCACCCGCGCCGTAGGGGCCGTGTCGTGCAAGGCCCTCTTCGGCACCGGGCTGGGGCGGTGGAATGGGCGCCGCCTCGCGTTCTTCGCAGCGAAGAACGCTGGTATGGCGCCCCTGCTACGCGAGTGCCACCAAGTCGGCGGCACAGCCTACGGACTCAGGCCGTCACCAGCTCCGCGCCGGGACCAGTCTTGAGGTGGAGAATGTCGGGCTTGGCGCCGAACCGCCCCGCGTAGGCGGCGACGATCTTCTCGGCGTCGGCCTGCGCGAACGCACCGCTGGTCATCGCCATCACCGCACCGCCGAAGCCGCCGCCGGTCAGACGCGCGCCGTACACGTGCTGCGCCGTCTCGAGCTGGTCGACGAGGAAGTCGAGCTCGCGCGTGCTGTTCTCGAAGAGGTTCTGCGAGCTGCGGTGCGAGGCGGTGAGCAGCTTGCCCACGGCGGCGAGGTCGCCCTTCGCCAACGCCGCGCGCACCGCGGCCACGCGGCCGTTCTCCTCGATCACGTGCTTGGCGCGCTTGTAGTTGGCCTCCGGAAGCGCCGCCTTCTTCGCCTCAAGCAGCTCCGGCGTGGCGTCGACAAGCAGCTTCACGCCGAGCGCCTTCGCCGCCTCCATGCACTCGCGGTGGCGGGCGGCGTAGAGACCGTCGACCAGCGCGTGCTTGGTGTGCGTGTTAAAGATCCAGAAATGGGCGTCGGCCGGGAGCGGCACGGTGGCGAACTCCGGCCCGCGGCAGTCGATGAAGACGAGGTGGTCGCGCTGGCCGAAGCCGGACACGCTCTGGTCGAGGATGCCGCACGGCACGCCGACGAACTCGTTCTCCGCCTTCTTGCCGAGCTTCACGAGCGTCACGCGGTTGGGCCGCTCACCGGCAAGCGCGCTGAGCGCCAGCCCGGTGGCCAGCTCGATCGCCGCACTGCTGCTCAGTCCGGCGCCCGGCGGCAGGTCGGACACATCCGCAAACTGGAACCCGACCGGGCGCTTCAGGCCGAAGTCCGGCATCTTCGCCCACACGCCGAGCTGGTAGTTCACCCAGGCGCGGTCACCGGTCTGCTTGGACAACGAGCCGTCGAGCGCGACCTCGACCTTCGTCGCGGAGTGGCCGCTGACGAATGTCGCCTTGGCCTCCGAAGTGGCCCGGGCCGCGACCAGAATGCCACGGTCGATCGCCGCGCCGAGCACGGTGCCGCCGTTGTAGTCGGTGTGGTTGCCGATGAACTCGATGCGGCCGGGGGCGCGCGCGATCACGGTGGGCTCGCCGCCGAAGGCGGTGCGGAACTTCTGAAGCAGGGGGGTCTTCATGGTGGAAGGCCCGAGGGTGGGTGACCCCGCGATGATGGCAACGCGGCAGTGCACGGGCGAATGCTCGCCGGATGCCCTTTCCGCGGCGCGGCTCCAAGCCCATGGGTCTGGAGACCCATGCCACGGCGGCGCGAGCGAGCTCGCGCCCTACGGGAAACGCGGAGCTCAGCTCCGGTAGTCGGCGTTCTCGCTCACGTACTCGTGCGTGAGGTCGGCACCGATCACCGTCGCCTCGGCGGCGCCGGCACCGAGGTCGATCTCGACCTCGACGCAGCGCTCGTGGCGCATGAAGTCGATCGGCGGCGTGAACACGCCTTCCTTCGGCTCCGCGCTCTCGTAGAGCTCGGCGGCCTTCATGTGCGCGACAAGCTGCTTCTCCTTCGCGGGGTCGAGGGCGAACACGCCGTTGGCGACGATCGGGATGCCACCCAGGCGCATCGCCGTGCGGCCGAGCGCGAGGCCCGGCTCGTGCGCGCCGACGTATTTGCCGACCGCCTGCACGAGACGGCCGACGTTGGGATCATTGCCGGCCACGGCGCACTTGAACAGCGGGGCGTTGACGACCGTCTTGCCGATCGCGCGCGCGGTCTGCTCGCTGGGCGCGCCCTTCACCGTGACGCGGATCACATGGCGGACACCTTCGCCGTTGCGGGCAACGTCCTCGGCGAGGTCGGAGCACACCTGCGTGAGCGCCTTCTCGAAGGCCTCGAGGTCCGCACACGGCACCGCGCCGGAGCTGAGCGCCACGACGGTGTCGGAGGTGCTCGTGTCGCTGTCGATGCTCATGCGGTTGAAGCTGCGGTCGACGGCGCGGGCGAGGATCGCGCGGAGCGTGTCGCGCGGCACGGCGAGGTCGGTGAGGATGTAGACGAGCATCGTCGCCATGTTCGGCTCGATCATGCCGGCGCCCTTGGCGATGCCGACGATGCTGCCGCCCGCGAGGTCGGCGCGGCGGATCTTCGGAAAGAGGTCGGTGGTGACGATACCCTCGGCGGCCGGGAGGATGGAGCCGGGCTTGAGCGAAGCCACGGCCTGCGGCAGCGCGGTGATGATCTGGTCGGCCGGTAACCGCCAACCGATGACACCGGTGGAGCTGGGCAACACCTCGGTGGGCTTCAGCCCGAGGGCGGCGGCCGCCGCGGCGCAGAGCTTCTCGGAGGTCTCGACACCGCCGGGCGCGCACACGTTGGAGATCTTGTTGTTCACGATGATCGCCCCGAGCTTCGGCTCGGCCAGTCGCTTGCGGCCGACGATCACGGGCGCGCCGGGGAAGGCGTTCTTCGTGAACATCGCGGCGAAGTCAGCCGTGGGCTTGTCTAGCGCGATGAGGGTGACGGTCATCTTCGCCGGCTTCGGCACCTCGATGGGCGTGAAGTCGAAGCGCGAGGCTCCCACGCGGAACCCGCGCGGGAGGGCGGCGTTGGCGGCGAGCCACGCGCGGTGTTCCGCGCGCGAGGAGAAGACGAGCGAGGTGCTGCTCATGCCCGACGAGAACGGCGCAACGGCGCGGAAAGTGAAGCCGTTTTTGCGGGGCAGCGGCGCCAGCGCGGGCTCCTCCGCGCCCCGAATTGGTAATAAAACTCCGAAGCAAGAGTCACCGGCTTGTGAATTCCCGGGGGCAAGGACGGTCCGCCCTTACGCCCGACACGAAACCGCGTAGGGTGCGTTGGTCGATTGGGTTGGTCTTCTGCTGATTGTCGTACGCAGAACGGGCGCCGCGTCATGCGGCGCCCGTTTCCATTCCAGGCCGGACGTGCGAAGCGGTCCGGCCGGCGCGCGCTCACTCCACGGTCTTGAACCAGGCGTCGACCGGCAGGCGGGCGGGCTGGAAGTCGTTGGTGTGGCTGCCGGGCTTCGGGCGACCGAAGGGCAGGCCGGCGATGAAGAGCGTGTCCTCGGTGCCGGGGATGTGCTTCCGGAGCAGGTCCGGGTAGATCATCACGCTGTACTGCGGGCACGAGCCGAAGCCGAGCGAGGTGAGCCCGAGCATCAGGTTGTCGAACACGAAGCCGCAGTCGAGGAACGTGCCGTGCGCGTAGGCCGAGGCCTGCGTGCCGAGGAAGAACACCTGCTTGGCGTCGAAGAACGCGAAGTTCTCGCGGTCGTGCGCGCGCCGCTTCTCCTTCTCGTCGCGGCCGATGCCCTTGTGCTTGAAGATGCCGATGCCGCAGTCCTTCGCGCGCGCGGCCCAGGCCTCGGGCAGCGGGTTGGGCGAATAGCGGTAGTCGGGCTTGGCCGGCGTGTCGGCGTCGAACGCCGCCAGGTAGTCCGTGCGCAACGCCTCCAGCGCGCCGCCCTGCACGAGGTAGAGCCGCCACGGCTGCGTGTTCTTCGAGCTCGGCGCGCGCCCGGCGGCGGTGACGAGCTGGCGGAGGGTCTCGGCCGGCACGAGTTCGTCGGTGAACTCGCGGATCGAGCGGCGGGCGTGCATGGCGTCGAGGGCGTTCATGGTCTGGCGAAGAAAACCGCGCCGCCGCCGCCGGTCGAGGAGATAGCGGCGCGCCAACCAGCCGCGCACGTCCGAGCCAGCACCGGGATGGGCGGACGGGGCACTCGCATGTTTCCTCGGCTGGGGGATTTTCCCGGGAAACGGGGGCGGCCGACACTCATTTTGCGGACCTGCGGTCGATTCCCGCTCAAGCGGCTCGCCAGGCTTGCGATATGCGCCCCGCCGGAGCGGAAAGCCGCTCGGGCACGAAACAACATGAAGCAACATCCCCTCCTGAAACTCTCCCTCATCGTCATCGCCCTCTTTGCCGCCACGGCGGTGGTGCGCGCCGAAAGCTCCTTCGACGAAGCGCCCACGCCCCTGCGCACCCAGGCGCCGGTCTATCCGGAAGCCCTGCGCCGCGAAGGCGTCTCAGGTCTGGTGAGCATCAGCGTGACCATCGACGAGAACGGCAACGTGGCCTCGACCACCGTCACCAAGAGCTCGAATCCCGCCTTCGACCAGGCGGCGCTCGACGCCGTGGCGCGCTGGAAGTTCAAACCGGCGAAGAAAGCCGGCCAGCCCATCGCCGCCAACGTCGTGCTGCCGGTGCGCTTCAATGCCGCCCAGTAGGCGCAACTTCGCCCTCCCTCGCTTTTCCGGCCGCCTTCGGGCGGCCTTCTTTTTGCCCAGCGGCTGGCCGCGCCGAAGCGCCGTGGCCATTGACTCAGCAGCGCTGAGCCCCTTCGCGTGAAGCCGGCGATATTGATCGTGCGGCCCCACACGCCCCTGCCGACGGATTCCTGCGCTCTCGGGCATGGCTACCAATGGTTGCCATGCTCGGTCGGCTCTCGTCTGACGCGGCGGCGCGGAAGCGCTCACTTCCGCCGGAGCAGCGGGATGGAGGCGATGCCAGCGATGGCGAGGAGGAGCACCGCGGCGGCCGCGTAGGGCGGACGCGCGGTGCGCGAGAGGTCGAGCGTGAGCTGCAGCGGCTTGTCGCCCTCGACCTGCAGGCTGCGGGTGAAGGTCAGCACGCGGCCGCGCTCGGCAAGCGTCACGTCGATCGCGCGCGGCGCCGGCTCGGCGGCGAGCTGCTGGTCGACGAGCCGGTCGGCGATGCCGCGCAACGCGGTGTTCTCGTCGGCCGAGTTGCCCATGAGCAGCTGGTCGACCTGCGCGGGGTCGAAGTTGACCTGGCCCTGCATGAACGGGTTCAGGCTGGCGGCCTGCTCGAGCTGCTCGTTGCGCGCGGCCTCGACACGGTTGTCGAGGTAGAGGCGCTGGCGACGGGTGTTGAGGCCGAGCACGGTCTGCTGCGTCTTCAGATTCCGGAGCTGCACGCGGGCGTCCTCGTTGGCCGCCTCGTCGAGCGCCTGCGTGTTGTAGGCGCGGGCGAGCACCTCGCCGGCCTTCTGCTGGTCGCCCTTCTGCATGAGCTGGTTCGCCTCCTGGAGCATCGCCACGGCCTTCTTCGATTCGGCGGAACGCTTCGAGACGACCGAGGAGCGGTAGTCGGCCACGTCGAGCCAGCCGGCGCGGCGCTCCTCGCGCAGGCGCAGGCCGCCGCCGTAGCTCTCCAGCTCGTAGCCGGGCGGCACGACCACGCGCCACGCCACGTTCTCCAGCGGGACGTTCAACCGCGGGCCGACGAGGGCGACCGCGCCGCCCTTGCCGCCGGGAGCCGAATACACCAGCCGCACCGCGGCCGAGCGTTCGCCCGCGGTGTTCGGCGTGACGTGGAACAGGAAGGCATCGCCCTCGCGCACGACCGCCACGCTCTCGCCGTTGACGAGCGTGTTGAAGAGCTTCGCGCCCTCCGGCAGCCGCACGCGCAGCGTGCTCTTCTCCAACACGTCGACACGCAGGTCGACGGCCGTGAGGCTCCCGCCCACGGGCGAGAACAGTGTCGTGAGCTCGCCCTGCGTCACGCGGAGCTTGAGCGCCTCGGCCACCTCGTGGCGGCGCACGGCCACGGGCAGCGGCCCCTCGGCCTCGGCCACGCGGAAGCACAGCGCGGGCACGCTGCGGTCGGCACGGTTCTGGAGAAACGCGGGCACCGCGCTCCAGTCCGCCCGCGACCAGCCGCGCGGCAGCGCACCGGCCTCGAGCTCGAGCCGACCTCCGGCGCGCACGGCGGCGAACAGCACCGCCTGCCGCGCGCCGGGGAATTCCGGCACGGCCAGCGTCTCCGTCGTCTGGTCACCGGTCGCCGGTCCCTGGAACTCGAGCTGCACATCGGTCTCGCCGGCCACACCGCGCTGGAGACGGATCTCCCAAGTGTCGGCGCTTGCGACGACGCGCACGAGGTCGCTCACGGCGGGGCCGGTGGCGCGCACGGTGCGCGCGCGCTCCTCGCCCAGCCCGGGCAGCCTCACGCGGAATTGTTTCACCGCGGCGTTCTCCACACGGTAGCGCAGGGCGAGGCGCACGAGCGTCTGCCCCTCGCGCACGGTCGTCTCCTGCAACGCCTGCACGGTGACCCACGGATCGAGCGCCTCGATGCCGAGCTTCACCGACCAGTCCTCCTGCAACAACCGGAACGCCAGCGTGCCGGGCTGCAGGCCGCCGACCTGCCGCGGGTCGAGCTGCGTGACCTTCTCGCGCTCCACGGCGCGCAGCCGCAGGCCCTTGCCAGGCACGACGAGCGCCTCGCCGGTCTGGCGTGTGGCCTCGCGTATCTGAAGATGCGGCACCGGCCACGCCTCCTGGGCGCGCGGCGCCGCACCGGCCAGCGCGATGGAGAACTTCTCGTCGCCGAGCGTACGGCCGCCGAGGTGCATCGTCACGATGCGCCGGCCGCCTTCCTGCGCCTCGGTCCAATGGCTCAGCGAACCTCCGCCGACGGACTCGACCTCCAGCCCCGCGGGGAGCTCGAAGCTGAGCTTGAACAGCCCGACGCGCGTGATCGCCGCCGCGATGTCGACGGCCATGACCATGCGGTCGTCGTCGAGCGAGATCACCTGCCGGCCGTTCACCCGCACCTCGGGCGCGACCGGCGCGATCTTCAACGAAACGCTGCCGCCTCCCTGGCCGAAGCGCCACACGTGCTGGAGCGTCGCGGTCGGTTCGCCGTCCTTGCTTTCCGGAATCAGGCTGGAATCGAAGTCCTCGGCGTTCACCGCCGAGAGGCCGTCGGCGCGCACACTCTCCGGCTGCGCATCGCCGCCGAAGGCCAGCGCAAGCATGCCGACATCGCCCGCCGCGCCGAGCACGCGCAGCGGCGTGAGCGTGAGATCGAACGGCAGCGCGCCGGTGCCGAGCTGTGTCTCGATGCCGAGGCGGAACGGCCGCTCCTGCGGCGTTTCCAACGCGATCGACAGCCGCCGTTTCTCCGGGTCGAAACGCCAGGAGCTGACACCGACCTCGTCGTCGTGCACCTCGCCGACGGTCAGCCCGGCGGGCACGTCGAGCTCGAGGGACGCGACGCGGCCCTGCACGGGGCGCACAGAGACTTCGATCCGGCCGTTCACCGCGCCGGGGCCAGGGAGGAAGAGCTGTGAGGTCTCCGCGAAGAACTGCGAGGCCTCGGTCGCCAGATCGCGGCTGCGCGGCCTCAGCACGATGGTCCGGTCGCCGCCCGGCAGGAGCACGAGCGTGGCACCGCTGCGGGTGTCGCCGAGGTTCGGAGTCGGCAGCACCTGCACCGCCGCGCCCGAGGCGAACTCCCAGCCGCTCTGGTCGAGCGCGATGGTCACGCGCTGCGTGGCCGCCGGCCCGGTTGGCAGGACGAGCCGGTCGGTGCCCTTCGGCACCGGCAGCTCGAAGCGCACGCGGGCCGTGAGCAGGCCGTCGCGCTCGGGGGCGACGTAGTAGGAAGTCTGGCCCTTGAGCTCGGACTTGCCGAGGCGCAGCCCGTCGGCCTTGAACTCGGTGAGCACCGCCGGCGGCCGCAGCAGCAGGAAGCTGTCGCCCGGGACGCCGCGCACGGTGAACTCGAGCTCGCCGTAGAGCCGGTCGTCGTGGATCGACCAAGTCTGCACCGCGGACTGTACCACCTTCTCGGCGACACCCGCCGGCTCCTGCGCCTGCGCCGGCTGGGCGGTGAAGCCGAACGCGAGCGCGCCGATCAGCGCCAGGAGCGGCAGCACCGAAGCCGGGCCGGCGCCTTCAGTATCCGTGTGGCGCTGCTCGCCAGGGGAGCGATTCTCCGGATCGCCGCTCTCGCGAGCGGCGCCACCTTGGTCTTGCTCGGCGGGCTGCCGTTCGCGGCGCCAGCGGCCCCAGGTCGGTACGAAGAGCAGCAGCCACACCGCGAGGGCTACGGCCGCATAGAAGAACACCGCGCCGCCATGCTGCGCGAGCAGTCCGCCCGAGGCGAGCGCGACGCCGGAAGTCAGCGCAACCGCGAAGCCGCGGAGGTGCGCGATGAAAGCCACCGCCACGCCGCCGACCACCGCGGCCACGCCCCACCACGAGACCAGCGCCAGCCACGGATTCACGTTGGCCACGGAGATCGTCACGCTCTCGCCGGCCGGCACCATCGTCGCCGCATAGGTGAGCTGGCTCAGATTCGGCCGGCGCGCCACCGTGGCGGAGGCGGCGACAAACAGCGCGGCGACCGTCACGTTGGCGAAGATCACGAGGGCGAGGAGTCGTTGCCGCTGCGAACCGCGCGCCAGCAATGCGCCGAGCGCGGTGAAGCCGAGTAGCAGAACCGCGGAGACCACGCCGCGGCCGGCGATCCACTCGAAACCGGTCTCTGTGAGGGCGGGCCGCACCAGCTCGGCGTTGCCCCCGCGCGGGGCGAGCTGCCGACCCGTGTCGGCGCGGAGCGTCCATTCGTTGATGACGCTCGGCGCGACGGTGCGCGGGGCCACGAGCCGCACGGTCGCACCGCCGCCGGCGGCCTGGCCAAGCCGCAGCGACACGGCCACCGGGTCGTTGGGGTTGAGGCGCGCGGGCAGCGGTACCAGCGTCTGCCCGCCGTCGGCGCGAGCGTTGACGATCTCGTTGTCCACGCGGGTCTCCCAGAGCTTCGCGCCCGCCGGCAGCTCGAGCCGCAGCGCCTTGCGACCGCGGGTCTTCACGAAGAACTGCGCATCGGTCACGACCTGCCCGTCGCGAGAGATCTGGCTGGAGAGCTGCGCGAAATCGACGACCTGGTCGACGGTCTCGCCGGCATCGTACCACTCGACGCCGACCTCGAGCGCGAACGGCCGAGCCGTGTACTGGTAGACGGCGAGCGAGGGCGCGCCGGTTAGCAGGCGGAACTCGGCGGGGAGCTCCAGCGGCTCCAGTTTCAGGAGACCGCCATCGGCCTTGCGGATCTCGTGCTTCACCTGCGCCGGGCTGACGACCTGCACGTAGCCGCGCTCGGCCTGCACGCCGAGCGGGCGCACCTGGCCGGGCTGGATCGCGCCGCCGCGGGCGCTCATCGGCTGCTCGAAGGTGACGAGAAGCGTGGCCGCACCGAGCACGGGCTGGTGGAGCGAAACGACGATCGTATCGCCCTCGCGGCGCCAGTCGCGCCGGACGTTCTGGCCGACGACGTCGATGTTGCCCACCTCCGCCGGCACGGCCAGGCGCCACTCCGTGGCCGGCGCGCCGACGACGAAGTAGTTCAGCAGCACGCTGCCGTAGACCACGCCTTCCTTCACTGTGTAGAGGTGGAAGACGTCGGCCTGCACGCTCTGCCCGAGCGCCTCGATCTTGAGCTCGGCGGACCAGTCGGCCTCGCGCAACCGCCACGCCTGCTGGAGGCCGGCGGTCTGCTGCGGGAAATAGCTCAGCGGCACCTCGACGAGCTTGTCGACGCCGGCCGGCACGAGCCGGTAGCCCGGCGTCGCCACGGCTCCGATATGACCGCGAACGGACTTTGCCCCGGGGAAACACAGCGCCGGCAACCGCCAGTCGCCCGCCGCAGCGGCCTGGTTCTTCTCCAGGCGGAGCTGCAGCAGCTGGCGGCCCTCGACCGGCTCGGCAAAAAGCACCTTCAACGCGCGCAGGCCGTCGACCGCCGTGGACTCGGCGGCGAAGTCGGCCACGCCCGCGCCGGTCACGCCGACGACGGTGTAGTCGGCGGGGATCCGCAGCGTCCAGTCGCGCAACGGCGCCTCGCGCACGTCGAGCTCAAGGCTGGCGGCGATGGTGCGGTCGGTCTCGCCGAGCCCGTAGGTGAGGATCGCGGAAACGCCGACCTCGGGCTGGATCTGCGAGGCGAGCAGGCGGTAGCCGTAGTCGGCCGAGGGGAAACGGTAGACGAAGACTTGGCGCACGGTGTCGTCGTCGAGCTCGCCGGTCGGATACTGCTCGGGGGCGAGCTGCATCATGCCGGACACGTCGGCCAGCTCGAGGCGCACGGCGCCGTCGTTCGCCACGCGCAGGAAACCGGAGTGGCGCACGACGCCCTCCGGGGCGAGACGCAGCGGCTCGACGCGGATCGGGAACCCGCCGAGCTCGGTCTGGCTGCGCACGGTGAGCGAGCCGGTCTGCTCGATCGGACGGCTGAACTGGACCTCGAGCGCGCGGGCGCCGTCGGCCGGGACGACCTTCCACCCCAGGAGATTCGCGCCCTCGACGCCGACGATCTCGCCCGGGCCCGAGAGCCGGATACGCAGCGCCGAGAGTTTGCCCTGCAGCACGCGGAGCTCGAGGGTGGATTCCTGCCGCAGCAGGCCGGCGCCGAGGCGCGAGTCGGCCGTCTCGTTGCTGGTGAAGAACAATGCGCCCTCGGCCGCCTTGGCCTGGTGCTTCCAGGCGAGCTCGGTCGCGCCGTCGGCCGGCAGGAAGCCCTGCCAGCCCTGGGCCGTGGCGACCGGCAGGACCGGCCGCGACGAGTCGAAGTTTACTCCAGCCGGAAGCCCCTCGATGCGGATCGGGACAACCGCGCCGGCGGGCATCGCAAATTCGAGCACGCTCCACTCGCCGCGCTCGTGGATCGCCGCGGCGAACGCGAGGTCGATGGGCAGCAGGCCCGCGCGCTCGGCGACGAGCTCGTAGCCCTTGAACGCGTCGCCCTCCTTGACCACCTCGAGATGCCAGCCATCGCCGGCGCTCGCGACGCTGGGCGCCGCATACAGAGAGAGTAGGCGCAACCGGGCGCCGGCCTTGGCCGCGCGGATCTGGCCGCGCAGGTGAAACTCGGCGCTCTTCGCCGCCTCGTCGACCTTTCCGGAGAGCTGGGCTCCGATGAGCTCGACATCGGACGGGGCCGCGCCACGCGGCGTGAGGCGCACCGAGAGCGAGCCCTCGCCCGTGGTCTGGAAACGCACCGGTTCCTGCGGGCTGCGCTGTTCACCGAGGGAAACGAGCCCCGTGGCCGCCGCCACGCGCAGATCGAGGGCGGAGTCCGCCTGTAGCATGATGGTGGAGGCGAAGCCCACGGCCTCGCCGGGCGCCGCGATAAGCACGGAGGTCTCGCCGGGCACGGCGGGCTTGCGCAGCCGCGTGTGCACGACGAGATCGAGATCGCGCGGCGTGGTGGCGTCGACCACCGGGCGCAGGTCGAGAAAGCGTTTCCCGGAGCCGGGGATCTGGCGCACGCTCCACGAGGCGAGGCTGGTACCGGATAGTCCGAGGACTTCGGTTACCTCGCCCTCGCCGCTCAAGCCGACCGAGAGCAGCTCGGGCTTGCCCTGCACGACGTGGAGCTTCAGGCGCAGCTCGCCCGTGAGCTCGGCCGCGGCGATGCGTACGTTCTGGTCGGCCACGGCGGAGAAGAACAGCGGGACCGCGGGCGGCACGCCCTGCACGTCGACGACGATCCGGCCGCCGTCGGGCGTGAGCGTGGCGGTGGATTTGGCAGTATCGGCCGACTTCGGCGCGGCGACGAGCACACCGGCCAGCAGAAGGCTGACGGCGACAAGAGGGCGGCAGAACACTGAGCGGAACGAATTCGGGGTGTGCATGGTGGAAAGGCGTTGGGGAGCAACTGTAGCCGGCTTCGTCGAAGCCGGTCCGGGACGAACGGTGCGGATCAAATCGGGCGGCGGAAGTTTCGCACAGGCGGCGCGCGAAGTCGTCAGGCGCGAGTCAGGGGTTTGTCAGGGAATTGTCAGGGCGAGGCGGTACGCTTGCGGGTGGACCGCGTTGCCCCCAACGCGGTCTTGGACGCCGCGGCGGGACGGCCGATAGCTGCTCTCGCGAGCAGCTCCACGAAGCGGAGTCGGCAGACGGAGAACCGCTTTCGCGAGCAGGGCCGTGGGGGAAGGATCCGCATCCGCCGCGTGCCGAGTCGGCGACCCGCTTGGGGGCAAGCGGGTCCACCGTTCTTCCATTCGGCAGAATCTGCGACAGGCGTGTGATACCGAGCGGGTCATTTCTTCATCCTCCGCATCTGCTCGAAGAGCGTGGCGAGATCCTGGAGGCGCTTGTCGTCGGGGCGGCGGGCGCGGAGGGCGTTGACGACCGGGGCGAGGGTTTCAAGGTCGACGCGGTCGCCGGCGGGGCCGCCGCGGAGCTTCTCGGCGAGCGAGGCAGCGGTGCCGGCGAGCTGGAGACTGGGCGCGGCGCGGTCGAAGGCGGCGGCGCGGGGCTCGAAGGGCAGCGTCCACGAGCGCTCGACCATCTCCTTGGTGCCGGCGTCGCGGAAACGGACGAAGACCTCGCCGAGCTCGCCCGCGCCCTGCGGGAGCGCCTCGATCTCGTACACGGCCACGGCGGCCTCCTCGGAGGAAATCTCGGCGGCGTCGACGGCGTCGTTGCGGAAGTCCTCCTCGCGCAGGCGGTGCTTCTCGAAGCCGACGAGACGGTAGCGACCGACGCGCGCGGGGTTGAAGCGAACCTGGAGCTTCACGTTCTCGGCGGCGGGACGGAACGCGCCGGCGAGCTGGCGGGCAAAGCTGGCGTCGGCCGCCTCGGGCGAATCGAGCACGTAGTAGCGGCCGTCGCCCTTGCGGGTGAGCGCCTCGAGCATCTCGTCCTCGACTCCCTCCAGGCCCACGCCGCAGGCATCGAAGGCGATGCGCCGGCTGCGCAGCGACTCGACGGCGGCGGCGAGGCGCTCGGGGTCGGCGTTGCCGAGGTTGGCGGCGCCGTCGGTGAGGAGGACGATGCGGTTCTGGGCCGTGGGTGAGAAATGGCGACCGGCGAGCTCGGCGCCGAGCTTGAGTGCCTCCTCGAGGTTGGTGCCACCCTCGGCGGGCGTGCGGTCGAGGAGGTCGAGCGCCTGGTTGGCGTGGTTGCCGTCGAACGCCTCGGCGAGCAGCCGCGGCTGGCGCGCGAAGCCGACGAGCGTGAGGCGGTCGGCCGGGCCGAGGAGGCCGACGAGCGTCTGGAGCGCGGCGCGCACGGCGGCGCGGCGGTCGGGCCGCTCCATCGAGCCGGAGGTGTCGAGGAGCACGGTGAGGTGGAGCGGCGTGCCGGCGCCGCGGCCGGTGGCCGGCACGCGCACGGCGATACGCACGAGGTTGCGCTGCTGCGCGAACGGATGCGCCGCCTGCTCGACGCGGCAGGAGACCGGCTCGCCGGCGGCCGGCGCGGGATCGCCGTAGTCGAAGGCGTTGTAGAATTCCTCCGGCCGGATGGCGGAAGGTTCCGGCAGGCGGCCGGAGTTGAGCGCGGCGAGCGCGAGCTTGAAGGAGGCGTCGCTCACGTGGAGGGAGAACGTGGAGACAGGCTGCTGCGCGGCGCTCACCTCGTCGGTGGCGGGCGGCTGCGCGGCGGGCTTTTGGGCGGGGCGAGGGAGGGGTTTATCGGCAGCAGGGGCGGAGCTGGTGGACTGGGTGGACGGCGTGGACGAAGTGGACTCGGTGGACGTGAGCGGTTGGTCCGAATCGAGAGTGGCCTGGCCTTGGCCGTACATGGTCGCCGAAGGATCGGGGCGCTTGGGGCGCTTCGGGGTGCGGTTGCTCTTCAGGAAGCCGGAGGAGCTGGAGTCGGCGACCTCGAAGGGCGAGAGAACGACAATCTCGTCTTCCTCGACGCCGACCGACGGCACGGCCGGTGCAGGCGCCCCACCCCTCCCGCCCAAAGCCGAACCGGAGCGAGCGGCTTTGCGCTTGGAGAGGAAGCTGTCGGAGGCCCTGCCGCTACCCTTGCCTGCATAGTTGCCCGACACGCCAGCGGCCTCGGAATTGGTGCTGTATTCCAGCAGCGAATCGCTGTCCGTCGCACCGACATCCTTCATGAATCCCCCCGAAACGACCGAGATGGCCGAGCCGATGTCCCGTAACTGTGTGTTGATGCGTGAGCCAGCGAGGGTGCTGGTGGCTGTGTAGCCGACTTTCGATTCCTCCTTCACCTCGAACGGTTCCATGACGCCGGTCTCACCATCGTCGGCGGTTCCGGCGAAACCTCGAACACGTGCCACTTCGACCTCGCGCTTCGGCAGACTCGCCAGAGCGGTACCGGACGAGGCCTCCTTTTTGCGCTCAAGATCCACGAAGCTAACCATTGCGCTCGGTTTTGGCGCGATTCCAGTCGCTCGCGGGGCTTGGGGCACGGACCAGCGCACCGAGGCAGCACTCGGTGGGGACGGCTTGATGACGGTGGTAATCTCCGAGTAGCCGACCGTGTTCATCGGTTCCGGAAGTTCTTCCTCGGCTTTCTCGCACTGCACATCCGAGGGAATGGAGCAGGCGTACGATGCATCGGGATCGGGGCGCTGCGGGTGTTTGGGCGACACCGTACTGAGCATCCAGAAGCCGCCGATGCTGATGACGACACAAGCGGCAGCGGAGTAGAACCACTCGTTCCGCCACCACGGGCGCTCGGGCTGCCGCGGGAGGCGGACAGCGGAGGGCTTTGCGGTAGTGGAGGGGTTGGGAAAGGCAGCGGGTTGGCCGGGGTCGGCGCCCCCGGCTACAGCGGAGGCGGAGCCGATCACGGCGAGAAGCTCGGCGCGGCGCTCGGCAGAGAGACGCAGCGGTTCGGTGTCGGGACGGGCGGCCTCGGCGACGAGGCCGTGGACGGCTTCGATGCGGCGCTTGAAGGCGGCGAGCTCGGGGCGGGCGGCGACGGCGGCCTTCAGCGTCTCGATCTCGAAGGCGGACGCCTCGCCGAGCACCCAGGCAACGATGCGTTCCTCGAGTTCGGCGTCGGACGGGCGCTGGGGCGTGGAAGAGTGGTTCGCGGTGTTCATGGCGTTACCCCTCGCTTCCTTCGATGCCGGCGCGGCGGAGGCCGTCGGCCAGCGATTTGAGGAGGTGGTGCAGGCGGAAACCGACGTTGCCGGCGCTCAGGCCGGTGCGACGTCCGATCTCCTGATACTGGAGTTCCTCGTGGTACTTGAGGTGGATGAGGCGGCGGTCGGCGGCGGGGAGCTCGGCGAGCAGGAGCCGAACCGTGCCCACGGCCTCGTCGCGGCCGAGGCGTTCGGCAGCGGGGCGGTCGTCGCCGGGGGCGGCCTCGGGGTCGAGCTCGGTCTCGCGCGGGTGGTCGCGGAGGTGGTTGAGCGCGAGGTTGCGGACCGTGCGGTAGAGCCAGGCGCGCGGGTTCTCGACCTCGGCCCACGAACGGTGGAGCCGGAGAAACGCCTCCTGCACGAGTTCCTCGGCCACGGAACGGCGGCCGGCAAGGCCGACGGCGAAGCGCAGGAGTCCGCTCTCCTCCTCCTCGAACAATGCGGCCAGACTGGGTGTCTCCGAGTCCATGCGCGGGGTAAGCGCTGCCACCACACCGGAAATACCGGGTGGAGGCGAGCAAACTTCGGAGGGGGCCGGGGCGTCCATGACGGCGGGAAACTGCAACGGGCAGTCAGAACCGACAGAAGGCAACGAAGAGAACGAAGGACAGAGGGCCCATGGTTGTGCGGGCCGGTGGGTTGGGCTGCTTCGTTTTCTTCGTTCCCTTCTGTGGTCTGGCGAAGTTGCGCAAAACGGAGCCGTGGTGGCTCCACCAGCCTAAGACACGCGAGCGGCGGGATTCTTAGGAGATTTCGGCGGAAAGTTGCGCGAAGCGAGGCGAGGCGCGAGTGGGAGTGTATCGGGCGGGGCCCGCAGACCCGGCGCCGAAATCGCTGCGCTCACGCGCAGCGCTACGGCGAGGGGCGGTTGCGGGCCGGAGCACACCGAATACCCTCCGCGCGCCTTCGCCAAAGCCCATGAACCGCCTCGTTGTCATTCCTGCCATGATCCTCTCCCTGCTTGGTCTCCGAACTGCGGCTGAGCCGCTCGGAATCGGCGCCGCCGTACCGGCGGTGACGGCCGTCAACGATGCCGGTCAGCCCTTCGATCTCGTCGCCTACTGCGCCAGTGGCTACGCGCTGGTCTACTTCTACCCCAAGGCCGACACGCCCGGCTGCACAGCGCAGGGGTGCAGCTTGCGCGACGCGTATGCGGACCTCACCGCCAAGGGAGTGAAGGTGGTCGGCGTGAGCACCGATACTGTGGCGGGACAGAATGCGTTTCGGTCGAAGTACGCGTTCCCGTTCCCCCTCGTAGCCGATGCGGAGAAGAAGGTGACGGCAGCGTTCGGCGTGCCGACGACGATGGGGTTCGCGGCGCGTCAGGCCTATCTCTTCAAAGACGGCAAACTCGTGTGGCGCGACCTGAAGGCCTCGACGGCACAGCAAGCCGCCGATGTCCTGAAGGCAATCCAAGCGCAGCAGTAGGCCCGATACCGCCCACAGCCCATTGCGTGGCGGGCGAGCAGCAGCCGGAGACAGCAGAGAGCGTGGCGCGGGGGGGGAGCGGCGGCACCTCGGATGGAGAGGTCCGCCAGAAATGGGTCCCCGATCACTTGTGAACAGGCGCAGCTTGGGGGCCAGGCACTGCGGCAACCTCAAGCGAATCCGGCATGTCCATCCCCGCTTCCCGGCGGGCAGTATCCGTAGTCCCGCCATCGACAAAGAGCAGCAGGTTGCGCGCGGTGTCGCGGAGCGCATGCGCTTGGGAGCTGAGCTCAGTGGCGGCGGAGGCGGTCTCCTCGGAGCTGGCGGCATTTTCCTGCGTGAGCGAGTCCATCGAACCCACGGACTTGGTGAGAAGCTCAAGGCCCTGGCTCTGCTCGCGCGAGGCGGTGCAAACCTCGGCAGAGAGATCGTCGACCTTGCGAACCAGCTCGACGATCTGCCCGAGGCTGGCACCGACCTTGGCGCTGCCTTCCACGCCCTGGGCGGTGCGGGTGATGGCGGCCGAGATCTGCGTCTCCGTCTCCTTGGCGGCGGCGGCGCTGCGCTGGGCGAGGCTGCGGACCTCCTCGGCCACGACGGCGAAACCGGCGCCCGCCTCGCCGGCGCGGGCGGCCTCGACGGCGGCGTTGAGGGCGAGGATGTTGGTCTGGAAGGCGATCTCGTCGATGGTCTTGATGATCTTCGCGATGTCGTCGCTGCTGGCCTTGATTGCCTGCATGGCATTGCCCATCGCCTCCATCTCCTGGACACCATGCTCGGCGGCGGTGCGCGCCTGCTGGGCGAAGCCGGTGGACTGCTCGGCGTTGTCGGTGTTGCTGCGCACCATGCTGGAGATCTCCTCCAGCGAGGCGCTGGCCTCCTCGAGCTCCGAGGCCTGCCGCGAGCTGGCGGC
>Ga0209098_1000374_pt1 | contig 50023 bp, 40 predicted proteins | sample AD_JPNHW1_MetaG_FD_184429 | JGI IMG/M metagenome (GOLD analysis project Ga0209098, IMG submission 184429) | Active sludge microbial communities of municipal wastewater-treating anaerobic digesters from Japan - AD_JPNHW1_MetaG (SPAdes) (version 2) | ecosystem: Engineered > Bioreactor > Anaerobic...
TTATATGACAACATCATTACTTATATATAACAATGAAATTCATTGTTATATTTAAAAGATAACATTTTTTGGACGAAATTCATCCTCGTCTTAAAAGACGAGGTTTTCTTTCTTCATAAGGATAAATAATTATGATCGTAAAATTGATTAGAAAGATTTCACGATATTAGATCAAAATTTCACGATATAATCATTTCGTGACGGATATATCTTTCTGTGCCCTTCGCGTCGAAGGGCACTTTAAGATCTTAAGATCATTATTAAGATCATATACTTTTTAAATTTTAATATATATTTTATTCTGTTAATTAATATAATACTTCGTATTATATTAATGCCATTTGCAACACAAATGGCGGCCTGATTTCCTGTTCCATCTATTCCAAGATCATTTTCCAAACAGACAACGCAACAGATTTTAGATCTAGATCATCTTCATATCCTAAAACACCTTTCTATTAAATTCAAAATATCATGGATATAATTTCAAAATCTAACACAAGCATTCATCTATGACCAGCCTTCGGCTATTTAGAATTTAATATAACAGTTTTCTTTTTAAGAAAGAATACGCAACCTAAAATCTTATTCATAATAATTTATACATAATATATATTAATCTAATTAAATAGAATATGTATTGTATTATCTAAACAATTATGATCGTGAAAGTCGCTCCAAAAGATTTCACGACATTGGATCAAAATTTCACGATATAATCATTTCGTGACAGATATATCTTTCTGTGCCCTTCGCGTCGAAGGGCACTTAATTAAGATCTTAAGATCATTATTAAGATCATATACTTTTAAGATCTTAATATATTTTAATATATTTTATTCTGTTAATTAATATAATACTTCGTATTATATTAATGCCATTTGCAACACAAATGGCCTGATTTCCTGATTCATCTATTCCAAAGATCCTCTTCCAAACAAATAACACAACTAGAATTTAGATCTAGATTATCTTTCTATTCTAAAACATCTTTCTATTAAATTCAAAACATCATAGATATAATTTTAAAATCTAACACAAACATTCATCCATAACAAGCCTTCGGCTATTTAGAATTTAACATAGACATTTCTTTTTTAAAAAAGAATACGCAACCCAAAATCTTATTCATAATTATTATGTATGTTATTTATTTCAATCTATTTAAATATAGAATATATCGCATTGTTTAAACAATATAAGTAGCAAGAGTATTTAGAAAGATTATCCAAAAAATGTTTTAGAAATTGTTTAGACAGAGCGCAAGCAATCTAGGAAGTTTGGTCCCCGTTTTTGATATATAATTTGATATAATCGAAATACAAAAGGAAATATGGATATACTTTGGAAAGGTTATTGTGGTAAGCAACATTCGTGGAGTGTGTGTGCTCAAAATATTTCTAGATATTTGAAAAAATATAATCACAATGTTGATATGTTTTCAACAAATGGAATTGAATATTTTCCAAATGATTTGAAAGATAATTTGATTGGATATTTTCTTGATACAAAAAATAAAATAAAAGATCAAATTGTTAAGGATAGGAAAATAATAGGAAATGTTCCAAAAGAAAAATATGATATGCAATTGACATATTCAGCAATGAATAATTGGGAACAATGTTTGCAATATGGAAAAACAAATAGATTTGCTATATGGAATTATGATGGTTCTTTTATTCCGAGAGGCTGGGCAAAATATTATAGGAATTGTGATATGATATTGCCAAGCAGTGAATTTTCTAAGAATGTATTTTTGAAAAATAATATTCCAGAATCGGTTATGAAGGTTATTCCTCATGGAGTGAATGATGAATTTCTAATTGATTCTTCTGACGTATATCCAATTGAAACAAATAGGAAATATAAATTTTTAATTAATATAGCTCAATTGCATACTAGAAAAAATATTGATGGTATTTTGAAAGCTTGGGGCAAAGCATTTAATTCAAAAGATGATGTTGTTCTTGTTGCTAAAGTGAATATAAAAAATCCTTCGTATCCATTTGAAATTAATTGGAAAGATTATTTGAGTAATATGATTAAGAAATATCCAAATCATGCTCCTATAATTGTAATTGATAAATTTATTCCTAATATAGCAAGTTTATATAGAGCTTGCGATATTCATTTATCTTTATCTCATGTTGAATGTTTTCATATACCTTCATTGGAATCAATGATATTGGGTAAATTAACAATTGCATCTAATTATGGGGGTAATATAGATTTTATGAATAATGAAAATTCATTATTGATCAATGGTAAAATATGTCAAGCTCCATTGAATTATCAATATTGGGAACCTCGTGAAGATGCTGAAATGTTTCAACCTGACATTGTTCATGCTGTAGATACAATGAGATATGCTGTTTCAAATTATAATGAACTTGTAAATAAATTTAAACCCAATATGCTTCAGTTGAAAAATACCTATACTTGGAATAATGTTGCTCAACAGATTTTGGAACTAGCAAGGTGAATGGTTTTGCTATGTTAATTAATTTGAAATCAATTTAGAAAATGGCATTGACTATGACTAGTCCATTTGTTTGAGTTACGAGCATGGGGATTTAATTTTTGACAGTTGGATATATATTTAAATAGAAAAACGCCTCATCAATTTTCTTAAATAGATATGAATAATCATAAACCTAGAGAAGTTAGATTTTATAAATTTTGTCCTGGAATACCATGGAAGGTTAAAAATAAAGTTTTGGTTCCATCTGTAAATAGAGACATATGGAAAGAATTAATTATTACAAAACCAACAACAGCAATATGTCCTGGATATTTTTTTGAAGCATTATTTGTTCCATTGTTTCAAAAGGTATTAAATCAATATGGAGTAAAAATACAAAGATGGATTATACCATCATATTATACAGATTTATTAAAATTGTTTAATATAAAAAATGAAACAATTGATGAAAGAAAAGATTTTTTTAAAGAATTTGTACGTGTGTATAGAACAATACATTTATTTCCTTCTCCTATTTTTATGGACAGAGAAAATAATTTATATTTCAATATGTTGCATAATTATGGAGTTACCCGATGTGTTAATGGTAAATACCTAGACCGAAATTATGATAATTGTTGGAAGCAAATTTTAAAGAATACTTGTTCATATCCATATGAAATGGCTTATCCGTTTTTTGATCATGAGTTATTAAAAATTCAATTGAAGAAATTCTTTGAACAAAAGAATATTGATATTGACAAACCATATGTAATATTAGACAATAGTAATATAAGTTATAAATCAGCAGATGAACGTGCAATTATTCCAAACTGTTTATCTAATCATCAAATTAGAGCAATGGGAATGACTTTATGGCAAAATAAAAAACAATTACTTGTTATGGGGGAAAATGTAAATTACGGTGTTGGTAATATATTTTCTATTCCAAATTGGTTTTCTGTAAATTCTGCCGATTTATTTGCATTGTTATTATATGCCGATGGAATTTGTTCTTATGATCCTAATATTTATTTATCTGGAGCGTTGTTAGGGTGTTCTAGAATATTTGCTAGTGGAAATTTTGATGATGGATTTAGATTAAAAGATTTACAAGATATAACATTGAAAAAGGGAATAAAATATTGGGTAGAGGCTGATTCTTTCGAATTATCTGACATTATGAAAGTAATACTTTAAGAGGATATTATGCAAAAGGAAATTTCAAATATAAGTGATATTTTAGAATACGTTGAATCTAGTAAAGATTCTTATGAATGTAAACTTTCAAATGGTTTAGCATTAAAGAAACGTGGGAGTGTTATATTTAAAAAGAGTGATAGTGAAACTGTTACTAGTGTATGTGTAAAAAAACTATCTGGTAATGGGGAGTTTAATGTAGGTGAAACAGCTTATACATCCACAGGTTCTGATGTTAATTATTCATTGAATGGTTTGGATACCATGGAACGACCTTTATCAGCTGTTGGAGCTATTTCAATTGTTAAATTAATTGTTGAAGATGTTAGTGTTGTAGAAAAACAATCTGTAGAAGAAGTTGTTTCTGAATCTGTGAAAGAAGTTGTGAAAGAAGATGTGAAAGAAGATGTAAAAGAGGTTGTTGAACCTGTGAAAGAAGATGTAAAAGAAGAAGTTGTAAAAGAAGAAGTTGTAAAAGAAGTTGTTGAACCTGTAAAAGAAGTTGTGAAAGAAGATATAAAAGAAGTTGTTTCTGAACCTGTGAAAGAAGTTGAAGTTGTTATACCAAAACCATTAAAATGCATATACAATGGTAAAGTATCTAAGTTTGCAACGCTTGTTCGTAAAAAGGGAAATTATCAAGTTCTAACTTCTAAAAATGACAAGATGGTTCTTATCATGTCTTCTTCGGAAGTTCAAATTCCAATTGTTATTGATGAAGATATGAATACTGTTAAAATTAGTTTTACAGCGAAAAGTTTAAGTCGAGCAGCTTCTCTTGAAATTGGTATTAGAGGTAAACAAATTGAATTGTTCAATATACCATTAACAACCAAATCTAATACTTATACTGTTACTTTGAAAGTTGATGAATCATTCAAACAAGATAGCCAATTGTTAGTTATTACATCCAGAATTGATTCTGTTATGATAACTGACCTAATTGTTGTTTCTTGATTCAAATCAATTCTTCCAAACTAACTTCAGGTATATCCGCTACTTCTTCTTGATGCATTCCTTGATGAATTTCAATATGGCAATTTGAACAAACTAATATACATTTTTCTAATTCATGATATAAAATATAATCATCAGTGTTTTTCTTTTTGAAAGAACTAATTTGAAAATCTTTTTCTTTTGGATTGCGATGATGAAATGCAAGAGCTGCCAAACATTGGTTATACCCACATATTTGACATTTACCTCCAAATGTATTTACTAATATTTTCTTTGTTGATATTTCATTATCCACGCATCGATATATATCAACGCATGATTAATATTGTATATTGATTGAGCAGATTGAAAGTTGGAGTGCAGCCTTAATGTATTTGAAGTTTACATCAACGACATTTCAATAAGAGCAATATACTCATTGAAATATAGATCAGTTTTATCATTTGTCTTTTTCCAGTTTGTAACCAAATCTCGTAACATTGCTTTTGGAATGTCTTTAACACAATCAAGCACCACTTCATCTTTGATCAAATGATTTGGTCTAACTATTTCCCATAAACTTGCCAAACGTACACAGTCAGGAAATTCAACATCTTGCGTTACAGTTCCACCTAATGTCTGTTGAAGTAGGTTTACAACATCTTGTGTAGGATAAAGTGGGTTAGGCCTGACAAATACGAGTTGGCACAATGGATCAAATGAAGATTGGGTAATGTGTTTTTTCCAGCAGACGAAGCGTGTAGATGTTGCCATGACGTGGAGTATAAATGCTTGAAAAAAAATGTCAAGTGAAAAGTTGAACAATGTTTTGCTGTCATTATTCATGCATCTCTTTGATATGATAACGAACAACATTAAAAAGATTAGCTCTTATTCTAACGAGTCTGATATCATAAAAGCGTTTGCAGCTTTAACAGATCGTGAAATGGAAATTATAGCAGATAATTCTGCTCCAGAAGCCGAAGCAGTTAGACAGAAATTAAAACAAATGCCAGTTGATATGGATCTGTTACAGTCTTTGGGATTGAATACAAAGCGATTGGGAACTGTTAATAATTTATATGAACTTTTCTATCAAGCCTATCCAACTATGCCTAAATCTATTATAAGGGATTTTATAAAAAGCAATAAACCTCAAGAACATACTTTTAAAGATTTTATTAATGAGATAAATAGTTTGCGACCAGACTTAACAGATATGTTGTATGATGAGTTTGATAGGAAAACAAAACACGCTGTTAACATGTTAATCTTAAGTATTTTTGAAGACAAAGAAATAAAAGGTGATGAGCATTGGTCTAATTTATATATAGAGTTTAATAAGCTAATAAGTACCAAATCTGTTGGTTATGTATTGGGAACATTATATTCAATGGGGGCACCATTTAATAAACTTTTAGGTATTGTTGAAATGATTGTTGAAAATTATGAATCGGCAGCAATTGGAAAACGATTGATTTCAAGTTTACAATCAACACAAATGCAGCATTCAAAACAACATATAAATAATAATTATAATGAAGCTGAAATTTTACGAGAGTCTGATACTTTTGATACAATTAGAAATAGCCCTGAATATAAACAATTATTAGCTAAACATAAAGGTGAAGATTTATCTGATAGAGAAGAAGATTTGGTAGAACATCCAAAACAAAATGATCGACATGTTTCAGTTAAAGGTCCAGCCACTTTACCTAATGTTAAATATCCACAATCAACAAGTCATGGTATTCCAGGACTGCCAGAAGATGTTTATAGAAACAGTTATAAATATTGGATAGAAAATGAAGATACAAAACCAGATGGGTATTTGACAGAACCAAATCTTTTTATAAATCAATCTAAAATCAATAATCCTGATGATGGAACCTCTACACCTGTAGATATAAGTATAAAAGAAAATTTACCAGAATATTGTAAAGATGCTTTAGAAGAAGAACGAAAAAGAATTGCTGAAGAAGAAAAACAACATAAAGATCAATCTTCGAATAATGATGATAAAACAATTGTTACTAAAAAATCATCCCTTCAAATCGCATATCACAATGCAATGAAACTAATATAGATATATATCATATTTATGAAAGATACTTATTTAATAACTGGTTCCGCTGGGTTTATTGGTTCTAATTTAGTACGACATCTTATGTATGTTAATAATTGTAATATTGTTGGTATCGACAAATTAAATTCTATAATATCAATGCATAATGTTTATGTAAATAAATCTCATGATTTTTATATAGGAGATGTGCGTGATAAGAAATTTCTAAATAAGATATTTGAATTGTTTCAACCGTCTAAAGTAATTCATTTAGCTGAATCTCAAAAAATATGTAAAGAATTAAAAGGAATTGAAAATGTATTGTATTGTTGTGAGAAATATAACATTCAAAAATTAATTTATTTAACTTCGCAAACGTATAATGATTCTTATAGTTGTGTTGTAAAACAAGCTGCTGAAAATTTAATATCTATTTCTAAGGTTCCATTTTATATTTTACGAACACCTGAAATTTTTGGACCACGACAAAATCCAGGTACAATACCAAATTTCATTTATCATATAATGAATAAACAAACTATTTTTACTAGCCATGTTAATACAAGTCGTAATTTATTATATGTAGAAGATGTGTGTAAAGCAATTAATTCGGCGTGTGATATTAAAGATTCTGGTATTATAGAATTGGCTAATGATAATTGTATGACAGATTTAGAATTGATTTCTTTTATGGTAAATAAGATAATTCCTTATGATGTTGATTTTATTCGTAATAAAATACAATCTATGTCAACTAATGAAATTAGTGATAAATTATCATCCAATTGTTCTCAAATTAATTGGAAACCTGGTATTTTAAATGAACAATTGAAGTATACAATTAATTGGTATAAAAATAATAAATGGATATGGAAATGATTAATATAACTACAAAAATATTTAAAGATAATAACACAATTGTAATTGATGATTTGATGTTAGATGATTTGATATGTGTAGATAAAGAAAAATCTTCCATTCAAGAAGTGAGGGAGCCTTCTCAAGTAGAAGATTCTCGGGCGGATAATCAAGCAGATAATTTAGAAGATTTTCAAAAAGATGATGTTGTAAATGATAATACAAAGATTATAGATAGAAGGAAAAAATAATTATTTTGATTCTTTATATTTTTCCAATTCAACTTGTGTAGTTAATTCTTGTTTTGCTGCTTTCTTTTTTGACATATTCAATTGAATTTTAGGATAATCAAAAACAAATAATAATACTTCTCTAACTTTTGTATTAGAACTTATATCGTGTTGTAACGAGTCTTTATTATTTCCACAAGTTAATATGTTATGTATTTGATTAATGAATTCCATATCAAATGAATAACTATCTTTATGCATATCGGTTAATTCAGTATATGTATTTTTTATAAGTTTTTCTGTTGTTTCTAATGTTAATTCAAATTTTATTGCTTCTGCTTTTTCACAAATAATTCTAGCAAATTCAAGTACACTTTCAGAATGCTCATCATAATTTAATTTAGCTCGCTTGAATTCTCCAGCACGTGCAATTGTTTCTTTGTTTTGAAAACGTTTGGTCCGTTCTTTTGTGTTGTTATTATTATACTCTGATCGGAATGATTGAATAAAATCACTTAAGATTTTTTTATTTTGCTTCTCTTCATCTAATTCATCAAGCTTTTCTTTTGATAATGGTATATTTGTTAATTCACTAGGATCAGTAGGAATTTCATATCCATTTACAATCTTTGTTTTAATGTTTTTATTTTCTTCATCATGCGATGCAGAAACAAAAATATCTTCAAATACTTTAACAAGATCATTATTTTCAATTTTATCTTCAACTTTATTACTTGAGCCTACCCTACTTACTTTTGACCCTTGTTTTTGATTAGCTAAAGAATCATCTAATGATTTTTCCATTATATTAATAAAATCATTATATAATTCTTGCTTAGTAAATTCAGGCTTATTTATATTGGTAGATAAAATTGTATGCTGACTCTTTGCCATCATATTTGCTAATTCAATTAATTTAGCCTTTATATCATTATCATTGTTAACTATATAAACTAATTCATTTGATAAACTGTTGTATATACTCAAAAATATATGTGCTTCATTTGACATTGTACCTGTATTTATGTTGCAATCTTCATCAATTAATATCGTTCCAGTTTCTATTTGTCGCGCTGATACTGGTAATTTACCATTTTTAAACCAACGTAACGCCGTATTATAATTGATGTTATTCTTTTTCGCCCAGTCCGATAGTTTTATCATAACTTTCTTCTTTCAATATAGTCTATTTATTGACCTTATAATCCTATATGGTGTAAATGATAGTATTTGAAATTTTTTTTACACCAAATGATATTATTTACACCACGATATATCATTCGTCGGGTATGTTAATAGAAATGTTATAGGATATGGTATGGTACAGGAAGAAATAAAAATAGACATTAAGAGTAATAGGGCTTATATATTAGGTGAGTTAACTTCGGAATTGGTTAATGAATTAGATGATGAATTGTCATTTATGGTAGTTGGTGCTGAGTATTCGCCGAGTTATAAAGCTGGAATGTGGGATGGTAAAACTCGTATATTAGGAAGGGATTTAACAATACCATTAGGTTTGGTACAAAGGGTTAAAGACTTTTTTGAAAAGCGAAACAAGGTAGTTATAATAACTGATTATAACACATATACGGTAGATAAGCCAACTAATTACATGGATAAGTTGGCAGCAATTAATCGTTCTCCACGTCCTCATCAAATGGCAGCATTGCAAGCTGTATTAGAAAAAAAACGAGGGATTGTTCGAGTTGCTACAGGTGGAGGTAAAACACTTATAGTAGCTATGATAGTTGGTGAAGTTGGAAAGCCAGCTATGATATACGTTATTGGTAAAGAATTATTGTGGCAGTTTCATTCGTTTTTCCAATCGGTATTTGATCAAAAGATTGGAGCAATTGGAGATGGTATTGTTGATATACAACCAATTACAATAGCATCTGTTTGGACAGTTGGACAAGCGTTTGGCATGAAAGCAAAACGCGGATTAGATGATGATGAAAGTGATAATGAAAAGGCGGTTGCACAATCTTATCATTCAGCAATAAGAGCAGCTGTTAAAGATGCAGATATATCCATTTTAGATGAATGTCATATTGGGGCAGCGGAAACAATTCAAAAGATTGGAGCTGCTATTAGAAGTCAATATACCATTGGTTTATCAGCATCTCCTGATAGAGATGATCAAGCCGATATGTTGATTGAAGCATTGTTTGGTAAAATTATTATCAACATATCAGCATCTCAATTAATTGAACAAGGATTTCTAGTTAAACCATATATACGATTTTTACCTGTTCCAGCAATAGATGGTTTACCAAGTAATTATAAACAAATATATAATATGTATATTTCTGAAAACAAAACAAGGAATGATTTAATCGTAAAAGCTGGAATGAGATTGGTTGAACAAAAATTTGTTACAATGGTTTTATTTAAAGAAATTGAACATGGTAAAAGATTGTATAAAGAATTTAAAGATAAAATTAATTGTAATATGTTAAATGGTTCAATGAATACAGAATATCGTCAAAAGATTATTGACGAAGTTAAAGATGGTAAATGTAATTTGTTATTGGCTAGTTCTATTTTCGATATTGGTGTGGACATTCCATTGCTAAGTGGGCTTGTTTTAGCAGGTGGTGGAAAGAGTTCCGTTCGCGCTCTTCAAAGAATTGGTCGAGTGATTCGAGCATATCCAGGTAAAGATATGGCAGCAATTGTAGATTTTGCTGATCAGGCAAAGTATTTGATTGATCATTCGAAAATTAGAAAATCAATTTACAAGCGTGAGCCAGGTTTTGATGTTTCTTGGCCTACAAAGAAGAAGTGAGTAAATCATGGAAGAAAAAACACAAAATACTGTAATTGAAAAGCCAGTAAAAGTAAAAACTACAAGGAAACCAAAACAACCTAAAGAACCAAAACAACCTAAAGAAAAACCTGTAATTGATTCTTTATTATCTGTTTATTATCAAAAATTTGAAGATTCATTTAATACAATTGAATCTATTGAACCGTCTGAATGGACGGTCATGCAATCATTGGCTTATATATGTGTAAAGTATCAAAAAAAATTCAATATTAAATTTGTGTTATCATATAAGGATTCTCCAAGTAAGTGCCCTGAATATAAGTTAGTTCTTCGTATGTGGTTAATGTTAGGTGCTAATAAAGGTAAAGGAGCACTTGTAAAAGAATATATAGATTGGTTTTATAGTAATTATAATTGCAAGAATCAATTTAGAAGTATTGGGGCATTAGTAAAAGAAGGTATAATTTTAGAGTTTAATAAATTACAAGCGATCAAAAATAAACCTACAAGAGTTTCTGAATTGCCTTTAGAAATTAAACGAATTGCTAAACTATTTCCAGAGACTTCTTATTTGAAGACTTGGGGAGATTTAGCATTTCTAAAACAATCTATAGAAGAAGATTCTGATGCTCCTGAAAATCATAAAGAATTTTTTAGATTGATTGAACATAACAATGTAGATATAACTCCAATTAAAGGTATTTTATGAGTCGTGAAGGAAGTTTTGTTAGAGTATATTTAAAGAATGGTTGTATATTTCAAGGTGTTATACAATCGTGGTCTATTGAAAATGGTATTGTATTAAAGAATATGAATAAAGAAATTATTGAAATACCATTTTATACAGAAGTTTGTGCGGTAGTTTCTATTAGTAAACCAGATGGGACAATATTAAAAGAATCTAAAACAATTGAGTTAACACCAGAAACAACTCCTGATGATTCTGAGAATATTAAGATTAAATCATTGGTTGAGCTGTATAAAATGAAAAGTGAAAGTGAAAGAGAATGTGCAAGAGCCAAATTAAAGAGTCAAACATGTACTGGCGTAGCGGTGGAATATGAACCAACAATTTCAATGTTGCGAACACTTGCGAACAGTTCCGCAAACAAAAGTAAAATTAAGAAAAAGTAATATCATTAATAAATGTGATATATGCTCCAAACAACAAGTAATTGTATGTGATAAATGTACTTTATCATCAAAGGTCATTGATCGTTTTGTGTCAGCAAATATCCCTGTTGATTTTTGGGATAAAGAAATGGATAAATTTGAAGGTGATTCTCGTCTGATAAAAATATTCAATTCTATTACTAAAGATAATAATGTATTTAAAGATTATTATATAAATGGAAAGTCAATGATTTTGGTTGGGCAACATGGTGTTGGTAAAACATTGTTTAGTTGCGCAATATTGAAACAAGCTGTCATTCGAGGTTATGGAGCTTTATATACTACATTAGGTGATGTAGTAAATGTTTTAATTTATGGAGATAGCTCCACAAAGTTTTGGGCTCGAAAAGAATTAATGATGACAGATTTCTTGGTTTTAGATGAATTTGATTCTAGATTTATTAATAATGAAAATGCTGCTGAATTGTTTGGTAGAATTTTAGAAAGTATTATCCGAATTCGTTTTCAAAATAGTTTACCAACAATATTAATTAGTAATGACTCTGATCCTAGTAAAGCATTGGGTGCAAACTTAGGTGCGTCTGTTAGTAGCTTGATTACTGGATTTTGTAAAAAAATATCAGTAACAGGTCAAGACTTTAGGACTGTACTCAAACAACGAACAAAGGAATAATAAATGGACGATATTATTGAGAATGATGAGGAAGAAAAGGAATCTTGTATTTATGATGTAAAGTTGATTAATATATTAATCAATAACAAGAAAGAATTAAGAGATTATTTATCTTCTAATAATGAAGAGTTGTTTGATCCATCATATCGTCGTTTTCTAAAACATTTATTCAATTATTATCGTGCATATAATTCTTGTCCGTCTTTAACAACTTTAATTGAATCCGCAACATCGAATGTAAATTCTAATCTAGAAGAATATTTAATTGATACTTGGAAAAAAATTGAAGAAGAATATGTTGATCCAAGAGAATTTACATTTATATTAGAAAAATTAAAACGTAGGAAAAATTATGGGTTTTTATATGAACTCAAAACACAATTAGATGAACTAATTTGTGATGAGGATGATAATGGCTCAATTTCATTAGATGATATTAATAAAAGAATTAACAAATGTTTAACTGATATTAATAATATCCATCAAAAGAAAGTTTATTCTTGTGTAGACCTTAATGAAGGTGTTGAAGCTTTCGTTGAACAATTTAAAGCAAAACAAAGTAATCCTGAATTAGCAATGGGGGTAATGTCGGGATTTTCTATTTTTGATTATTATACAAATGGTATTAGACCAGGTGAACTTGGTGTTGTAGCAGCTGATACGGGTGGTGGTAAATCTATTTTTCTAATTAATTTAGCGGTTAATGTATGGATGGGTAAAAATGTATTACCATCTACAATTAAAGAATTAAATACTATAGTTCAAAATAATTCTTGGGAACCTGGCAATGATGTATTGTTTATTTCTATAGAAATGCCGGTTAGTGAAATACAAGAACGTATATTGTCTTGTATATGTTCTATAGATAGTTTGAATCTTGCTAAAGGTAAATTAGTTGGAGCAGATGAACCAACACGTTTAGCAATGGGTTTGCGTTTTTGGAAAAATTATCCAAATCGTATGAGAGTAATTGATGTGCCTCGTGGATGTTCGATGGCACAGATTCAATCTCTTTATGATGAAGCATGTTTAACATTTAAACCTAAATTAGTTATTATCGATTATTTAGGTTTGTTGGCAGATAATATTGGAGATACAGATGCAGACTGGGAGAAATTAAAAAACATTGCTGAACAAATGCATGAATTTGCTCGTACCAATGAAGTTGCTGTGTTTACAGGTTTACAAGTTAAGGTTGCTAAGCCTGGTGAAGGTGGAATTGGAATTCATCGTATTGGACGTTCTTCTATGATTATGCATAACGTTAATATTGGTTTGCAAATTGAAAATAGAGAGAATGAACAATTACGTCCAGATTCTTTTATTCATACAATCAAGTTTAGACGGGGACCTCTTTTTGTTATGAATAATCTAAGAAAAGAATTTATGTACAATCGTTTTGTAGATACAGGTATGCCTGATCCAAACGTTGGAAAAGAGGTTGGTAATTTTCAAGAAGATTTGTCGAGTATATTAGAATCTATGAACTTATATCAATTAGATTCAGTTGAAGGAGATGACAATGCCAACGTATGAGTATGAATGTCCAATACATGGTGTTTTTGAAGAGTTTCATTCGATGTCAGAAAAGATTGAATACTGCCCTGAATGTGAAAAGAATGGTATTAAACAATCTGTGAAACGCTTGATTTCTTTAAGTGGTAAAGGAGTTGTTGTTTTAAGAGGTCGTGATTTGGCTGATAAAATTAAAAGTGATGCTGCTAAACTTAATCAACAAGCAAATAAAAGTGAGAAGGTTCTTGCTGATATGGTTGGACATGACAAATATCACCAATTACAAAGTAATGAAGATAAAAAGGCAAGAAATCGCCATTAGAATTTGAGGGTATTATGGTTGAAGAAATTGTATTTAAAAATAAAGAAAATAAACAAATTTTCGAATTATTAAGTAAGTTTACTGCTTTAAAAACAAGAGCAAAAGAATTGAATGGTCCAGATAAAATTATTGCAGATAAAGAATATAAAAATTTTCTTAATGTTTTAATTAAGAAGTTTTCTTATATTCCTGAATTACATGCTCGTAGATATATTAAATATACTAACTATCAAGATGTTCTTCAAGAAGGCTTACTTGGGTTAGTAATGGCATTAGATAAATTTGATATAGATCGTAGTAGAAATTTTTTTCAATTAGCTAATTGGTATGTAAAAACTAGAGTTTGTCGTTCTGCAAATAAATTCAATGTAATTTCTATTCCAATTGCTCAAGGAAAAGAAAAAGCTTTATTACGTATGGATGAACCAACGGGTATGGCTGATACACGTTGTACACAAGCTGAACAATTGGAATGTGTACAACAATCTGAAATTATGAAACGAACATTAAGTATTTTGCCAAAAGATTCTTTAAATGTTTTTTGTTCTTATCATGGTTTCAATGTTGAAAATGGTGAAGTTTCTGTAGTAGAAAAAAAGACTATTGCAGATATTGCTCAAGATATGAAAATTTCTCGTGCACGTGTTAAAAAACTTATAGATACTGCAAATCATAAGTTACTTTTAGCGTTATCTTAAAAAAATTAACCACAACTGAATAATTCAACTTTAACTTATCCCCTATGAGTAGGGACGCAACATAAGATTACAGGAGTTTTTATGACATTTAATATTAGTGAAGAAATTGCAAACGAAATCATTAAAGATTATGATAAACCAAAATATCATGATTTAGAATTGTATTATGGAGTAAATAATAATAATAGCGGTTTAGCAAAGACTGTATTGAAAAATAAATATTTCGCTCCTTGGGAAACATCATTAATTGATATGTGGGTGCGTATTGCATGGGCAGTTGCGCAAGCTGAAAAAGATGAAAATCGCATGTATTGGGCGAAACAATTTTTCAGCATTTTGGCTGATTTTAAATTCATTCCTGGTGGTCGAATTAATTATGGAATGGGTCGAACTGATGTTATTGTAAGTTATTCAAATTGTTATGTTATTCCTATTCTAGAAGACTCTTTAGATGGTATTTATAATTGCTTAATAGAAGAAGCTAAAACATATAAATCAGGTGGCGGTTGTGGACATGATTTAGATATTCTTCGTCCTGAAGATTCTCCAATTGTTGGTTCAGGCGGTAAGAGTTGTGGACCAGTTGGATTTATGAATTTATTTTCTGTTAGCACCGAAACAGTTCAACAACAAAGTCGTCGCGGTGCTAATATGCAAACAATGTCTGTTAATTATCCAGATATTGAAAAGTTTATTGGCGTTAAAAATGATGCCCATTGGGTTCAATCAGCTTTTAAAAAGATCAGCAAACTATATCCTGCTACTAGCAAAATTTTAAAAGAAATTAATGAAAAATTCATTGATCGTCGTCGAAATGTTCAACAATCTAATATTAGCACAAAAGTATTAGATTCGTTTATGAACGCAATGGTAAATGATGATAAATATGATTTAACTTGGGGAGGTAAAGTATATAAAACTGTTAAAGCAAAAGATATTTGGGGAAAAATTATAAAGAATGCTTGGCAATCAGGCGAACCTGGTATCATTTTCTGGGATAGAATGGTTGAAACAAACAACCTTCAATATTGTAGTCCTATATTAAGTACGAACCCTTGCATTGTTGGTGATACATTAATTGCTGTTGCAGATGGTAGAAATGCTGTTTCTATCAAACAATTAATGGAAGAAGGAAAAGATGTTCCTGTATATTCTACCAACTTAACAACTGGTCAAGTTGAAATTAAAATGGCCCGTAATGCAAGAATTACTGGACATGATAAAGAAGTTTTGAAACTTACTTTAGATGATGGTTCTACTTTTATTGCAACACCAAATCATAAGGTTTTATTAAAATCATTAGAATATAAAGAGATGAAAGATTTACAACCAGGTGATGCTATATTTCCTTTTAACTCTTTTGATAGTAATAAATATAGGCAAATACCAAACACTGGTTCTAAAATGATTGGTGGTAGATTTAGAAATAGACGCCAATATCGTTTAATTCATGAGTTTAATTCTAATTTAATAGTTGATGCTAAGACTTATGCTATTCATCATAAAAATTTCAATTCATATGATGATTCATATAATAATTTGCAGATTATGAGTCATGAAGAACATAAAGAATTGCACGCTGCAAAGATGCGTGGAAAAAATAATCCATATTTCAAAGCTAGTCAAGAATGGCGAGATATGTTTAGACAAAAAGCCATACATTATGGCTCAAAAAATGGACGCTATTTTAATGTGTCAAATGAAGAATTAATTGAACTTGGTAGAAAATTATATCTTAAACATGGTAAGATTACTAAACGTTTATGGTCTGAATATGCTAAACAAAATAAACTACCAGCTTATATTACCTCGACTTGTAGATTTGGAAAATGGTCAAATTTTGCTAGTTTAGTTATCAATAATCATAAAGTAGCTTCTGTTGAACCATATGGAAAACAAGATGTATATAATATTAGTGTAGATGATAATCATAATTATCATATTATTACTTCCACAAATGATAATAAATATATTACATCATCTGGTATTTGTATAAAAAATTGTTCTGAGTTGCCCTTAGCAGCATATGGAAATTGTTTATTAGGCCACATCAATCTTGCTAGATTTGCCACGGAAGATGGTGAATTTTTGCATGATGATTATAAACGAACTATAGGAATTGCTCAACGATTTTTAGACAATATTATTACGCTTGGAGCTGATCGACATCCATTAAAAGAGCAAACAGAAAATGCTTTAGGAGAACGTCGAACAGGACTTGGTATAACGGGTCTTGGCGATATGCTTATCCTTATGAAGAAGAAATATGGTTCTCCTCAATCAATTGAATTTGTAAGTTCAATTATGCAAACATTCCGAGATACAGCTTATGAAACAAGTTGTAATTTGGCAATTGAAAAAGGCTCATATCCTTGGTTTAATGCTGATGGATTTTTTGAAAGTAAATTTGCTCAACGTTTGCCTGAACATATTCAAAATATGATTCGTACAACAGGTATTCGAAATGGCATGTTACTTACATGTGCACCTGTTGGTTCTGGTTCTATTATTAGTGAAGTGTCAAGTGGTATTGAACCAATATTTAGAAAGAATTTTACTCGCAAAGTGAAAAATAATAAAGGTGATTATGATAAATATATGATTTATCATCCACTTATTAAGAGTTTGTTTGTTGATAAAGGACTTGATATACCAGATTATATTGTAGACTCTTCTGAAATAGCCCCATTAGAACGAGTTACAATGCAAGCTGCAATTCAATACTATATTGATAATTCAATTTCATCTACAGTAAATTTGCCAGCTGATGCAACAGAAGAACAAGTTAGCGAAATTTATTATCAAGCTTGGAAATTAGGCTGCAAAGGTATAACAGTTTATCGTGAAGGTTCTAGAGAAGGTATTTTGATTTCTGATTCAACTGAAAATAAAATATCTCAAGAACTTGATTTAGACTTTGTAGAATTGGATGATAATAATAAACGTCGTTACACTTTAAAACGTCCAAAGAAATTGGTTGGAGAAACATATAAGATTCGAACAGATACTGGTAATGATGATGGTCCAATTAATTGTTATTATACTGTGAACTTCTTTCCAAATTCTGATGTGCCTTATGAATTGCTTATTACTGAACCACCAGGTGATAAAGATATAAAAGATTTCTTAATGCTTGAATTAGCAACACGTTGCACTTCAATGATGTTAAGACATCGTATTCCATTGAAATTTATTGTAGGTCAATTTGAGAAAATTAAAAATCAATATATTTATTCTGTCCCATTAAATGTTGCAAAGGTTCTTCGTAATTATCTAACTGAAGAAGAAATGGCTGAACTAGATAATGTTAATGAAAAACCTGAACCTATCAATGAACCAATACAAGAAACTGTTAAAAAGATAGTTCAAAATGATAAATCAGAACCATCTATGGGTACAAAGAAATGTCCAGAATGTGGTGGCACAATCAAATTTGAAAATGGTTGTTTCTTATGTATGGATTGTGGTAATGGTAAATGTGGTTGATAATAAATAATTAGTTTCTATTTCCCTTACCTTTTTATCCTTCTCCTTTTATTCTCCCCAATAAACTTAATAAATTTCATAAAAGATAATATTGTTATCTTCTGTGATTAGTTGCATATATATAAAGGAAGAGAAAGTGGAATGTCTGAGATTATATTGGTTGATAGAAATGAAGCACGAGAGGTCGAACATGAAGAAAAGGCCAAGTGGATATATTCTATATTAGAGCGTATGAAACTTCCTGTAAAAGACATGTGGCCCAAAGAATCAACCATGGATAATTTGCGTAAAATGCGTGTGAAATTACGTCAACACAATGTTGATTTAATTGGTGATGCAGATGATGGCATACAAATATATGGGGATGGAGAATTGGTAGCCGAGTGGAAAAGACCAAGATATAAATTGGTTGAAGACCCAACTCAAAAAGATATTCAGCGTAGATTTTACTACGAAATGCATTTGATAACCAAATGCATATATGATAACAAACGGGAGAACAGGGGCAATGCGTAAAACGTATATATTAGACACAAGTGTATTGGTACATGATTATAGTGCAATAGAAAAGTTTGTTGATAATGATATTGTTATTCCGATTGCTGTGCTTGAAGAATTAGATCATTTGAAAACACGTCCAGATAATGTAGGGACAAATGCTCGAAAAGCAATTCGTATATTAGAAGAATTATGTTCTAAGGGCAATATTCAAAATGGAATTGATATTGGGCAAAGTATCACAGTTTATATTGATGTTACCAATGTGAAGTCTAGTAAATTTGATAGTGGTAGCAAAGATGATTCTATTTTATCTTGTTTGTTAGCTCGAAGTGAAGCCGGTGAAAATGCCGTTATAGTGTCTAAAGATATTAATATGCGTTTGCGAGCGAAGGCTTATGGTATTGATGCTCAAGATTATGAGAATGATAAAATAAAAAATGTTGATGAGCTTTATTCAGGCAATCAAATAATTGAATTAACAGATCATTTAGAAGGATTTTCAACTGCTAATGGTATGGAAGACATACGTGATACTGTTTTTGAAACTTTATTACCAAATGAATATGTAGAAGTTATGTGCAATGGTAATTCATATTTATTTAGACGACATCCTAATGATAAGCTTTTACCTGTTCGCCAAAAGAAAGCTTGGGGTATAACTTCTCGATCAAAAGAACAAGCATTCTTATTAGATGCTTTATTTGATCCAGAAATTCCTTTGGTTACAGTTTCTGGAAGTGCAGGTACAGGAAAAGCTCAACCATTAGATAGCAAAGTATTAACTCCTAGTGGATGGGTTTATATGGGAGATTTGAAAGTTGGAAATTTAGTTTCGACTCCTGATGGAAAGTCTGCGCCTATTACTGGAATTTTCCCACAAGGTGTTAAAGATATTTATAAAGTACAATTTAGTGATGGAAGTTTTGCTGAATGTTGTGAAGATCATTTATGGGCTACAAAAAGTTCAAAAGATAATGATTATGTAGTTAGAGATTTGAAAACAATTCAAAGTTCTTTAGATGATAAGCATTATATTCCAATTAATAAACCGATTGAATTTGTTGATAATAAAGATAGTTCGGCCTTTATAAGTAAATATCACAGTCTTGAAGAACGATTATCATTTTTACATAGATATGTTGGTAGTTGTTTGGATTCAGATAATGTTGTTCATTTTTTCACTGATAAATCTTTTTGCGATGATTTGAAATTCATTGTTCAAAGTTTAGGAAAGATATGCACCATTGAAACTGAATCAAATAACTTATATAAAGTAACAATTGTATTGAAAGATACTTGTAGATATATTACAGGTATTAAGTTTGTTGGTAAAAAACAAGCACAATGTATTATGGTAGATCATCCTGATCATTTATATATTACAAATGATTTTATTGTTACTCACAATACATTAATTTCAACAGCTGTTGGTTTAGAATCAGTTATAGAGAATCATCGTTATCATGCATTGAAAATGTTTAAACCAGTTGTGACAATTCCTGGACAGGATGTTGGATTTTTACCTGGTGATATGAGTGATAAGATCAAACCATTTATGGGTTCTTTTTATGACGCATTAGAAGTATTATTTAAAGATGAAGATGTTGAACGAAAATTGTTTATGTTTAAAGACCGTATAACATTTGAACCATTGACATATATTCGAGGACGTTCATTGACCAATTCATTTTTAGTATTTGACGAAACACAAAACTTAACAAAGAATGATATAAAGACTATTATTACTCGTATAGGTGAAGGTACAAAAGTTGTATTTTGTGGCGACTATCATCAAATTGATGTAAGCTATTTAGATATTTCTAATAATGGTTTAACTCAACTTATTGAATCGTTTAAAAATTATGATTTAGCCGCTCATGTTACCTTACAAAAAGGTGAACGTTCTAAACTTTCTGCCCTTGCTGCTAGCATTCTATAGCATTATTATATGCCACAGAAAATCTCTTTAGAATATATTCAAGAACAATCAAAAAATTTAGGTTTTATTTGTATTTCTAAACAATATAAAGGGAGCAAATACAAACTTGCATTTAAATGTTCTCATGACCATATATTTAGAATGACTTGGTATAGATTTTATAAAATGCAATGTTGTAAAAAATGTTTAAGAGGTTATCAAGAACGTTTTGTTCGATTGGTTGTAGAACAATTGTTTGATAATGAATTTCTAAAAATAAGACCTAATTGGTTGAAGTATCCAAAAACAAATAGGAATTTAGAATTAGATATGTATAATGAAAGTTTGCATTTAGCTTTTGAATATAATGGTAAACAACATTATCAAACAATGCGACGATTTAGAGTAACAAAAAAGAAGTTATTGGAACAGCAACAAAGGGATTTGTATAAAAATCTTATATGTAAAGATTGTAAAATAACACTAATAACAATCCCTCAATTATATGATATGCTTGATCCATATGATATTAAGGAATATATAGAAGGAGAGTTAAATAAGTTTGGGTATATTTTGCCTGAAAGCTTTGTTAAGGCGCAGTTAGATATAGATAAATTATTAAGAATAGCAAAAAATCAATAATTTAATATAAAGTAAACGTTGTAAAGAAAACTCATAAAGGCCTCATGAATTTGAATAAATTAGCAAATGTATTTTATTATTTTTACAAAATGTTTGATTAAAAAATTAGAAGGTCAAACATCAATTGATATTATTAATTATATAAAAGATTTACCTAATGAATATAAAGGAATAGCAGCAAATACTGTATTGAAAAATACTAGTATATCATTATCAGAATTGGAAAATAAAATAGATGAACATATAGTGAACCACCTCTTCCTAAAGGAAGAGGCTTCTAAAACAGCGGCTTTGCCGCCATCATAAGGGCCGTTCCGGCCCGCTTTATATTTATAGCCGCATTTTGATCTCTATCCATTTCGAAGTCGCAGACTTCGCATTTAAATATTCGATCTTTCAATGTCAGCGTTTCTTTTATTTTACCACAATGGGAACACGTCTTTGACGTGTTCCTTGGATTAACTTCAACTATTAAACTATTAGCATTTTCAGCTTTATATTTTAATATAGCAACAAAGTTGCCCCATGAAGCATCAGTTATATTGCTATTCTTTACCTCGAAGCCCTTGGCTTCGAGCATTCCTTTTATATTAAGTTTCTCAATATAAATTGTATCATATTCTTTTATTAATTGTTTTGTAATTTTATGTTGATAATCTTTTCTTATATTTGCAATTTTTTCACATTGTTTTGCAATTTGAACTTTTATCTTTTTATCATTATTTGAGCCTCGCTGTTTTGCAGCTCGGCGTCTTTGCATATAAGCTAATTTTTCTTTTGCAGTTTTATATGGCTTGGGATGATGGAACTGTGTTCCATCATCCATAGTAATAAAATTTTCAATACCTAAATCAATACCAACAGTTTTTCCTGTTGGTGTTCGATGTTCCAAAGGAACATCTTCACATGTTAATATTATATAGTATTTATCAATAGATTTAACAATTCTAACTTGTTTGCATCGCCCTTGAAAAGGACGATGCCATATAGTTTTAATTTCTCCAGGAATTTTGAAAATTTTGATTTTATTATTGGAGGTGTTTTTAGAAACACCTCCACTTATTAAATTACATTGGGGAAAAACAATACTTCTAAATCTATCTTTATTTTTAAACCTGGGAAACCCAGGTTTTTCTTTGGAATTTTTTAATCTTCTGAAAAAATTAACGAAAGCAGCATCAAGTTGCCTAAGTGTTTGTTGTAATGTTTGTGAATAAACGGCTTCAGCTTCGCTGAAGCATTCTTTAATTTCTAATAATTCTTTAGCTTGGGTATTATAAGATAATGATTTACCATATTTTTTATAATAAGAAATACGCTCTTCGAGCGCACAGTTATATAGATTTCTACAAAAACCAAATGTTGAGTCCAACGCTTTGCGTTGGATATCATTAGGGTAGATTCTATACTTATATGACAACATCATTACTTATATATAACAATGAAATTCATCCTTGTCTTAAAAGACGAGGTTTTCTTTCTTCATAAGGATAATCTTATCCTTCAAGTCAAGAAGACCTTTACCTTTTGGCAGAGGATGAATGACCCTTTAAATAGTATTTCTACTTATACTTTGATATATATTATACAATATGCAGTTAACATTTAAATATAGATTATTTCCTAGTAGAGAATATAACTATCAAAAATGCAGATTAATAATAGATAGAGACCTCAATGCAGCTAAGAATATAAAAACGCTCGGGACGAGCGCTGCGATCTAAATGATTTCAGAAGCCATTGCCTTTAGGCAATGGTAGTTCACATTCTAATACATTAGTTTGATAACGCCAAAAGGTAGTATGAGTTTATTTTCAAATTTCGAAGGTATCATTAACGCTTGTGATTCATACGAAAAAATTATTAAAAAAGCGACAGATGAAACAAAACAAGATGAAGCAAGTATGTTTCAAGCTATGTTAGGCACTGTCAAATTAGCTGATATTAATGCACGAAGATTTTTAGATCAATTTGGGCAGTTTGATGCTTATACAAATGGAGATATTTATGCAGTATTACCTCGTGAAGTTTTAGAAGAACAAATCGTATCAAAATCTAATTTCACAGTTTTACAACAATATAAAGACAGTGTTACTGGTAAGTTCAATGTTGTTATTAAATTTGCACCAGGAACAAAATATCCAATTGTTATGGTGCGAAATGCAGCTTCTAACAGAGATGTTGAAACAATTAAGAAATTTAGAAAAACAGAAGAAGTATTAGATCATCTTATACCTTTGATCAAAGCGGTTAATAAAAAAGGACAACCTATTATTCCAGCGTTGCGAGCAGTTGTTACACGTAAAACTCCAGAAGATATTGAACGTGAAGAATCATTAGCTAAACAAGATAAAATGGTTGCTTCTACTTTTAATTCAGCTCCAGTAAAATTAAAAGCTGGCGCATATAAAGTTTTACGTGATTATGTAGTAAAACATCATGAACCACAGCCTAATGATGATCGTATTATGATTTCATTGGAAGATGGTGGTTCAGTATCTAAAAAAGAATTACGTGATCATATTAGAGCGTTATATCAATTACTAATAGATACAACAAAAGATGCTAATTCAAATGAAGAAAATGATAAATTACGTTATACATATTTTGATACATTAGTTTCTAATGCTTATAGTTTTTATGCTGATCAAAATTATTATAAAAGTCTTGCAGATGAAATAGAAGAATTGGCTGGTAATAATCCAGTTGTTAATATTGAACCAGAAGAAAAACAACAAGCAGATGAATTAGCTAATGTTATTAAAGAAGCTATTAATGAAGGTACGGAAGAAAAACGAATTGATTTTACTTCACGTTTTCAGATTCAAAAATACATTGCTAATTTGAGTTTGTCTGATGAATTATCTGGCCCACAAAAATCTATTTTAGCTATGTATCGTAAAATGGGTACAAACAAATTTTATGAAACAATGCTTCGAATTGAAGAAGGAACATATCGTATTCCAACAACACAAGCAAAGTTTATAGACCGAGCATTTATAAATATACCAGATAGTTCTGGAAAGAAATTAGCTGCTAAAATTAGAGAAAGAATTTTAAAGAGTTTTGAAGGTAAAAATGTTGATGCCATTCAAATTGAGGCTAAAGTTAGAGCTAGTTTAGCAGAAGCTGTTAAAGCTCAAATCACTGATATAGATGTTCGACCAACTTCTCATATGGGTGATATTTCATTTGCTAGTTTTGGACAAAATAAGAATTTATTTCCCGCTGGCGCAGAATTGGCACCTTCTTTCCCTGTTGATGAATATTTTTCTGATCCAGAAACTATAAAAGAATTTTCTGAAGTGATTCCTAATGAACCTTCTTATGCACGAATTGTTCGTCAATCAGCCATTATTGAAAAAGAAATTACAAAATTCAAAAACAATATAGATAAATCTCGTATAGTTAATTTAACTAAGATGATTGACTTAATACGAGATAATAAAGAAGAAGAATTATCTAATTTTGATAAATCAGTTTTTACAGATAAAGTACGTGCAATTAAATTTGAAAGATATCTAAAAGAAACATATGTAGGAGATGATGATCAGTCAACGTCTAATAAAGCTGTTGATTTGGACGCTGTAAATCCAACACAAGATATTGGGAATGTTGAAGTTAATGAAGAAGCAACACAACCTGATATAAATGTTGGTGAACTAACTTCTATACAACAGTCTAAACTTACATATAATGAGTTTATATTAAAAAAGCGTGCAATTCTCGCTGGTATTCTTCAAAAAGAATTAGCAGTTGCAAAAAATACAGATAAGGTTATGAAGCTTTTAGAATTACGAAAAATGATCGATCCAGCAAGTCCTATGTTTTGGATGGCTGAGATTTATAATAATGTAGAAAAGGCTTTAAAAGTAACTGCATTGTCAGGTTATTTACAATCTTCATTGCTTCATCCTTTAAGAATGAAACCACTTGATTTCTATAGTTTACCACAAGAAATGCAATCACAATTTTCTGCCATAGAATGGGATAAAAAGAAAAATGAAAGCATTATAAGTGAAGAGTCTGAATATCGACCAGAAAAAGTTTATGGTCATGAATATATAGAAAAACCTTCTCAAAAAGATGAAGAATCTTTTAGTGCTCCAACTTTTTATCTAATGGATCGTTCTCATTATGATATATTGAAGCATTTAACTTCATCTATTGGGAAAAAATATAAAAGAATATTAAATGATGTTGCTGGTAAATTTACTGGTGCACGTAATCAAGTTAAAAAACTGAATAGTTATAGCCAATCTCAAATGATTGTAGCTTATAGTCTTGTTTGTGGTTATTTCAATTTTGATTTTGATTTAAATAATGGATACAAAAATTTCTTACGTATTGATTATATGCGCAAATTAGATGCTGGACAAACTGAAATAGAAAAGGTTGATGAAGTATTAAAGAATACTAATAAAGAAGAGAACTTATTAAATAATCGATTTGATTCAGTTCCAGCTTATAAAATATATCATGAACATATTCTTGTTCCACCAGATGTTAAGTATTGGGTAGATACTATGATTGCATTTGGGTATAATGAGAATGAAACCATTCCTCGTCAAAAAACTCCAGAAGAAATTGATGAACACAATAAAAAAATAACTGAGCTTAATTCTAAATTAGAAGAAATGAAAAACAAAGGCGAGTCTGATGATGATATTGAAGAATATAAAACTCATGTTTTAGATAGTTTAGAATATCATTTTGATAAAGATTCTAAATCATGGGATAACCTTTCAGATTTTGTTTTAGAAAATGAAGTTGCTCCAAATCCAGATGATAATTATTGGGAAAGATTTAAAGAGCTTCGAGAAACTTATACTGGGTTTATGAGTAAACTAGAAAAGAGTGGGTATCAATATAATGTTAGTATAGAAGATCCAATTGCTCAACAAGAAATTGAAACTGAAGAAAAACATTCAGGTGTAGTAAGTGGTCAACGAGGAACAGGAACATTTACTTTAGAAAAGAATCGTCCAAATGATACTCGTCAATATTTCCCTACACAATGGGAACCAATTGTTACAGTATATTCTGTAGATGACGATGGAAATCCTGTACATGATGCAAATGGAAATAAAATTGTATTAGGAGCTTATTCAACATTTGATGAAAAATTTTGGCAAACTCTTATGTCAATGAATAGAAATAATCGTCAACCAATTTTAGAGCAAGCTAAACAAACCACTGAAAAATTAACAGCATTTACTCAATTGGATGATGCTGGTGAATATGGAAAAGCATTGCTCAATAGAACAAATAAAGAATTGTCTTATGAAGATTGGAAACGTGAACACTCAGAAATATTATTGAATAAATATGGTCCAGAAACAGTAAATGAATTTTTAGAAAATGAAGCACGACAACCTTCCAAAGGACCTCATAAACGAGTATGGGATACTGATAATAATACATCAACACAAATTCCTAACTTAACATTTAATGAAGTTTTTAATGAATCATTAACTGGTTATTTAGAAAAGGTTCATGATTTTAAACCAGCAATGCAAACAATTGAAAATATAACAAATAATAATGAAGTTATTTTAATTAATGCAGAAATAGAGAAAATTGTTGAAGAAAAAAATCTTATAACAAGCAGATTAAAAAATACCAAAAAAGGTGATTGGGAGCAAAATGCTTTAAAGGTAAATAAAGTAAAAGATTTAGAACAACAACGGGTAGAGTTAAATGATAATATAAAAAATTTAAAACAAAAGAAACAAAATATATTAAAAAATAACAACACAACAGAAATAACAACAAATTCAATAAATGAACAATATGCAATTCTTGCTGAATCTAGATTACCAAACGCTATAACAAATGCTATTATGCGTTATTTAATTAGTCAATCAGCAATTTTGAAAGAAATTGTAATTGATAATTCTGAATTACGTACATATATGCTTAATAAGATTAAGAATTTTGTAAATATATGGTTAGATGAAAATAAGAATTCTAATGAATATAAGAAAGCATTAAATAATTTAATTATTTTTAATGACAGTAATACACATTATCTATATACTTTTAGTATTGCATCAATATATCAATCATTTATAAAAATGTATTCAAATATTCCTTTTGATTCTAATAATAGTGTGAAAGACTCTAAACAATTAGAAAATACAAGAACAGAACTTCAAAAACGACGTTTAATATATTATATGATGAATACTGATGAACGTTCCAAAGAAGGAATTGATATTGGCGTTTATTATGACAAAGATTTCGTTGATACAATGTTACAAAATGTTGTTAATGAAACTTATAAGATTGATGAGATGATGCGTAAGTTTGCAAAAATTGAGCTTATTCATGTTGAACAATCTACTTATGAATATGATCCTGAAGATATTATAGTATTATTGACGAATAAATTCTTAGATGCCATTCGTAAAGGTGGAGAATTATATGATGAGTTTATAGGTTATTCTGTAAATGCTTCTCAATTAGTTAAAGATGAAAATAAATCTTATAACTACCAAAGAGATTTTTCATATACACCTGATGAAAATCTTTCAGATTATGTTGAAGGACCTTTCCGTTCTTATGTAATTGAACGTATGACAGAATTTGTTGATAACTATGTTGAAACAAGTGGCAGTGAAGATGCTATTGTAAATAATCCTGAAAAATGGGATGAGTCTTTCTCTTCTAAAAAAGAAAAAGGAATTGTACAATACATTTACAATTTAGTACAAGAACCATTTAGCGTATTTGAAGATATGTCTAAGCAATATCTTATGAAAGAACCAAAAGATGATAAAGACAATATTACAGGCCGAATAGCATTATTATTGAATGCTCGTCGTTCAGGTGTTGTTATAGAAACTCATCTTGAAAAAATGTTAAACTTGGTTGTTGGTGAAGTTCATAAATTAGATACAATGGTATTTGAAAAATATACCGAAGAAATGTCCAATGAACGAGCTAAACAAAATCAAAATGATGAAATAGTTGAACAGGGACAAATCGTTTCTATTAATTATGATTCTATAAAGAACGCAATCAGTCAATATATTTCATCTAGTGAAGAATTATCTTCTATAAAGAGATTGATTACTATTATGCATGAAAGTGCTTCTAATAGAATTGATCCAACAGATTCTGGATATAATAAATTTGAAGGTAATACAGATGCTGTTTCAGCAGTTCAAGGATTGATATTCAATTATATAAATGCACGTGTTGATGAATTGATTTATAGTGAACGAGATGGAGATAGTTATGTATTTGATAGCAATTCTACAGTTGTTATTGATACAATTATGAAACTTATTCCATTACGAGAATTTGCTCGTTATGATTACACTGAGAATGAAGTAAAAGAAATGGTTGTTCAAAGTGTAGAATCTAATAGTTTCAATAAATATGATTATAAAAATAGAAATTTCTATAGAATTTCAGAACGCCGTTTTATTAAAAACATTGAAACAAATAAACAACGAATTAATAAAATAACTGAAGATGCTATTGAATCAGACATGAAGAAATTAATACGTTCTTTCGTTGTATTAGAATCTTCATTGATAAAATGCTTATCAGCAACACAACATGAATTTGTAAATAATGATGGTGAAGTTGATTATAAAGATTATCCAAATTGGATAAATAAAGCTTATGGAATGTTTGTTACTGCACCTAGTAAAATGGTTGCAAAGAGTAAGAAAATAAATGATGGAGAAGTTGAACCATCTGAAGGTGTTGTTGATTTAGATGAAGTTAGTCCTCTTACTGAGGAAATGCGCAAAATTCAAAACACCAATGATTTTTATTCTACGAAGTCAAAAGTTAATGAAAAAGTAATTAACAATTCTAAAGAATTCAATTCTTTATTAGGTAAGTTAGGTATCAAAAATGATTCTGATGCAATAGAATCAATGAAATCTTTTATTAAGGATAATTTGATTCCAAAACTATTAGAACGTAAAAAGACTCCTTATAAAGGCGCTCTAAAAATTACTGTTCGACCAGATGATGGTAAATTTATTGAATTGATGATGTCAATATTGAAATCTCGATATGGAAAAGAATTGGTATATGCTGGATATACAGATGATAAATTAATTCATTTGATTCAAGTATATATGACAGATTCTATTGTTAGTCGTTCTCAAAGCACTGTTGAAGGTGCTCAATTAAAGGGTATGATTAACGAAATGGAAAATCCTGTAGATATGTCTTTCTCATTAAATAGTTATGATGATATTACAACATATGGAACCATGACAAGTGAATATGTAGTTTCATTAATGGAAAAACAAATCAATAAAGAAATTTGGAATATTGTTACAACTTTAATAGATAAAAACATAACTAACTTGAATGATGTTCAAGAACGTGTATCTGATCCAGCTATGAAAGAGTTTATACTTAAAACTTATAATAATGATGGTATAGCTCGTTTGGTGCAATTAGGGCAATTGATTGCAGGTTCTACTGTATATAGTGCTGAAGAAGAAAATTATTATGTCAAAATGAAGGCATATAAAAAAGGTAATGTAAAATATCAAGAAGTTGATGGACCATTACAAGATGCGCAAGTATATGATGGTAAAATGCTTTGGAAACGAGATAAGAAATTCCAACCAATCATTGAATTAAATTGGAAACCGGATGTATATGATGTAAAAGATGAACAAGGAAATCCTGTTGTTGATCCAAATACAGGTTTACCAAAATTGGATGTTAAACTTCGTGGATATATTGAAGATGAAGATCAATTGAATTCTGAAGTTGGTGACAATAAAGAAACAGACTTTATTTATGAAACAATGAGTAAATGGACTAATAGTTCTAATACAAATGTTTTGAATAATAAAGGTGTGGTTGTTACATTAGGGGATTTCTTTGGTAAGCAAGGTGTGGATGGTAAATCATTAGAATGTGGTTTATATCGAGCAACTGTTGTTTCTAAGAGTAATCTAGCCACTTTGAAAGAATTACTTAGAGCGGCTATTTATCAAGATCGTGTATTGGATTATGTTTCTAAAGATAATACTGAAAATGAAATGGCAAAAATCAATACACAATATGATGTTAAACAACATTATCTATCCCAAATTATGAAAGATAATGAGGGAGAAATTTATGCAAAAAATAATGTAAATGATGAAGGTGTTCCAGATCATTCAGAAAATGTTAGAGTTGATAATTTTGAAAATAAAGGCAATGTTGATGCTGTTAGTATAGATATGAATCTAGGTGATATAATGCATCAACAAGCACCAAATAATATTCATAGCCAACAATATTTCTTAGGTCAATTTGATTCTGATGTTGATGAATATACAGATTTAGAAGCAGTAGAAAAATCAAAAGATCAACCAATTTATGAACCTGTTGATCTTGAACTTGCTAACACTTCTAAGAAAACAAAAAAGCCAAGTAAATCAAAACCAAAAGCTACTAAGGAAGTTGCTGAAGACACGTTTACTTCTTTCAAACCTAAAGATTCAAATCAGCCACCAATGGTTGAAGAACAAGATTTAGGAGAAATAGAAAATCTTAATGAACCAGTTGACTTAGATGAATTGAAAAGAACATTATAGTACAACATAACAAAAACGGCCTCATTTGAGGCCGTTTTTCTTTAAACATTGTAATAGATTTATTGTTTGAACTTGTTTAACATATATTTATAAGCATCATTAATAGAAGAATTTTTGGTAAGTGTAGAAATTGAAAAAGCTTTTGCTGTTTTATTATTATCAGCAATTTGTTTTTCTTCAACACTTGTTTTTATATGTTTTAATCGTTCACTATGGGTCATTTTAAATTCATCTTCAATTTGTCGATATGAAGGTAATAATTCTGGTTGTTTGACTCCATAGTTTCGTAAAAGACCAGCATCTAAATTTATCTTAGTTATACTTTTATCATCATTGATTTTGAATGTTCCACAAAGATCAAATATATCAGGATTATCATTAAAATATTTTCTAGCAGCAGCTATAACTTGTCGAGGATACATTATTGCATCTTCTTCTTCGTTAGATAAATCGGTTCGACGATTACCTTCTTCATCAAACAAACTTGTAGAACTTGCTTTGCTATCAAAAGGACGATTAATCATATTATTGTATTCACGTTTTGTAATAACTTTTCCTTCATTTTTAAGAGCTTCAATTTTATCTATAGCAACTATTTTTTTACCAATTATTAAAATCTTTTTCTCTTGTATAGTAGTTGGATTCAATATATTTTCAATTTTTTGTAAGTTTATAAAAGCTTGTTCTATTTCTTGTTTACCACGTGAATCAGGTATATGCGTTAATATAGTAATACGTTTATTAGCTGTATCAGGATATACTTTATATTCTAATATAGGTTCTTCATTTTTATATTCCACACCTTCTGTGAATAATCTTCTTTGTGTATCTTCTTTCATAAAAGGAGCTTCATCACTATCTAATTGTGGTTTATCTGGTGGGTGTTTTATAATGATATTATTACCTTCTTTATTAACCTTATCGGTAGTTTCATCAACAATAAAAGGCATTGGATATTTATATGTAGTCTTATCAAATGGATCAACATTTAGAGTTGAATTTGACATGGTAGAATCTAAATACATATTAACGATTGTTTCTGCTTGAGGAGAATCAGCTTTAAATGTATTTGTATTTTGTAATAATGCACTGCAAACAGCCCTAAGTCTATCAGCTTGATTTATAACAGTCTTATATGCTTTACGTTCTTCAATTGTATCAACATGTTTTTCTATTTCTTTATTTAATGATTTTGCAATAACATTAATAAATATATCTTTTTTCATTAATGAAGCATTAATTAATGTATTAAGATATCCGCCAGAACGATCTATTAATTTAGTAATAACTTCGCTATTTAACTCTAAAAGTTTCTCACGAGGATTGAGTTCTAAATACTTATTTACATCTTCAGAAATAAATTCTAAAACATCTTTCAAGTTTCTATGTAACCAACTAATGAAAATCATTCCCATTTTCAATCGATTTAGTTTGCTTTTTTCAAATTTTGAAATTTTTCTAGAAAGGTCAGTGCTAATTTCTACCATTTGATAAATATACCCAGCATACTCAAATGATCTACTTCCTTGAGTATTTGGTTCATGACCTTCTTTTTCATCCATAGAAGCTAAAATAGCATTGAAAAATAATGGGTCTGTTATGAATTTCTTGGTTTTATTAGCATCTGCTTTAAGATTTAATATACCATATATTTCAAGATATTTATTAATTTCTAAAGTGGATTCATTATCTTGAACATAAAAACCTTTATCATCTTGAGTAACAGTAGGTGGAGTTAATTCATTAGAATAGTCAGATGATAAATTCAAAGATTCTCTTTGTTTATTAACTGCATTGATTACTGAAGGATATAAACCAAATGAACATATTATTTTGTTGTCATTTTTTTTATCAACTTCATTAATTAATTCGCCTGCTATTTGTTGTTGCTGTTGTTTAGCATATTCTAACGCTCTATTGGCTCTATTTCTATAAGGCCCATATTTAGTTGATTCTAGATTGTTAGTTCCTATATTAAATATGTTTGTTTTTGGTTCTGTTGATAAGCCATCTTCTAAACCTAAATCATTTGGCTTGATAATTTCAGAAACAGCATCCTTAGCTTGATCAACTGTAATTTCAGGATTAGGCAATTCAGTTGATTGAATTCTTTGAGTTAATCTAAAATTATCTAATTGTTTTTGTTCGGCAGCGGACATCCCATTAGAAACGCCTTTGCCTTCCATTGCCTTCATTATTGTAGCATCTATACCTGTGGGTTTTATATCCCGCTGTTTTTTAGATTCATCAAAACTAGACTTATCATTTTTTGCAGGCAAATTATCAAGGTCAATAACTCCTATATAATTATCATTATCTTCTAAATCAGATATTTCAGTTGTATCGGTTAATTCATCATCAATATCATCTAAATTAATAATATCTAAATCGGTATCTTCTTCAGCTGTTTTAAATAAGCTCAAAGCTTTTTTGTATTCAAGACTTGTTTTATTATTCATGAGATCCTTAAGAATTTGTGTGATAATTAAAACTTGCGCGATAATTAGCAATTTCAGCTTTGATATTGTTGATAAAAGAAATTAAATCACGATCATCAATTTTTCTATAATTTTGTTTTGGTAAACACTTACATATTTCTTGTAATAAATCCATACCAACTGTTGCAGGTAATTCTTTTTTACGTCGTGCTTCAGTTGATAACCAACTAGCTGTTTGAAGTTTTAATACATTTCTAATTGTATTTTCTCCCCTTCTTGTATGAGGAGAGAACTCAGGTATATTATATAGATCCATTAAAGCTTTTACAATTTCCATAGCCTTTTCACGTTTAATTATAGGTTTTGCTTGTTCTTCTTTTATTTCAATTTCATTTGAAGTTGATACATTATTTTTTGTATCCACAACGTCAAGCTCTACAGTACCAATATCCATAACTTCTTTTGATGGTTCTGAGTTTTTATTTGCTTTTTCATTTAATAATGATTTTATCATTTCATCTAGTTCATTTGTTTCAATTTTACGTTCTTTTAATATATCATATTCTTCATCGGTTCTATTATTGTTAACCATCTTAGTTGGTTTTGTTGGTGGTTTAACAACTCTGGCAGGTATAATAACTTCTTTATTTTTATTTGTATTATCTAGTGTTTGTATTAATCCATACATACTTAGTAACGATGCAATTTGATGGTTATTCAATCCTGTATATTTTTTATTTTCTGTTACTGGTTTATCACTTGTATTTTTCTTTTGGTTTTGAACCATATTATATATGTCTTGATAGTTGTGATAATATTTTAATATTTCAGTAGCCTGTTCTTCATCAGGCTTATTTATTAAAAATGTATCAAACCATTTGCGCATGTTAGATATTTTTTGAGCTTTTTTATTTATTAATTCTTTTTCTTGATTAGGAGACTTGATATAAAAATGATTAATAAATAATTCGATATCTTCTTTTGAAAATCGTGCAGCAACAGCTTCTTTTGCTCCATACATTTCAAAAAACTGTTTTGGTTTTTGAGGAGTTGTTTGACAAATAAAACATAGTGTTGTATATACAAAATATAAATTTTCCATCATAGCATATGTAGCTTGATGATTTATTCCATTATCATATCCGTAACCAGGATCAATAATTTGGCATTTGTATAATTCAATTAAGGCTAAGAATTTTTGTTTAATATCTGGAGCATTTTTGTTTTTAGAAAGTGATAGATATTTTGTATTAAGCCATAATACATAACTTTTTAATAAAGCCTCTTTGTCTAAACCAAAATTATTTCTTATATAATATTCTGTCAAAAGTTCTTTAAGAATGGCTTCTATATCATAAACTTTGAGTTGAGATTTATTCCATTCTTCAGTTGTTTTTAAAAATACATTATCAATAACATCTAAATATTTATTGGATTCCTTTGAATCCAAATCAATAACAGCATTTTCTTTTTCTGTATTAGCATCATATGTTATTGGTTTAGACATATGTGGAGATAATATATTATCAAGATCAAATAACTCATCTGATGGACTATTTGATAATTGATGAAATTTATTTTGTATATTTTGTTGTCGTTTGAATGTATTATCTATTCTAGGAGTTTCGACAACTAAATTCTTTTGTTGTCTTGGATTTTTAGTTGGTTGTATAGAAATATCTCCAACTGGTTTACCTTCTTCATATAAATCTGGATTGTTTATATCAAGTTTAACATTTCCATCTTCAGTAAGATCGTCGTCATCGTCATTATCAGATGCTTGTTTTAATAATGCATCATCTAATTTATTTATTTCTTGCATATTACTAGCCTTCATTAAGGCAAAGATAGATTTCTTATATTCATTATTGATCATTGCGTCTCCTGTAGACGATAACATCTTCACAGTATCTTCTTGAATTATATCAGTTTATGCGGATAGAATGGCAAATTTTTGAATGCTTGCTAAAATTTTGGCTCGAACAGATTTACCAGCACTTTGTTCCATAATAAGTGTTTGAATTTTTGTTGTAGCAACTTCTTGAGCATATTCTTGTGTATAAATAGATTGAAGTTTTTCTTTAGCTTTATTTACCATCAAATCAATTTGAGCAGTATCTTGAGTTGTTTTGGATAATTTATTACGATAACTAGATAGTTTGCTATCAATCATTTGCTCATACCATGATTCAATTTCATGAGCTGCAAGATTGATAATTTTACTTTGCATATCTTTGTCTAATAAAAATTCTCGTTTACTTGTTGTATTTGCATATTTTACATATATATTTTGAATAACAGTATTGATTATGCTAAATTCATGCATATTATATCCAATATTATTTTGATTGGGCACAACAGAACCATCTTCCTTTTTAATAGTAATTGGTTCTATTTTCATAATTTTACTAGTAATTTCTCCTGCTGCGTCCATTTGACAACGAATAGCAATTGAACCATAACTATTATAATCTTCTCCATCTTTAGATACAAGAGATACTAATAATACTCCCATATGAGGATCAATATTATTCAATTGCATTTTAAACATTACACCAATTTTATTATATACATATTCGTGTCCTGTATTATCTGTATTATCTGTATTATCTGTATTATCTGTATTATCTGTATTATCTGTATTATATTTGTTGGAATTTTTTAATATTGTGATAAATGGAAAACGAGCTTGAAGTTCAGAGCGTTGATTTTCATTATCAGTAACTGGAACACTAGATGGACGCCATTGAATAATTTTCATCCAAGCAGGTCCATTCATTTCAGAAGTCTCATAAACATATCTAAAAGCAGCACGAGCAACAGTTTGCATTTTTTCAAAATTAGAATCATTTTGTGAAGCTGTTACATTTGGATTATTTGCAATAAATTCAAAAGCATCTTTGGTAGCGGCCTCTAATTCTGAATTAGAAGGTAATGTAGTTTTTTGAATACGTTCATCAATTTTGAATTTATCATAAACTTCATCACCTGACATTACTCTACGTTGAGCACTAATTGAATTTAATTCTTCTTTTATGTCTTCAATTTGAATAGGATCTTGTATCTGAATCTTGTTTAATAAAAATTGAGTTTTATCATATACTTCATTTAAACGACTCTTAATTGTATATTGTTTATATTCTTCAGAAACATCTGGTAAAGCAGCTACACTTTCTCTAATTTCTTTTTCTTGAGCAGCTTCTTGTTCTAATATAACTCTCTTTTTTATTTCAGCAACTTCAATAGAATCTTTTGCATATTCATTCTTTAACAATTGCATAAGCATGTAACCTGTAGAATGGTCAGATCCTATGATTTTCTTCATATTATTTGCTATAATATTTGTGGCAAGTTTAACAATGTTTTTAACTGGAGTATCAATTTCTAAAGTGGGTCTTTTAACAATTGGCTTATAACCTCTTGTAAATGCAGCTCCTTTATAATTAAAGAAATATCTAGCAAAAAAGTCTTCATAATTTTCTGGTTTGATTTTTTTACCTAATGTATATTCAGATTCTAAATCAGTTTGCAAGGCAAATTGATCTGTTAAATCAAGATGAAGACTTCGATCATTTCTATATATTTCATTGACAACTGCTTCAATTTTATTAATATCAACTTGAATTATTCCTTTTTTAGCTTCTAAATCTTTAGGAGTTTTTACACCATTGACTTGTTCTAAGTTGATTTGTTCTTCATCGGGTACAATTGTAAAATCACTTATAACTTGTTCATAAGTTAAATTTGAACCTTTCTATTTTTAGTTAACAATTTGATTTTCAACATATTTAGCAACTTCTTGCGCTATAGCATTATAAAAATAGCTTCTATTGTTAGAATAATAATCTTCTAATAAATCAAATACTTCCGTTTTATCTCCATATAAAACTTGTTCTCTTATTAATTTTTCTTGTTCGATTGTTCTATTTAAAGGTTTAATCATATTTTGAAGTTTTAATTTTTTAGAAAACAATTCTTTTAATTCAGGCATTTGAGTGGCAGTTGCATTTAAATCAGATATAGCTTTTTCTCGTAAAACACGTAGATTTTTTAATGTATCAATATCTTTTTGAGATTTATTTTTAATAGTATTGTATGTAGCTATTTCTTCATCATAAGAACGAATATTACCCATCATAACAAGAATTTTTTGTTGAATATCAGTTAATGAAGAACCTTTATTAGCAAATATACCTAATTGTTGATCAATATCATCATTGACATCTAATAATTGTGTGGTTAGATTTTGTTTACTTTCTAACAAGTGATTTGATATTATATAAGGAATTTTAGGATTCCCCTCACCAAGATCAGCGGCTTCTTGTAAATGATCCATTTGTAAAGTAGTTAAATAAGAGCTTTCCATACTATTACGGGCTTCTTCAATAGTATGATTCCAATCTTCTATATCATGTGGTTCACTGGGATCTGATTTTATTTTTTTATAATCAGATTCTTCCACACCAAGTTCTGCTAATTTAGTTTTGATTTCATCAATTTGTTCTTCTAATTTTCCAACAAACTCACCATCATGTAGTTCAGTATGTAACTTTGATAAAGCTTGTTCAATTTCTTTTAATCTAGATTTTTTACTTCGCACATTTATACTTGTGAAAGTATAATCACCTAAATCATCTTTAACTTTATCCAGTTGTTTTTGAGTTTCTTTTTCTTCGCCTTTTAATGTTGAAATATGTTCTTCAATTTGTTTTTTAGAAGATTCATATCCACTAGCTTCTTCATCTTTAATTTTGATTATATAATCATTTAATTCTTTTCGATCAACTGTTTCTCCTACCATTTCTCTATCAGAAATTTTAGCTTTGAATTCTTTTATTTTTTCTTTATAAGCAGGAGTAATAGGTGATTTAACTTTTTTTTCTAATTCTAAAAATGTTTGTATTTGATATAGTTTATCAGATTCATCTTTAATAGAAGATTGTTTGTTTGCTAATTCAAGTTCAAGTTGCTGTTGTTTTTGAATATTTTCATTAACGATAGGGGAATTAGATAATTTATCTAATTTGATTGTATCACGTTCTAAAGATTCACTTAACTGCTCTTGTTCATCTTCTAATTTTGCTAAACCCTTATTTGAATGAGTCAATGCAGTTAATTGTTGTTGGAGTTTATAAAGTTGATCTAATAACTTTTCCTTTTCTTGATTTATATTTCCAAGATTACGAACAAATTTAGCAGCATCAGCAGCGCCAACACCTTCTAAATCGTTAAATCTTTTAGCTTCTTCAGCTTTTTGCTTTTTATTTTTTTCGATTTTTTCTTTAGATAAAAAAGCAGCTTCTTTTACAATTGTTTGATTTACGACGGCAGAAAGATTGTTTAATATAATTATTGAATCTTTATAACTGATCATGCTAGACTCCTAAGTATAACAATATATCATGTTATTCGTCGCTATTTGATTTTTGTTTGGGGAATAAAAGAAGATAAGAACTATTTGGATTGATTTTTTAACAATTTGTATTGTTCATTTAAAAATGCACCATATTCTCTATCAAACATTGCACTTACCATTATCGCTCTTTTTGTTAAAAGAACTCGTCCACATAAAATACCATTATCAAATACTGGATACTTTCTTCTATCTATTCTCTTACCATTAACATACCATTCTTTTGTAGTTTTTTCTATAGTTTTTTTTACTATAGTTTTTTCTATAATTGCTGCACCATTTAATCTATGAAATTCATCGTTTTTATACCAAACTTCATGTGTTATTGTTCCATCATGTGCATATGTTAATCTTGCAGGTTTATCAACTCTATGTAGTTTTCCATTAATATAATACATTTCCCAAAGTATTCTTTTTGTCTTTTTAATATATTTAATACATGCAGGACCATTTTCATTATGGAGTTCACCATTTATTCTATAAAATTCCATTATTGTACCTGAATCTAATTCAATTTGTTGAGGCCCTTTTATTCGATGGCTTATATTATTTTCATAATACATTTCAGTAGATGATTCAATTTTACCTTTATCATTTTCTCTGTATCTAATAATTGCTGGGCCATCTGTTCTATGTAGTTTAGTAAATGTATTATCTGAAAAGAATAAAATTTGATATCGATGTTGATTATATAATCCATAATATATTAACATATATTCTGAATTTATAGGGTTTTGATATACTTTTACATGACTATATACTAAACAAAAGTATTTTTTATCTACCTGTCTTATTTCTGGTGGTATTTGTTGAGACTCATAAGTTGCTATATGCTTATTATATATTGCTTGATTCGTTGTAATATATGACATAGTATATAATATTGATTAGATATAGGTTGCCCGATCAAAAAGAAAAACGATATTTAAATGTCGAGCATGTATATATTATTGTTGATAAAGATATATGAAAATCAATATTCTAAAACATAGTTACATCATCGAAATGGAAAGTCAATTTAAACCGCAAATAGGAAATCAATATTCTAGTGGTGGATGCGTGTGGACTGTTGATAATGTATCACAAAGTAATAATATTGTTTTACGTGAACCAACAGAATTTCCAGTATATATATTAACATTAAGGCCTGAACATATTTATTATATTTTGGAAAATTATTTATATCCTGTATATGAAAGATATTTAGAAGAACCGCTAAATGGTTATTTAGAGGATTATGGCACAAAAGGTTTGGGAAATTTTAAACATTATGATCAGTATTTTTCTTGGATAGTAAGAAGAATTAATACTGTTTCATCTGTTCTAATTACAAAAGGTTATATAACTAATTTTAATGATTTTCCAAAAGAAATCTTTTCAAAAGATTTTTCACCAACAACTAAAATGCCCACAAATGAAATCATAACAATTATTAATGAATTTAAGGAATGGTATAAAGATGTATGAAAACAAAGAAGTTAAACATGTAGATATTCCAGAATTTGAATTGATTGGACCACCATATCCGTCATGTGAGGATGGAATTGTTATTCTTAATTTTGAAAATAAAGATTATTACAAATGCAGTGAATGCAACTATCAATGGAACTCATGCAATGCAAACACCACAAGTAAATAATTTATTGTATCCTTTATCTATTCATGACAAAGATATATTGGCAATTTATCCTTATGGTTCTCATGTATATGGAACAAATACAATAAATTCAGATGAAGATTATATTGTAGTCGTGAAAGATGATATATCAATTCCTAATGATACTATTAAAATTAACGAACAAATAGATATGACAATATATAATGAGAATAGTTTTATCGATAAGATAAAGCAACATGAAATATCAATTTTAGAATGCTTATTCTTACCAAAAGGTCAAACTGAATATAATATAAATTATTCTGATTATTTTGTTCTTGATTTATCTAAATTGCGTTCGAGTCTGTCAGCTAAAGCATCTAACTCATTTGTTAAAGCTAAAAAGAAAATAGCTAAAGGCGATTTCTATATTGGAAGAAAATCTTTGTGGCATAGTTTTAGAATAATCATGTTTGGTATTCAAATAGCGAAGCATCGTAAAATTATTGATTATACGGTTGCTAATTATTTGTATGATGATATTGTGAATAATAAGGATAAATCCAAATATCTTGGATTGCATAATCAATTAATGACAGAATTTAGAACACTTGCTCCTAAATAGTTTTTTCTTTAGACAGATTCAACAAATATTCCCCATAATTTCGATTAAACAACATTGCTTCCAATATATTAGCTTTTGTTAAAGGTTTGTTTGGAATATTGTTTGTTAATTTAACAATTGTATCTGGTAAAAATTCCCCATTTATAAACCAAGATTTCTTTTCAATTCCATCATTTTTAGTTAAGATTGCTGGACCTTCATATCTATGAAGCGTACTATTTTCATAAAAATATATCCCATCATTTATTTTAATATATTTACCTGGGTAATCCAGAAAAATTACCATTATTGAATTGACTAATAAATGATTTCCTAATTTATAATTGATTGAATATTTAACATTATTTTTTATTACTTGTCTATAGCTACATACAATAGAACTTTTTGCAATACCATTATCTAAATTAATATCAGTATGGTTGTTAAAAGATAATTTTACAATTCCATTCGATCTATATAATATTCCATTTTGTTTATATGCTAATTGTGAAAGAAAAAATTTATTATTTGTACGATCATGTTGTTCATATAATAAAGTTTGTGGACCAAAATCTCTATGTTCAATATTATTTTGAATATAATATAATGAAGCGGTTATATAAGTAGATGCAGATGAACATTTTATTTTAATAAATGCCGGTTTTTCATATCTATTTATTACCTTATATTCTTTATCAGCGCAATAAATATAATATTCAACATTTAATGTTTCATTTTTAAATATTATCAAATATGATTTATCTATATTGTGTTTGTATAAACAAACTCGCATTGCATGGTGACTGTAAATAACGCTAACCAAATCTAACATAAATGTTATTGACCATATACAATTTAAAATTGTACTAGGTATGGTGTTTGGTTCATGATACATTTCTACATAAGTATAATCATTTAATCCAATCAATTCGTTTAATTGATCTTGAGTCATAGTTGTATATTTGCGATATTTTTTATTGGTTTTCATTTTCAAATTCAACAGTTATTGAGTTTTGTTCTTCGTATAATTTTTTTATATATGCTCCATATTCTCTATCAAATAATATACTTTTGAGTATATCACTTTTTGTTAGTGGAGTTAGTGGTTTATCATTTTCTATTTTAGGAACATCATTTGGCAATTCTATATCTTTGAAAAACCATTGTTTATTTTTTACATATTTACCATAGTCTTGAAATTCTTCAGTAATAAGAGCTGGACCATTTAATCTTGATAAGTTATATGATATAGTATAATATGAAGTTGTTTGTGATATTACTCTTAATGAACCAACTGCATATTTTTTCTGTATTTGTATGCCATATTCTTTTGAACCAATGTTAATAGTTTTAGGTTTATTATTTTCAAAATATATATTATGTGCTTGACATTTGTTATCATCAAAATCTGGTTCAAAATACATGTTATCCAAGTCTTTATAATTCCAAGATATTTGATATGGGTATTTTTTATTTAATGTTGTATATGTATAATCAAGTCGTAATTTACTTATTACATTTTCCATATATGCATAACGTAAACAAGCAGGACCATATTTTCGATAGAAACATCCTAAATTATAATATTCAATTATAACAATATTTTTAATATCATATCTTTGGTTTATATGTGTAATTTTTCCTGGTAAATAATTATGATGTATAGTCGTGCATTCTTCATCTAATGAATGAATATAATACACATATTGAAATGCTCCAGTATATTGTGAATCAATTTTAGTTTTTTCAATTTTAAATAAAAAAGCATTCAATGCTTTATAAATAGTTATATCTATCGAATAATAACGACTTTCTTCATCATTCGTATATTTTTCAATGTTAGAAAACAATTTATTTAAATATTTATTGCGTCTATTTGCTTTAATAATTGTTTTTATTTTAGGAAAATGTTTATATAATGTACATTTATCAAATTCAATTATTTTTTCAATGTCAGTCAATTTGAATTTGAAATATTTACGGTATCTTTTTGAAATTGTTTTCTTGCTCATCGTACAGCCTTTTAATATAAGTACCGTAATCACGATCAAACAATATACTATTGAGTGTATCACTTTTTGTTAGTGGGATCAATGGTTTTCCTTTTTCTATTTTAGGAATATCATCTGGTATAGATACACCATTAATTAACCATTTTTTCGTTTCAATCCATTGATTATTTTGATCAAGTTCCATTATTATTTGAGCTGGACCATTGTATCTATGATGTTTATGTGTCATATATTTACAATTTTTTATATAATAATTTGTGTATTTATTAATAATTTTTCCTGTAGACGAATTGTATTGCTTTATTATTTCTAAGATTCCATCGGTTGGTGAATATAATTTAATTTCAACAGGTTTATTTAAATTTGTATTATATTTAATTGTATGCATATGATATTTGTTTGATAATGAATTTGGGTTTATATAAAAATTTGTTTCATATAAGTTATTATTTACAATTGTAATTTTATATGGATCGTTTAAGTTTGCTACTTTTGAATATTGTAATTGTAAATTAACTATTGCGTTATTAATAAAAAAGTAGTACAAACTAGACGGTTCACTTGTATTATGTTTTTTTTGTGCATATGAAATAGTAATAGTTAACTCTCTTGCATTTAATGATTCAATTATTTCAATTAACTTTGGTAAATATTCATGTTGGGCTGTTAAAGTATATTCATTTGTAGAGTAAATATAGTAAGTATAAGATGATCTATATATTTCATCTTGTGATTTTAATTGAATTTTAAATAAAAAATATGATAATGATTTGTAAATTGTTACATCTATAGTATATAAGTTTAATTCTACATCTAAACAAGTATATCTGTTTAAATCATTAATGATTTCACTTAAATAACATTCTGGATTAGCATTAATAATTGTATTTACATCAGTAAAATGTTTATATATTATGCATTTATCAAATTCAATTAGTTTTTCAATATTATTTGGATCAAACTTTAAATACTTACGATATTTTTTTGGAACCATTACATTTTTCCTCGTGAAATTGTTTTATGTACATTCCATATTCACGATTAAATAATATAGCATCAATAATACTTGTTTTTGTTGGAGGATGTGTAAATTCTTTGTTTTTTATTTTAATAACATTTTGAGGAATAGGAATATTGTCAAATACCCATGTTTCTTCACTAACTATATTATTACTGTTAGTTTTTATTATTGCTGGGCCATCTATTCTATGCATTTTACCTTTATGCATATATGTTTGCATTATGAATCCATTATTATTATCATCTTCACTTGAAGTATGATATGTTTTTGTCATACTATCATCTTTTGATAAAAAGATTTTAAAAACAATAATTTTACCATCTCCACTATAAAATATTCGATCTACTTTTGGAAACAATGATTCTTTATTAAAGAATGTAATATTTTTTAATCTACATTTATTCGTTGCGTCTTTTGTAAATGTAAGTGTAGCAGGATGGTTTACTCTATATAAAGTATTATTTTGTACATAATTAAGATTAATCTCTCTTATTATACCGTCTATGCAATCATAAATTAATTCTTGCGGACCATAATCTCTATGCATCGTATTGTGTTTGACATGATATAATGATATTATTTTATGTATTTTTCCAAAACTAACATGGTTAGTAATATATATAATAGCTGGTTTGTTATCTCGATGTATTTCTAAATCTACTCCATCTTCCAAATAGATAAAACAAAGTATTTTGGTATCAAGATGCCTTGATTCAATTATTACTAAATATGAAGATTCTTTTTCTTTGTGTTGATAAAATGTTGGTTTAGATTTATAATTTTTTATTTTGATAAAATCAGAAAATTGAAATTTTGCTTTTTTTAATGCTCTGGGTACTGTATAAAATAATGTATCAATTACAGTACGATCATTTAAAATTTCATATGATGGAAGATCAATTGCCTTATTAAGATCTTGTTCTGTAAAATTTAAATATTTACGATATTTTTTAATCATTGATTTTGATGATTTGATTTTCAAGATAAATTTCTAAATAATTTAAATTGTATTTATCTTTCAACTCTAATAAATAACATAGATAATTTTTGCTTTTTGGTTTTTCTTGATTCGATAAATCAATCAAATAATCTTTAATATCAATTAGATATTGTTCTAATTCCTTATTATATTCTGCTAGAATTTCATTGTACTCTGCTAAATCTTTTTCATATTTTTTAATTAGATTTTGATAAACATGAGGATGAATTTCTTCTTTATGTTTATAAGTAATTTCTATTCTTGTATAGTATTGCTCATCAATTTCTTCAATCCTAACTTGATCAGGATCAATATTTTCTTGCTTACAATATTCAATTAGTCGTGGTAATGTTATTCCTCCATTATTAATATCTTCACGCTCTTCACGAGGAATATACGGTAATGACAAATTATCTTCTTCTATTGTAAACTTTTGAGGATATTTAGGTTCACTTAAATAAAAACAAGGTTGAAGAGGTTCTTTTAATGTAATTATCATTTCAAATCCTTCTAATAACGTTTTGTTTGACTATAGCAGTTCTTGGCTCGTTTTGCAAATTTTGCCAGCTATCAAAATTATTATACTTTAGATTTATTTTTGATAAGATCTTTCACCAAATTTCCATATTCACGATCAAATAACAAAGTTTTAATTATATCTTGTTTAGTTATAGGATATTGTATTTCATTATTTTCAATCTTAATAACATCATCAGGAAATTCTATTCCATCAATATGCCAAGTTTTAACAGTTTCTTTTGTTGTATAGTTTTTTGTAATTATAGCAGGTCCAGTTAGATTATGAAGTTCTTCATATACATTTAGATAACTATGTATTATCTTGCTTTTACAATATTTATTATTTATACTATCAAAAGTATATATAAATTGATATTTTTCATGATAATCATCGTGCATTATTATTATTTCGTCAACAGCACCAATATCATTATATTGAATTTTACTTGGTTTATCTTTTATTAGTTCATCATTTATATAATATTCAATATAAAAAAATTTATTTTTGCAAATACTAACAAATGCTGGTCCATTCACCCTATGTCTTTTATCATTTTGAAAATATTGCAAATAAACATTACAAGGTTTCTCATTACTATTCTTTTCAAAAGTGTATTCAATATATTGCGGCCCATACAATCGATGTTCAACATTTTTAACAATATAAGTTAAAGTAATTACATTTACATGCATATACCATTTGTGTTCTATAATAGCTGGTAAATTGTCTCGATGTATACATTTAATATCTTCATCAAGAGAATAAAAATATAATTCGACGTCATTATTACATTTTATTCTAAATAAATATTCTTCTTTTGTTTTGTGCTTATAAATAATCGCTTCAGTAGTTTTTCTCAAACACTTATAAGAATATTTCACATGTAATTCTGAATAACAATAAAATTCTTTAATTATATCTTCTCCAGATTTATAAAATGTATATGAATCAAAATCTATTAACTTATCCAAATCATTTTTTGAAAATTTCAAATATTTTCGATATTGCTTTGGAACTTGTATGTTTTTCATTTCAAATATTTTTCACGTCCCCATAATCATATAACAACACTCACATATTGTCAAATGTTTTATGCTTTTTGTAAATTCATATCTCGCTCATATAGTGACTTTATATACATCCCATATTCACGATCAAATAACAAAGTTTTAATTATATCTTGTTTAGTTACAGGATATTGTATTTCATTATTTTCAATTTTGATAACATCATCAGGAAATTCTGTTCCATTAAAATACCAAGTTTTAACAATTTCTTTTGTTTTATAATTTTTTGCAATTATAGCAGGTCCAGTTAGATTATGAAGTTTATCATCTTTATTTAGATAATTATGTATTATTCTACTTTTACAATATTTATTATTGTTATTATCATATAAAAATTCATATTTTTCATAATAACCATCGCGCATTATCGTTATTTCATCAATAGTACCATTATTATTATATTGAATTCTACTTGGTTTATCTTTTACTGGTTCATCATTTATAAAATATTCAATTAAATTAAATTTACTTTCGATAATATAAATATATGCAGGTCCATTTACCCTATGCATTTTATCATTTTGAAAATATTGTAAATAAACATTAAATGGTTTTTCGTTATTATAATTAAAAACATATTCAATTGACTGAGGACCATATAATCGATGATTAATATTTTTAACCATATAGATTAAATTAGTTACATTTATAAATTTATAACGTTTGTGCTCTATAATAGCTGGTAAATTGTCTCGATGTATACATCTAATATTTTCATCAAGAGAATAAATATGTAATTCATTTTCATTATTAAATTTTATTCTAAATAAATATTCTTCTTTTGTTTTGTGCTTATAAATAATCGCTTCAGAAAATTTCATACACTTATAGAAAAATCTCTTGTGTAATTCTGTATAAGAATTAAATTCTTTAATTATATTTTCACCGAATTTATAAAATGTATATGAATCGAAATCTATCAACTTGTCCAAATCATTTTTTGAAAATTTCAAATATTTTCGATATTGCTTTGGAACTTGTATATTTTTCATCTCAAATACTTTTCACGTCCCCATACTCATATGTTATCAAATGTTTTCTATATTTTTGTTTTGCTCATATAATGATTTTATGTACGTCCCATATTCTCTATTAAATAACATCGCTTGAAGCATATCTCGCCTCGTTATAATAGGATTTGGACATTTTTTCAAATTTACTTTAATAATATCTTCCGGCACTTGAATGTTATTAATATACCAAGAAAATTTTGGATTTTTATCATATACAATATACGATGGTCCATCTAATCTATGAAGCCATCCAGGTTCTATATTATATTTATATGTCGTTACTTTCGAATCATCAATATAAAATTGATGCTTTTCTACATATACTTTTTTTGTTTTGTCAAATATATGTATTGTCTTTTTATTTTTACCATAATAAATAGACACTTTGACATTTTCACTTATATATTGCTTGCGTATAATATAATCAATACCATCTGTTCTATTAATTTGTACATAATGTAATCTATTATTTTCATTTTCTATCTCTAATGAATCAAATAAATTACTTATATTAAAATGATATATTAAACATTTTATATTCCCACTATCTTGATTATATTCACTTAATTTAATTTTTGATATATGTGAATCATAATATTTATTGCCTTCTATCTCTATATGCGCTGGCCCATCTTCTCTATATATGTTTGTAATATTTATATCTTTTGCATACGTATATATTTCAAATGTGCCCGTTGCTATCAAATGTAATATATACAACTCTTTTGTTTTATGCTTGTATAATGTTTTTTCTTTATAAAATACACACGCTTTACATGTGTCGGGTATTGGAATTCTCCCATATTCACTTAAATCTATTATACCATTTATTAAATCTTTACTATTTGCTACTATATATTTTTTAAAACGTTTTTCAATTTTACATTCTGTAGTTTTCATTTTAACAATTTTTCAAATTGCTTGCAAGTCAATGTTCATAATTTCAATTGTTTGAATTTCTAATTTATATAGATGTTTATTAAAATAGTTTTATGTAGTTCTTGTTGGCTTTATCTTTGTACAAAAGCATCAACACTTGCCAAACAATATCGTTAAACAATTTCATTTCAATTGCCCCGATAAATCTTTGCTATAGTTTAAATATATTTCTGCTTGTTTTAATTTTTCTTCTGCTAAATTGTTATATGTTGTAATCGATTTTATAATAGCTTCATCCTTTGTTTCAAATATTTCTTTTCCAAGTATTAACCAACAATGATGTTTTTCACTATACCACATATCTTTATTAGGATGAAATCGATATCCTCTTGAAGTTGAAAAATTAACATTATATACTATAATTTCTTCAATAACGCCTTCAACTACCATCCATACTATTTTATTTTTTACATTATATTCTTCTTTAAAATTTATATGTAAATATATTGCCAAAAATATCATAAGCGCAAATATAACCAAAACAAAAAATACTATCTTCATTTAATCTCTCCAAATGGTAATATCTCTTGTCTGCATTCTATCCATTCAGTTCTTTTATTTTCAATAACCTCAATATATGTATGCTTTTCTTGCTTATGCCCGCACCAATTGCATGTGCGTATATTTTTAAATTCATTTAATTTATACCTGTCATTATCAGCAAATATTATCTTATGATCAATATCAAATGCGCATCGTCCAATTTTCAAATATGCTTCCTCTATGTCCGGTCGATGTTTTAAACTCAAAGAGGGATAAGAATTTATTCCTTTATCCCCAATCAATATATTCTTTATTTTATAACCCGTAAATACATCCGAACAACAACCGCATATATTGTATGTCCCAATAAATAAATTATGATAAAGCTCGCCTCCTAAACTTGATTCATATATTTCAAATTGCTTCGTAGATTGATGCCTCTGTAACCATTTATATAAATTATAACTATATGCTGAATTAATTTTTGGATCGATTTGTTTGGCTTCCATTATATTATTTCATTCTCTTTGAATGGCAATACCAATTGTTTGCTTTCTTCCCATGTTTGTATTCTTTTTGTAGTTATTATATCTTTCCATTCTTGCTTTTGTGCATATCCACAAAATTTACACGTTCGCATCATATTAAATGTATCAATTTCCCATCGCGCCCCTACATGTGAAAGTTCATGCTCAGGATCAAATGCACATATACCAATTTTTAAATATGTTTCTTCTAGATCTATTCGCCTATTTAATTTTATCTTTTCTATCGTAAATATATTTCTAGAGTTTATTAAAATGTTGCTCAGTTTGTCCCCATAAAAATCCCCCAAACAACAACTGCATTCTTTATATGTTCCAATATATAATCGCGAATATAAACTCAAATTATAAGAATTTTCTATATGCGGCAATTCATATATTCCAAATGGCTTCTCATATGGATGCCCCTTCATC
>Ga0209098_1000375_pt1 | contig 49828 bp, 46 predicted proteins | sample AD_JPNHW1_MetaG_FD_184429 | JGI IMG/M metagenome (GOLD analysis project Ga0209098, IMG submission 184429) | Active sludge microbial communities of municipal wastewater-treating anaerobic digesters from Japan - AD_JPNHW1_MetaG (SPAdes) (version 2) | ecosystem: Engineered > Bioreactor > Anaerobic...
GGGATGCGCCAGCGCGTCGTCATCGCCATCGCGCTTTCCTGCGACCCGGACATCCTCATCTGCGACGAGCCGACCACGGCGCTGGACGTCACCGTCCAGGCGCGCATCCTCGAACTCATCAAGGACATCCAGGAGAAGACCCGGGTCACGGTCATCTACATCACCCACAACCTGGGGGTCGTGGCCAAGGTGGCCGACTACGTGGCCGTCATGTACGCGGGGCGGATCATCGAGAAGGGGGCCATCGAGGAGGTCTTCTACGATCCCAGGCATCCCTATACCTGGGGGCTGTTGTCCTCCCTTCCCGACACGGCCGGGACCGCGGAACGGCTCTATTCGATCCCCGGGAACCCGATCAACCTGCTCAACGAGTTCCCGGGCGACGCCTTCGCCCCCCGCAACCAGCTCGCGCTGAACATCGACTACCGCCTCCCTCCCCCCATGTTCAACGTGGGCGGGAAACACAGGGTGGCCTCCTGGCTGGCACACGAACGGTCCCCCAAGGTGGGCCTGCCGGTGGAGCTGCGCGCGAGGATCCAGTCCATGCTTTCGGAGAACGCCCTTGATGCATGAAGAACCCATTCTCAGAGTCGAAAGCCTGAGGCAGCACTTCAGGATCAACCGCAGCTTCACCGTGAAGGCGGTCGAGGACGTCAGCTTCGAGATCCGCAGGGGAGAGACCTACGGATTGGTGGGCGAGAGCGGATCCGGCAAGTCCACGATCGGCCGGTCGATCATCCGGCTGTACAAGCCCACCGGGGGCAGGGTCGTCTTCGATGGCGTCGAGCTGTCGGGCCGGCTCGACGCGAAGGCGAGCCGCCACCTCAGGACCCGGATGCAGATGATCTTCCAGGATCCCATGGCGTCCCTGAACCCCCGGAAGAAGGTCATCGACATCATCGCCGAGGGCCTGGACAACCACCACCTGTACACGAGCGCCAGGGACCGGGAGGAGAAAGTGCTGGCGATCCTGGACAAGGTCGGGCTCTCCCGCGAGCACGCCAAGCGCTATCCGCACCAGTTCTCGGGAGGGCAGAGGCAGCGCATCGGCATCGCCCGCGCGCTGGTCATGAACCCGAGCCTGATCATCGCGGACGAGGCGATCAGCGCCCTGGACGTATCCATCCAGTCCCAGATCGTGAACCTGATGAAGGACATCCAGAAGGAAACGCGGATCACCTACCTGTTCATCGCCCACGACCTGTCCATGGTCCGCTACATCTCCGACAGGATCGGCGTGCTCCACAGGGGCCACCTGGTGGAGATGGGCAGGACCCAGGAGATATTCAGCCGGCCGCTCCATCCCTACACGATCTCCCTCCTGTCGGCGATCCCCAAGCCCGATCCCCGGGCGGCCCGCCTGTCGTCCTCCGTTCCGTACGATGACGCGGCGAGCGGGATCGATTATGCCAAGGGGCACGTGCGCCACGTCGCGGGGGATCATTACGTCCTGGCCACCGAGGCGGAGTTCGCGAAATGGATGGCCGCGCCGGCGGCCCGCACCTGAAGAGGGCGGCCCCGGTCCCGGGCGGCTCCGCTACACGGCCGCCGGCTCGGGCCGGGGGTGGCCCGCCAGGCAGGCCAGGCCGGCGAGGAGGTCCTCCTCGGACAGGCGGTGGTCCTGGAGCTTGCCGTCCAGGAAGTCGGCGTAGCCGTTGAGGTCCATGAGGCCGTGGCCGCTGAGGTTGAAGAGGATGACCTTCTCCCTTCCTTCCTCGCGGGACTGCTCCGCCTCCCGGATGGCCGCGGCGATGGCGTGGCTGCTCTCCGGCGCGGGGATGATGCCTTCGGTGCGGGCGAACGCCACGGCGGCGCGGTAGCACTCCAGCTGCTGGATGGCCACGGCCCGGGTGAGGCCGTCCACCACCGTCTGGCTCACCAGGGGCGCCATGCCGTGGTAGCGCAGGCCGCCCGCGTGGATACCGGGGGGCATGAACGCGTGGCCCAGGCTGTGCATGGGCAGCAGGGGCGTCATCCCGGCCACGTCGCCGTGGTCGTAGACGTAGGGCGCGCGGGTGAGGGTCGGGCAGGAGGCGGGCTCCACGGCCAGGATGTCCACCTCGGCGCCGTGGATCTTGTCCCGGACGAAGGGGAAGGCGAGCCCGGCGAAGTTGCTGCCCCCGCCCACGCAGCCGATGACGATGTCGACCTTGTTCTCGCCGATGGAAGCGAGCTGCGCTTGCGCCTCCTGGCCGATGACGGTCTGGTGCAGCAGCACGTGGTTGAGCACGCTGCCCAGGGTGTAGCGGGTCCCGCCGGTGACGTCGGAGACGGCGTCCTCGACGGCCTCGCTGATCGCGATGCCCAGGCTGCCCGGACTCGCCGCATCCCCGGCCAGGATGGCCCGGCCCGCCGCTGTTTCCGGGCTGGGGCTCGCCAGGCACTCGGCGCCCCAGGTCCGCATCATGATCTTCCGGAAGGGCTTCTGGTCGTAGCTCACGCGGACCATGTAGACCTTGCAGGCCAGGCCGAACTGGGCGCAGGCGAAGGCGATGGAGCAGCCCCACTGGCCCGCGCCGGTCTCCGAGGTGATGCGCTTCACGCCCGCCGCCTTGTTGTAGAAGGCCTGGGCCACGGCCGTGTTCACCTTGTGGCTGCCCGCGGGGCTCACGCTCTCGTTCTTGTAGTAGATCCGCGCGGGGGTCCGGAGGTGCGCCTCCAGGGCCAGGGCCCGGTGCAGCGGGGTGGGCCGGTAGCGCCCCAGGATCGCCAGGACCTCCTCCGGGATGGGAATCCACCGTTCCCGGCTGACCTCCTGCTCGATCAGGTTCATCGGGAAGATCGCGGCGAGGGCCTCGGGCGACACGGGGTTGCCGTCCGGCCCGAGGGGGGGGAGGGGCTGGCGGGGCAGGTCCGCCGCCAGGTTGTACCAGGCGCGGGGGAGGCGCGATTCGGGGAGCAGGATGCGGTGGGTCAAGGGGACTCCGGGCTTGGATGTTTCTACATATAGTAACGTATCTACGCATAGAAACATCGTCAACCCTGGAGCGAGGGATGACGCCCGGATCGCCCGCCCGCCCCGCCGGGATCAGGCGTTCGTCGCGGCCGCCGGCAGAGGGAAATGGCACGCGGCGAACCGGCCGGGGGCCACCTCGCGCAGGGGCGGCAGTTCCCGCCGGCAGCGCTCCTTGCCGTGGACGCACCTCGGATGGAACCGGCATCCTTGCGGGACGTCGATCGGACTCGGGGGCTCGCCCGTGATGGCATAGTCGGTCCTGCGCTGGGTCGGATCGAGGACGGGGGCCGCCTTGATGAGGATCGAAGTGTAGGGATGGAACGGCTGCCGGAAGACAGCCTCGGTGGCGCCCAGCTCGACGATCCCGCCGAGATACATCACGGCCACCCGGTGCGTGATGTGCCTCACGACCCTCAGGTCGTGCGAAATGAACAGGAGGGTGAGTCCCAGCGATTTCTGGAGGTTCGAGAGCAGGTTGATGATCTGGGCCTGGATCGAGACGTCCAGGGCGGAGACGGGCTCGTCCGCGATGATCAGCTCCGGCTGGAGCGACAGCGCCCGCGCGATCCCGATGCGCTGCCGCTGCCCTCCGGAGAACTCGCCCGGGAACCTCTCGGCGATGTCCATGCTCAGGCCGCACATGTCGAGGAGTTCCCCGATGCGTTCCCGGACCTTGCCGGGCTCCACCATGCGATGCACGGTCAGCATCTCCTCCAGGATCTCGTACACGGACATCCTGGGGTTCAGGGACGAATAGGGATCCTGGAAGATCATCTGCATCCTGGGGCGCTCGCGCCGGAGCGCCTCCCCGCGCAGGCTGGAGATGTCCTTCCCGCGGACCAGGACCTGGCCCGAGGTCGGCGCGTAGAGCCGCAGGATGGTCTTCGCGAGCGTGCTCTTGCCGCAGCCCGATTCTCCGACGAGCCCCAGGTTCTCGCCCCGGTACACATCCAGGCTGACGTCCTGGACCGCCTTGAGGTGGCGCTTGGGCTTCCCGAAGAGGTAGTCGACCACGGAATGTTTCAGCGGGAACCAGGTGGACAGATGCCTCGTCTCCACCAGCTTCTCGGCCGCGCCGGTCTCGAGGTGATTGGCCTGTTCCATCATGCCTGCGCCCTTTCAGCGACCCCGGGGGCCGGGATGATGCCCCGGAAGCTGGCCACCACCTCCCGCCGGCGGCAGCGGGAGAAGTGCCCGGGTTCGAGTTCCGCCATGTCGGGGCGCCGGTCCCGGCAGGCCTCCTCGGCAAACTTGCAGCGCGGCGCGAAGGGACAGCCCGCCGGAGGGTCCGCCAGGTTCGGCGGGGCCCCGGTGATCGCTTCCAGTTCCATGCCGACCTTCCCCTGGTCGGGCAGGGCGCCCATGAGCGCGTAGGTGTAGGGATGGCGGGGCCTCGAGAACAGGGTGACCGTATCCGCCATCTCCACGACGATGCCCGCGTACATGACCGCCACCCGGTCGCACAGGCGGGCGATCACCCCGAGGTCGTGGGTCACGAGGATGACGCTCATGCCCAGGTCCCGCTTGAGGTTCTCGAGAAGGCACAGGACCTGGTCCTGGATGGTGACGTCCAGCGCCGTCGTCGGTTCGTCCGCGATGAGGAGCTTCGGGTTCGCCCCCAGGGCGATCGCGATCATGGCGCGCTGCCGCATGCCCCCCGAGAACTGGTGCGTGTATTCGCGGATCCGGGCCTCCGGCGAGGGGATGCCCACCAGGCGGAGCAGCTCCGTGGCCCGCCGCCACTTCTCCGCCGAGGATGCCCCGGGGAACACCTCGTAGAGCTGCCGCTTGATGGAGAGCACGGGATTGAGGGAGGTCATCGGCTCCTGGAAGACGACGCTGATCTCCCGGCCCCGGATGCTCCTCAGCTGCCTGGGGGACATCTGGACGAGATCCGCCCCCTTGTAGAGGATCTCGCCCCCCACGACCCGGCCCGGCTTCTTCAGGAGGGAGAGGATCGCCCGGCAGGTCTGGCTCTTGCCGCAGCCGGATTCCCCGACGAGGCCGAAGGTCTCTCCCTCGTAGACCTCGAAGCTGACGCCGTCCACGGCCTTCACCGTCTCCCGCTTCGAGCGGAACTCGACCTTCAGGTCCTTGACTTCGAGCAGCTTGTCCATGCCGTCACCGTCCCTTCGTGCGCAGGAAGTCGGTCAGCCCGTCGCCCAGCAGGCTGAACCCGACCCCCGTGATCGCCAGGCACAGCCCCGGGAAGAAGGTGATCCACCAGGCGTAGCTGATGTAGCTGCGCCCCTCGTTGAGGATCGCGCCCCACTCGGGCGTGGGCAGCTGCACCCCCAGGCCGAGGAAGCTCATGCTGGCGCCGGTCAGCATGCAGAGCACCACGTCGGAAGCCGCGAACACGATCGCGGAACTGACCACGTTCGGCAGCAGGTGCCTCAGGAGGATGCGCGCATCCGTGAAGCCGGCCACCTGGGCGGCCTGGATGAACTCGGCGTTCTTGAGTACCAGGACCTCGCCGCGCACCAGCCGGGCGTAGGCGATCCACCCGACGAGCCACAGCGCGATGTAGACGTTCTGGAGCCCCTGCCCGAGGATCGTCATGATGACGATCACCAGGATCGTGAAGGGGAAGGCCATCAGGATGTCGATGGCGCGCATGAGCAGGCTGTCGAAGACTCCGCCGTAGTAGCCGGCGAACATCCCGAGGACGCTCCCGAACACGAGCGGGATCAGGGTGCCGAGAAGCCCGATCTTGAGGTCGATCCCGGTCCCGTAGACGACCCGGGCGAAGACGTCCCTCCCGAAGTTGTCGGTACCGAAAAGGTGGGTCATGGACGGCGGGACGCAGCGCACGGACGTGTCGACCGCGATGGGGTCGTAGGAGGTGAACCAGGACGGGAAGAGGGCCCACACCAGGGCGACCAGCACGATGAGCGTCCCCGCCACGAAGGCCGGGGTCGCGAGCCAGGGAGGAATCCGGCGTTTCAGGTGTCCGGAAGGCGTGTTCGTGATCACGGTGTCGTCCTTCTCCCGTCAGAACTTGACGCGGGGGTCAAGGCAGGAATAGAGCAGGTCCGTCAGCAGGTTGATGACGAGGACCATGAACGCGAACAGGAAGACCAGCGACTGGACGACCGCGTAGTCGCGGCCGAAGATCGAGTCCACCATCAGCTTGCCGAGCCCCGGAAGGGAGAACACGGTCTCGATGATCACGCTCCCCCCCAGCATGTAGGCCATGCGCATGGCCAGCAGCGTGACGGTCGAGATCAGCGCGTTCCTGAGGATGTGCCGGTACTTCACGGCCCCGTTCGAGAGCCCCTTGCTGCGTGCGAAATCGACGTAGTCCATGACCGAGATGTCCACGACGGAGTTCCGGATGTTCCGGATGAGCAGCGCGGAGGTCATGAGGGACTGGGTGAACGCGGGGAGGACGAGGGACTTCAGGTGCTCCGTGGGCGTCTCGCCCCATCCGCCCACGGGGAACCACTGGAGCTTCACGCCGAAGAGCAGCATGAGGAGGAGCGCCACCCAGAAGGAGGGCATCGCGATGGCCGCGAGGGCCGTCACGCGCACCGCCTGGTCCCCGGCCTGGTCCTTCCGCATCCCGGCGAAGAAGCCGAGCGGGAAGCTCACCAGGATGGAGAACACGGTGGAGATGAGCGTCAGGGAGACGGTGATGGGCAGGCTGACCAGCAGGAGTTCGGTCACGGGGCGCTGGTAGGTGAGCGAGGTGCCCAGATCCAGGGTCAGGAGGCCCTTGAGATAGAGGAAGTACTGGGCGGGAAGGGACTGGTCGAGGCCGAGCTTGGCGCGAAGGGCGGCGACGGCCGAGTTGGTCGCCTTCTCCCCCAGGATCAGCCGGGCAGGATCGCCCGGGATCATGTGGATCATCAGGAAGATGAGGATCGTCACCATGAGGAGCACGGGCACGATCTGGAGCACGCGCTTGACTGCGTAGTTGAGCTGGTTCACGGGAACTCGACGCCTTTCATCGCGGTCAGGAAGCCTGGGGGCCCGAGCCGGGCGCGCCCCAGGCTTCCTGGAATGGAATTGCCCTGTGCCTTACTTGGAGATCGTCAGGTCCTTCGCGAAGAAGACCGAGAAGGGACTCACGTAGAGCCCGTTGACCTTGCTGGAGCAGGCGTAGGCGAAGCCGTTTCGGAAGAGCGGGATGACGTTGGCGTTGTCGTAGACGCGCTTCTGGATCTCGTGGTACATCGCCAGGCGCTTGCCCGCGTTCAGCTCCTTGCTGGCCGCCGTGTTCAGGTCGTTGAGCGGCTGGTCCTTGAGGCCCGTGTACCAGGCGTGGCACTGGTCGTAGTCGACCGTCCAGCCGGTGATGCCGGAAGGGTCGGTGATGTCGTCGATCCACTGCAGCACGGTGGCCTGGTGGGTGAGGGAGGTGTACTTCGCGCTCATGCTGGCCCGCTCGAGCATCTCGATGGTCACGTTGAAGCCCGCCTTGTCCAGCTGCGACTTCAGGAGCGTCGCCACCTGGGTGTAGATCTCGTTGCCGGAACGGATGGACAGCGTGAACGCGACGGGCTTCTGGTAGCCGGCCGCGGCCAGCATCTTCTTGGCCGTCTCGGGGGTGTAGCTGACCACCTTCAGCTTGGCGTTGTGCCACTTGCCTTCGGCTTCCGACACGAGCGCGGCGACCGGCGCTCCGAACTGCCCCGCCACCAGGTCGGAGATCTCCTTCTTGTTGATTCCGTAGACCAGGGCCTGGCGGACCTTCGGGTCGTTGAAGGGGGGGGTCGTCGTGTTGAGGATGAGGTAGCGGATCTGGGTGGACGGGAAGATGCTGACCTTGACGTTCCGGTTCGCCTTCAGGGTGTCGATCAGGCTGAACGGGATCTCGTTGGCGATGTCGATCTGGCCCGACTGGAGCTGCATCAGGCGCGTGTTGTCGTCGGGCACGACCGTGAACATGATCTCCTTCGTCTTCGGGAGGCCCTTCACGTGGTAGTAGGGATTGGCGGTCAGGAGGATGGACTTCTCCTTCTTCCAGTCCTTGAGCATGTAGGGGCCCGTCCCCAGGGGCGTCATGTTGTAGGCCGTCTCGCCCAGCTTGTCGTAGTGCGCCTTGCTGCCGACCACCATGTTGAAGTTGCAGAGGTCCGCGAGGAAGGGGGCCCACGGCTTGGACAGCGTGATGACCACCTGCTTGTCCGTCGCCTCGACCTTGGCGATGGCCTCGGCGATGAACCGGTAGGAGGACGTCTTCAGGTCCCGCGCCCGGAGCAGCGACCAGACCCAGTCCTCGCCCTTCACCGGAGTGCCGTCCGAGAACTTCACGCCGGCCTTGAGGTTGAAGGTGTAGACCAGCCCGTTCTTGCTGATCTTCCAGTCCGTGGCCAGGCAGGGGATGATGGACGTCCCGTCGTGGCTCACCGTGACGAGGCCTTCGTAGATCTGCTGGGTGATCGGGATCTCGCCGACGCCGACGGAGGGGGCGTTGGGATCGAGGTAGGCCGCGTCGCCAAGCCGGCCGACCACGATGCGGTTGGCCACGCTTCCGGCCATCGCCGGGTAACTTGTGGCCGACGCGAGGAGCGCGGCCAGCGACAGCACGGCGCCATTCAGGAAGGAGCTTTTCATGTCGGGAACCTCCAGGATGTTGAGTGGGACTTCAGTTCACGAAAGCGGCAGCAGGGAACGACACGAAGTGGTAGAGGCTGATCGGGCAGGTCGGTCCCAGGCCGAGGGGCCTCACCGGCAGTTCGGGAACGTCCACCGACGCCCCGAAGGCGACCGGCAGGCCCCGCAGGGGCGCCAGTCCCAGCTCCCTGGAGGCGGCCCGCAGCAGCATGAGCCCGAAGGGGATGGAGAAGCGTCCGCACCAGGTCTTCCGGTAGATCTCCGGGTGGTCCGGGTCCACCATGGCCTCGAAGAAGGTGCGGGCCATCTCGGGAGTGACCTCGCCCGCCAGCATCTCCCGGAGGACCTTCCGGTCGTGCGCCATGGCCGACTGGAAGGGCCCTACGCCGCCCTCCCCGTAGGGCGTGTAGTTGAAGTCGCGCCCGTAGTGGATGCCGTCCGACGAGATGACGACGGCCACGTCCCGGCCGAGGGTCCAGCCGCGGGCCTTCATGCAGGAGGCGAGCGCCGTTCCGAACCCTTCCGCCATTGCCTGGAGCCTGGGGAAGGATGCCGAAGGCAGGATCACCGGGAGGATCTCCACCTCCGGATCCTGGTGCTTCAGGCAGTAGGCGATGCCCTCCAGCGAATGCTCGCTGTCCTGGAAGGCGGGCTCCTGCGAGCATTCCGCGGGATCGAGCCGGGCCAGCACGTCGTCCCTCAGACCGGAGATGCGGATCTCCCCGTCGGGCGAGCGCCAGGCGCGGTACGGGTCGAAGACCATGACGTCCCGGACGCCGTATCGACGGTAGCGGTGGAAAACCCCGATCATCACCACCACCTTGGCGGTCACCAGGGGGAGGATCTCGCGGTAGACGCGGCCGGCGATGAGGTAGTCGTCGTGCGGGCAGATGATCCCCGCGACCCCGGCGGGAGGCTTGGGGCCGAGGGATTCAGGCGCGGGGGGATCCGCGGCGAGCCTCCAGAACTCCGCCATCTGTTCGGCGGTGGAGGCATAGCCCACGGTGTCCTTCTGTCCCCGGAGGTCCCCCCGCGAGGGGATGCCCATCTCGTTCCGGGTCTGTCCGAGATCCGGCGCGGGCGCGTTCTGCGGGGCGGCCGGGTTCAGGGCGGCCTGGGCGGGCAGTACGATGGGGGCGCAGCAGGCGGCGGTGGCGATCAGGCTTTTCTTCATGACAATCTCCGCAGGGGTCCGGCGAGGTCGTGCCCGCCGCCCGGAGGCGCCGGGGGGCTGGCCGCCCGCTCGAAGGTGCCGTACTTCCGGACTTCGTGGTCCTTCACGAGGGAGACACCCTTGGCGAGTACGGTGTGGATGGACAGGTCCTGGTCCAGGAGCACGAGGTCCGCGTCGGCGCCCACGCGGATGGCGCCTTTCCGCTCCATCTGGAGGTAGCGGGCCGGCGTCGAAGTGATGACCTGGATCGCGGTCTCGAGGGGAATGCCCTGCTGCAGGACCGCCTCCCGCACCTCCCCATAGAGGCTGTCGACCTTGCCCACGCCAAGTCCCAGGTAGGCGCCCGCCTCGTCGAAGACGGGGAGGCTGCCCTGGCCGTCCGAGCTGAAACTGACGGAACGCGCCGGAACCCCCGCCTCCAGCAGCATCTTCAAGGCCTGGGCGCAGCGGATCGACTCGTCCCGGATCGAGCTGGTGGTCAGGTCGATGAACCGGCCCGCGCCCCCCCCGCCCTTCGCGTAGGCGATGCCCGCCTCGAGCACCTTGAGGTTGCGGTTGATGTGGGTCGGGACGAAGTGCCCGGCAGGGATCTCCGTCTCCGCGACGACCCGCTCTACCATCGCCAGCAGGCGCGGGCCGTCGCCGACATGGATGTTGACCACGCCCGCCTTGCCCGAGAGCATGCCCCCGACCCGGGCCTCGGCCGCCACCCTGGCGAACTCGTCGAAGGTCGGCTGGGAAGAACGATGGTCCGAGAGCGCGATCTCGCCGACCCCCACCACCTTGTCGATCAGGATGAGATCGTCCTGCACCGAACCCGTCATCGTTCTCACGGGGACATGGTAGGAGCCTGTGTAGACGCAGGTGCTGACCCCTTCCGATTCGAGCCCTCGCGCCTTGGCCAGCAGGCCGGCCAGATGCCGGGTGGTTCCGTCCGTGCCGAGGCAGCCGACCACCGTCGTCACCCCCGCCCTCGCAAGATCGCTCAGCATGATCTCGGGCGTCCTGGAGGCATAGCCCCCCTCGCCTCCGCCTCCGAGGATGTGCACATGGCCATCCATGAATCCGGGGACGAGGACCAGCCCCTTCCCGGGAATCACCTCCGGATCCAGGCCCCCCATCGCGATAGGCGTCCGCTGCATCCGGGCGATCACCCCGCCGGCGACGAGCACGTCCATCCGGCCCAGCGGTTCCGGGGCGTACACCTCGACGCCCTCGATCACCTTCAGGATGGTTTCATCCCCTGGAATCCCGCTCATCTGCCCCCACCCTGGAGACGCGGACCCATCAGCGGTCGCACGCATCGATGTGGCTTAGCAAAATAAATACCAACATAAAATCAGTCTTTATCCCTGAACAACTAAGGCCTGCTGACCAGAGGATGCCACCGATCTGGTCTTGAGCCACATGGCGAATCCATGCTTCACGATCTCAATGTTAACTATTTCAAGAAGATCCTTCTTGAAATAGACAACGTTTTCGGGCGCCTATATCCATGCCCAATTCGAGATTGCAGGTTGTTTTTCATCCACTTTGTCCCAGGGGCCGCCCCTCGAGGCCAGGGATGCCCGACAGGCCGTCACGCGGCGAGGGACATCCCGGACAGGATGCCCCGTCCATCCATGCGAGGATGTCGAATAAGTCATTGAAATCTCGACTTGTTCCAGGGAGTTCCCCTTACTGGCCCGCGGCCCGGCCACGGTCATCCCGCACTCCGCCCGTGGGGGCGGTCAGCATGTCCAAGTGCTTCTTCAGGATCATCGTCCCGCCCCCTTCCGAGACGATCCGGAGGACGGCATCGGGCTCCCGGACCCGGGCTCCGGCCAGATGGGTGATCCCGGTGCCCGCGAAGACTTCGGGGCACAGCGGCGCGGAAGGTCCCAGCAGAACCGCCGCCCTGGCCCGCCCGAGGGAGGCGAGGAGGCCGTCGCAGGTCCCGTTGATCAAGGAGGTGCCGGTGAGGAGGGCGACGTCGCAGCGCGCGAGCGCCTCCCGGCCCTGGTCGGGCGGGAGGGTCTCCCCGGGGTGCGGCCGCAGTTCGAGGATGTCCAGCCGGCATCCGGTCGCCTTCAGCCCGGAGACCAGGGGGCCGAAGTACCCGACCATCGCCACGCGGTCGCCGGCGGTGACGCCCAGGGTGGAGACGACCTCCTCCCGGCTGGTGATCGGCTGGGGGAGGGAGGCCAGCAATGCGTTCGCCGTGGCCAGGCCGATGGCCCTGGCCAGGTCGGCCTTCTCGTCCAGGAGGAACGCGAGCAGGGCGCCCGCGGGTTGCCCGACCAGGGTGCCGGCGCCGCGGAAATGCGTGCAGCTCGCCGCGTCCGACCCAGGGGTCCAGGCCAGCCCCGCGTGGCCCGAGTCCAGCCTCACGGCGGTGTAGCCCAGGCCGATCCGGATGTCGGCCGCCAGGCGGTCGCGCGCGGCGGGCGCGAGATGTTCCAGCAGTCGTCTCTGGATCTCCAGGGTCATGGGCGTCCCTTTGCACGGCATAGGAGATGATGCTCATGTTCCTCGTGCCCGGTCACTGCTTTTCGAGCCCGTTGTGCCGTCCAGGGCTCGAACGGGCAGGCGCACGGCTGTCCCGGCTCGGAATCGACGGCCGGCGGGGGCGGTCCCGGAAAAGGGCGCGTCCTACTCGTCCGCGTAGATCGCCAGCTTCCTCCGGCCCTGGCCATCCACCATGGCGCGGTACATGCCCGCGCAGTTCAAGGGCATCGCGATGTTGCCTTCGGCGTCCACGCCGATCAGCCCTCCGGTCCCCTCCATGGGCAGCAGGGTGTCCATGATCACGGCGTCGCAGGCTTCCCACAGGCTCTGGCGCAGGTAGTTCATGCGGGCCGATACCGTGTGGGCGGCCGCGGCACGGATGAACATCTCGCCGTAGCCCGTGCAGGACACGGCACAAGCGTGGTCCGCCCATGTCCCGGCCCCGATGACGGCGGTATCCCCGACCCGGCCTGGCCACTTGGCGGTGCGCCCGCCCGTGGAAGTGGCCGCGGCGAGGTGGCCCTCGATGTCCAGAGCCACGGCGCCGACGGTGCCGTGCTTGCGGTCCTCGGGGGCCCCTTGGACCGCCCCGCCCTGCCCAAGGCGGGCCTTCTCCAGCAGGAGAGCCTGCCAGCGGGCTTCCGTGAAGTAGTAGCCGGACTCCACGCACTCCAGTCCCTGGGCCGCGGCGAACGCGTCGGCGGCCTTGCCGGCCAAGGTCACGTGAGGCGCGGCCTCCATCACCTTCCGGGCCAGTCGCACGGGATTCTTCGCCCGGGTCACCCCGATCACGCTGCCGGCGTCCTGCCTGCACCCGTCCATCACGGCCGCCTCCAGTTCGATCGTCCCGTCCAGCGTGAACACGGCACCCCGCCCGGCGTTGAAATTGGGGTTGTCCTCCATGGAAGCCACGGCGGCCACCACCGCATCCAGGGAACTCCCCCCTTCGCGCAGGACGCGATGCCCGGCCTCCAGGGCCTCCGCAAGCCCCTCCCGCATGGCCTGCTCCTTGCCGGGAGTCATGTCCTCCCGGCGGATGACCCCGGCTCCTCCGTGGATGGCAATGGCCATGCTCATGCTCGCGCCTCGTTCCCCTTCCATCGCGCCGACGTGGTGCTGTGGAATCGAGGGAGCACGCAAGCAATTCCCGCACCAGGCTTCCGGGACCCTCTTCCCGAGCCTGCCGCCACTGTGGGAAAACGCCCGCGAGGCTCGCCCCCCGGAATGCCGCGCCGGTTTTCAGGCGAACTGGGTCATTCGCTGGTGGAATCGAAACCCGTTTCCCGAGGGTCCAGACTCCAGCCAGTCGGGAATGGATGCCACCCGGACGATGGGTCCGGTGCGCGCCACTTCTTTCAGTTCTTTCGCTTCCAGACCAGGGAATCCACCACGGTCCATGCCGCCCAGGCGTTGGCACTATTCCTGCTTTTCGAAATCCCGTCTTTCTACAACTCGTGTCAGTGACGTTCCCGCTCAACCGGGAGGTATTGGTCTGCTTCCTTCAGAGTACTTCCATATCCCGTGTGCCGTATGAACTTATCCGCCGCAGTGCAGCCTAGTGACGCCTCCCGCCATCCCCTCCTGGAGGTGGAGGATCTTCGCGTCGAATTCCACCTGGAGAGCCATGTCGTCGAGGCGGTGAAAGGCATCTCCTTCCAGCTGGACCGGGGCGAGACGCTCGCGGTAGTGGGCGAGTCGGGTTCCGGCAAGTCCGTCACGGCCCTCTCCCTCATGCGCCTGGTCGAGCACGGAGGGGGGCGCATCGTGGACGGGCGCCTGGCGTTCCTCCGGAGGAACGGCCAGGCCCTGGATCTCCGCCGGGCGGATGCGCGGACCATGCGCACCATCCGCGGCTCCGAGATCGCCATGATCTTCCAGGAGCCCATGACCTCCCTCAACCCCGTCTTCACCGTGGGGGAGCAGATCGCCGAGTCCATCCGGATCCACCAGGGGCGGTCCGGACAGGACGCCCTGAAGGAAGCGCTGGCCATGCTGGACCTGGTGCGGATCCCCAACGCCCGCCAGACGTTGACGCGGCACCCGCACCAGCTGTCCGGAGGCATGCGCCAGCGGGCCATGATCGCCATGGCCCTGGCCTGCCGTCCCAGCCTCCTCATCGCCGACGAACCCACCACCGCCCTGGACGTGACCATCCAGGCCCAGATCCTCCAGCTCATCCGGACCCTGCAGGCGGAACTCGACATGGCCGTCCTGTTCATCACCCACGACATGGGCGTCGTGGCCGAGTGCGCGGACCGGGTGATCGTCATGAACCAGGGGCTGAAGGTGGAGGAAGGAGAATGCCTCTCCCTCTTCAGGGCCCCCCGGCACCCCTACACCAAGTCGCTGCTGGCCGCCGTCCCGACCATGGGCTCCATGATCGGCCAGGACCTCCCCGCCAAGTTTGCCCTTCCCCTGGACGGGGAGGATGCGGCATCCGCCTACCATCCCGTTCCGCCGGGGAACGTGCTCCTCCAGGTCGATTCGCTCGTCACGCGCTTCCCGGTGCGCAGCGGCCTCCTCAACCGCGTGACCCAGCGCGTGCACGCGGTGGAGCGCGTGAGCTTCGAGCTCCGGGCCGGCGAGACCCTCGCCCTGGTGGGCGAATCGGGCTGCGGCAAGTCCACGACGGGGCGTTCGCTGCTGAAGCTGGTGACCCCCGACGGGGGGAAGGTCGTCTTCCAGGGCCAGGACATCTCGAGCCTGGACGGCCGGGGCATGCAGGACGTGCGGCGCCAGATCCAGATGATCTTCCAGGATCCCTTCGCGTCCCTGGACCCCCGCCTGACGGTCGGCTATTCCATCGCCGAGCCGCTCTTCATCCACCACCTGGCGGACGAGGCCAAGGCCATGGAGCGGGTGAAGTGGCTGCTCGAGAAGGTGGGCCTCCCCATCGACGCGGCGGACCGCTATCCCCACGAGTTCTCGGGCGGACAGCGCCAGCGCATCGCCATCGCGCGGGCCCTGGTGCTGAACCCGAAGGTGGTGGTGGCCGACGAGGCCGTGAGCGCCCTGGACGTCTCCGTGCGGGCGCAGATCATCAACCTGCTGCTGGACCTCCAGCTGGAACTCGGGCTGTCCTACCTCTTCATCTCCCACGACATGGCCGTGGTGGAGCGCGTCGCGCACCGGGTGGCGGTGATGTACCTCGGCCAGATCGTGGAGATGGGCTCCCGGAGCGCCGTGTTCGAGGATCCGCAGCACCCCTATACCCGGCGCCTCCTCTCGGCCGTGCCCGTGGCCGACCCCTCCAGGCGGAACCGCCAGCGGGAGCTGCTGACCGGCGAGGTGCCGAGCCCCCTGCGCGACCGGAACGCGGTGGTCCTGGTCGAGCCGCTGAAGCAGATCGGTCCCGATCATTTCATCGCCGTCCACGATGTCGGCCTTTCGGCCTGATTTCCTCGTTCCAACCTTCATGGAGGACCTATGAGATTCCCCAGCGCCAAGCTGCTTCCCTGCATCGCATTCGCCCTGGCCGCCGGCCTTCCGTCGGCAGCCGCGACGAAGACGGTGGTCTGCGCCGTGGCGGCCACGTACACGTCCCTGGACCCCTACGACACCAACGCGACCCTGGACCAGGCAGTCTGCAAGTCCTTCTACCAGGGGCTGTTCGGCTTCGACAAGAACCTGCGCCTGCAGAACGTGCTCGCGGACAGCTACGAGGCCAGCAAGGACGGCCTGACCTATACCGTGAAGCTGAAGAAGCACGTCAAGTTCCACGACGGGACGGACTTCAACGCGGCGGCGGTGAAGGCGAACTTCGACCGGGTCACCAACCCCGAGAACAAGCTGAAGCGCTACAGCCTCTTCTCCAACATCGCGAAGACCGAGGTGGTCAACGACGCCACCGTGCGCTTCACGCTCAAGGTGCCCTTCTCCGCGTTCATCAACCAGCTCGCCCATCCGTCGGCTGCCATCATCTCCCCCGCCGCCCTCGCCAAGTACGGCAAGGAGATCGGCCTGCATCCCGTCGGGACCGGCCCCTTCCGGTTCGTCGAGTGGAAGCAGCCCGACTACATGAAGGTCGAGAAGAGCCCGAACTACTGGAAGAAGGGCTATCCCAAGGTGGATGCGATCGTCTGGAAATCCGTCACCGACAACAACACCCGCACGGCCATGATCCAGGCCGGCGAGGCCAGCTACACCCCGGTCCCCTTCGAGCAGGCCGAGAACCTCAAGCAGAATCCCAGGCTGGACGTGATCTCGAGCCCCGGCATCGTCACCTGGTACATGTCGATGAACACGGCCAAGAAGCCCTTCAGCGACCTCCGGGTCCGCCAGGCCCTGAACTACGCCATCAACAAGGAGGCGATGATCAAGGCCATCTACTACGGCTACGCGGAGATCGCCAAGGGACCGGTCCCGGGAGCCGTGCAGTATTCGGCGAACATCGGCACCTATCCCTTCGACCTCGCCAAGGCCAGGAAGCTCCTGGCCGAGGCCGGCTACCCCAACGGGTTCGAGACCGAACTCTGGGGCGGGAACAACAGCACGGCCGCGAAGGCCATGACCTTCCTCCAGCAGCAGCTGTCCCAGGTCGGCGTCAAGGCCCGGATCACCGCCCAGGAGCCCGGCCAGCGCGTCGAGCTCCTGGAGAACGTCCAGAAGCCGGAAGAGGCCGGCGTGCGCCTGAACTGGGCGGGCTGGTCCGCCTCCACCGGCGAGGCGGACTGGGCGCTCCGCCCGCTGTTCGCCACCTCCTCCATCCCTCCCAAGGGCCTCCAGAACTTCGCCTACTACTCCAACCCCAAGCTGGACGGCCTGCTCCAGAAGGCCCTCGCGACCACGAAGGCCGGCGAGAAGACCAAGATCTACAAGGAAGCCCAGGAGATCATCTTCAAGGACGCTCCCTGGGTCTTCCTGGTCAATACCCAGCAGGTCTATGTCCGGACGAAGAACCTCGCGGGCATCTACCTGATGCCTGACGGCTCCATGAATTTCGACGACATCGAACTCAAGTAGTTCCATTTCCGCGGGGGTTGCGCCTTCGGGCCGGCCCCCGCGGTCCTGAGGATGGTCACCGCATGTTCCGCTATGCCCTGAAACGCCTGCTCGGGCTCATCCCGACCCTGTTCATCGTCGCGATCTTCGTCTTCTTCTTCATCCACCTGCTGCCCGGAGACCCCGCGCGGCTGGCGGCGGGCCAGGAGGCCAGCGCGCAGGACGTGGAACTGATCCGCAAGGATCTTGGCCTGGACAAGCCGCTGCCCCAGCAGTTCCTCCGGTTCACGAGCGGGGCCCTCCGAGGGGATTTCGGCAAGTCGATGCGCACCAAGCGGCCCGTCATGACGGAGATCGCGGAGCGTTTCCCCTACACCCTGAACCTGACCTTCGCGGCCATGTCCTGGTCCGTCGTCTTCGGACTCCTCGTGGGGATCATCTCGGCCATCCACCGGAATCACCTGCCCGACCACCTGGGGATGACCCTGGCGGTCTCCGGGATCTCGTTCCCGTCCTTCGCCCTGGGACTGCTCCTGATGAGCGTGTTCTCCGTGGGGCTGAAGTGGTTCCCGACGGTCGGCGCGGACACCCCCCGGCACTACATCCTCCCGGCGATCACCCTCGGCGCCGGCGTGGCCGCCGTCATGGCCCGCTTCACGCGCTCGGCCTTCCTCGACGTCCTCAAGGACGACTACATCCGGACCGCAAGATCCAAAGGCGTCGCGGAATCCATGGTCATCCTCAAGCACGGCCTGCGCAACGCCATGATCCCGGTCGTCACCATGATGGGCCTCCAGTTCGGCTTCCTCCTGGGCGGATCCATCGTGGTGGAGCGCGTCTTCAACTGGCCGGGCATGGGACGCCTCCTGCTGGACGCCGTCGACATGCGCGACTACCCCGTCATCCAGGCCGAGGTGCTCCTCTTCTCGCTGCAGTTCATCCTGGTCAACCTGGTCGTGGACCTGCTCTACGGCATCATCAATCCCACCATCCGCTACAAGTGACACGATGACAGTCGTCCGTTCCCCCTGGTCCGAGTTCTGGCGCAAGTTCCGCAAGCAGAAACTTGCCTTGCTTTCCCTCGCCTTCATCGTGCTGCTGGTCGTGATCGCCCTGGCGGCCCGCTGGATCGCGCCCTTCGATGCGGAGAACTACTTCGACTACAACTGCATCAACCAGCTCCCCTCCCGGGCGCACTGGTTCGGCGTGGACGCCCTCGGCCGGGACATCTTCAGCCGCATCGTCGTGGGCTCCCGCATCTCCCTGGCCACGGGGTTCGCCTCCGTCGCCCTCGGGGCCTTCACCGGCACGGCGCTGGGCCTGGTGTCGGGCTACTACGAAGGCTGGGCCGACCGCGTCATCATGCGCGTCTGCGACGTCCTCTTCGCCTTCCCCGGCATCCTCCTGGCCATCGGCATCGTGGCCGTCCTGGGCGGCGGGATCTTCAACGTGGTGATGGCCGTGGCCATCTTCTCCGTCCCCACCACCGCCCGGCTGGTGCGGGGCAGCACGCTCAGCCTCAAGCACCTGACCTACATCGAGGCCATCCGCAGCGTGGGAGCCTCCGATGCGGTGATCCTCTTCCGCCACATCCTCCCGGGCACCATTCCCGTGATCGTGGTCTACACCACCATGCGCATCGGCACATCCATCATCACCGCCGCGAGCCTCTCGTTCCTGGGCCTCGGAGCCCAGCCGCCGACGCCGGAGTGGGGCGCCATGCTCAACGAGGCCCGGACGGACATGGTGAACGCCCCGCACCTCGCCATCATCCCCAGCCTGGCCATCTTCCTGACGGTCCTCGCCTTCAACCTCCTGGGTGACGGACTCCGGGATGCCCTGGATCCCAAGCTGGAACAGCGGTGCTGAGCTCCATTCCCGGCTAGCCTCCCCCACCGGCTGCTTCCCGGGGAGGGATGGCCGAGAGGGGAACGACCGGCCGGACTTGTGTGCCGTACAATCCTCCGCGGCGAGGTGCGATCATACCCAGAGGGGGATCTGGACGCCGGTCGCCGACCGTGCCAGGACCCCTCGATGACCGGAGAAGGGCATTCTCCTCCAGGTCCGGAAACACTTCGGGGCGCCCGCGCATCCAACGGGAACACCTCGACGCCACATTCGCCGCAAGGACCATCCACCTCGAACAGGTGATACTTCCACAGGGGGAACCATGGGAATCCGAATCAGGGCAACGCTGGCCGCCTTGGCGCTCTGCGCCACGGGCTGGGCGTTCGGCAAGGACAAGATCCATATCGGCATCGTGACCGGGACGGTTTCCCAGGCCGAGGACAACCTCCGCGGCGCCGAACAGCTCATCAAGAACTACGGCGCGGTCAAGGACGGCGGCATGATCCAGCATGTCACCTTCCCGGATGACTTCATGTCGCAGCAGGAGACGTACATCGCGTCGGTCGTCGCCATGGCGGACGATCCGAACCTCAAGGTCATCGTCGTCAACGAGGCCATCCCCGGCACCACGGAAGCCTTCAAGCGCGTCAAGGCCAAGCGCCCCGACATCCTCTGCCTCGCCTGCAGCCCCCAGGAAGACCCCCTGGTCATCCAGAAGGCCGCCGACCTCGTCATCGACAGCAACTTCGTGTCCCGCGGCTACACGATGATCTGGGTCGCCAAGCAGTGCGGCGCCAAGACCTTCGTGCACGTCTCCTTCCCCAGGCACATGGCCATCGAGACCCTGAGCCGCCGCAGGGCGATCTTCGAGGTCGCCTGCAAGGACCTGGGCCTCAAGTTCGCCGCCGAAACCGCCCCCGATCCCACCTCCGACGTGGGCGTCCCGGGCGCCCAGCAGTTCATCGTCGAGAAGACGCCCCAGTGGCTCAAGAAGTACGGGCCCAAGGGCGAGAAGGTCTGCTTCTTCACCACGAACGACGCCCTCGTCGAGCCCCTGCTCCGCGGCCTCATGGCCTCCAAGAACGGCATGTACGTCGAGACGGACTCCCCCCTGCAGGGCTATCCCGGCGCGCTCGGCATCGACCTGTCGGCGGAATCCAAGCTCCCCGGCGGCCAGAAGTTCGCGGCCATCCTGAAGAAGGTCGAGCAGGCGGTCGTGAAGAAGGGCGGCGCGGGCCGCTTCGGCACCTGGCCCACCAGCTACGGGTTCACCCTCGGCGCCGGCATGGCCGAGTTCGGGAAGCGCGTGGTCGAAGGCAAGGCGAAGAAGGACAGCATGAAGGACCTCTTCAGTGCCCTGTCGGTCTACACCCCCGGCATCAACTGGAACGGCGCCTACTACATGGACGCCAAGACCGGCGTGCGGGCCAAGAACGAGGTGCTGGTGTTCATGGACAACTACAACATGGGCAACCCCGGCAAGGTCATGCCGACCACCAAGCAGAAGATCGACCAGAAGTACTACCTGCTCCAGGGGAAGTAGCCTCCCTCGGTGAACGGACAAGAAGAAGCTGGGACGCCGACGTCCCAGCTTTTTTCTTGGGGGGACGCGAAATGGACCTAGCCCCACGATCCTGCTGAAGCCGCCGCGGCGCAGGGGGAACGGGACCCTCCCTCGGCACAGCAGTCCCGAAGGGTGAGCCAGGGATTCCTACCGGCAGGCCCTCATCCGGGACACCCAGCGCCCTGCCCAGGCGGGGCTGGCTCCGAAATGGAGATGGAGATAGCCCGCCAGCAGGTTCCCCTGGGCGAAGCCGTCGGAGGCGCCTTCGCCCCCCAGGGAGGTCGTCTCCCAGGCGGGAGCCGGCGGCGTCCCCTCCCACAGGCTGTGATGGAACTCGTGGGCACGGCCCTCGGTCCCCGCGGGACACAGGAGGTTGTCCTGGAGGGCCCTCAGGCGCTTGTAGCCGAAGGACTGGAGCCGTTCCGTCATCCGGGTGCGGCCCGGGACCAGGCCGGCCAGGAAGGGACTCCTGGAAAGAGCCTCGGCGTGCAGCTCGGGATAGCCGCCGGGCAGGTAGAGCCCGGCCAGCGCGGCCCTGCTCCAGGCCCTCGAGTCCGATGGCCAGTCCCCCTGGCGGTGCGCTCCACCTCGGGAGGGCGCAGGATCTGGCCGTCGCCCACGGTGAGCAGGGTCTGGCCGAGGCCCCCATCTGGCCCGAATTGTAGATCTGTTCACTCTTCAATGCGCGCCGTTAATGCCCGGTCCGCCTGGAGGAATCGTCAGGGCCTGCCGCGACCACTCAGCGATGCGGGAGGAAGACTCCCCATAGATATATTAATATACGAGGCTATACTGTGATTTCATCACGCGCCCACGATACTGATCCAACCAGTGTTGGAGACTTCCAAGGGCCAACAAACGAACTTCCAAGCTGATTCCAGAAAGCAGGGCGGGTCATCTATGCCGAAAAATGCCATTGAAGTCGACCACCTCTTCAAGACCTATGCCGATGGTACGACCGCGGTGGATGATGTGTCCTTCCGTATTCCCGAAGGGACCTGCTTCGGATTTCTAGGGCCGAACGGGGCGGGGAAGACGACCCTCATGAAGATGCTCTTTGGCATGGTGCGGCGGGATTGCAGAAAAGAAACCCATGTCTCTGTCTTCGGCTTCGACCCGGCCCGGAATGAACTTGCCATCAAGCATCTCTCGGGCGTGGTGCCCCAAGACGACAACTTGGACGCGGAGATGAACGTCTCCGCAAACCTTCTCATCTACAGCAAATTCTATGGGCTTCCTTCGAAGGAAACCCGGCTTCGCATCGCTGAACTCCTGGACTTCATGGAACTCAAGGAGAAATCCGAGTCCAAGGTCAACGATCTCTCGGGAGGCATGAAAAGGCGCCTCGTCATTGCCCGAGCGCTTCTCAACAAGCCCCGCCTCCTCATCCTGGACGAGCCCACTACCGGACTGGATCCCCAAGTGAGGCAGGTCATTTGGGATAAAGCTCGCTCCCTCAAGAAGGAGGGAGTGACAATCTTGCTCACGACCCACTACATGGAAGAGGCATACCAGATCGCTGATTCCATCATCATCATGGACAAAGGAAAGCGCGTCATCGAGGGTTCTCCAAGGGAACTCCTGTCCAAGGGAATCGAATCCTGGGTCTTGGAAGTCCTGGATCCCGAAACCATGGGTGCCTCTGGCGAAACCTTTTCGGAGGGCTGCCTTTCTCCCGGAGTCCGCCGAGAGGACGGGAATTCGCGTTCCCAGTTCTTCTCCGACCACCCCGAAACCTTGCGGGAGTTGGCCTCTCGTCTCCCCTCGGGCGCAACACATGTACGGCCAACGAACCTGGAGGATCTATTCCTCCGTGCCACTGGGAGGCAATTGAATGAAATGCAATAGGCTTTACCCCTCCCTGGCCTCCCGGTTGGGATCAGTCTGGTACCGACATTTCCGAACCTACACCAAGGACATCGTGTCCAATGGATTCCCGCCTTTCATGGAGCCCCTCATCTTCCTTGCGGGGATGGGTCTTGGGATGGCGCGCTACGTCCCCAACTTCGTGGGAATGAGTTATCTCCAGTTTCTGGCCACCGGACTCGTCATGACGAGCGCCATGTTCACGGCTTCTTTCGAGTGCACTTTCGGGACTTTCATTCGCCTCGAGTTCGACAAGATTTACGATGGCATGCTCGCGGCGCCCCTCTCGGTTGCCAATGTGGTTGTGGGCGAGGCCATATGGGCTGGGACCAAGGGTGCCTTCTTCTCCTTCGCCGTGCTGGTCATCATCTCCGCCTTCGGCATTGTCAATTTCTTCACGGCTCTGCTCACGCCCATCGTGGGATTCCTGACGGGCTTGCTCTTCGCCGCCATCGCCCTTCTCATGACTTCCTTCGTGAAGAACATCAACCATTTCAATTTCTATTTCACGGGTCTCCTCTCTCCCATGTTCATGTTCTGCGGAACAATTTTCCCCATCACCAATCTTCCAAAATCCCTGCAGATCGTTGCGGAACTACTTCCACTCACCCATCCCGTACGCCTCGGACGTGTGGTCGTGATGGCCTCGGGATGGAAGTATTCCCTTCTCCTGGACCTCTTCTACATGGTGTGCGTGACAAGTATCGTCCTGTTCCTTGCAGTGCGGAGACTTGAGCATCGAATGGTGAAGTGATCGAGAAAATGGAATTTGAAGTAACGTCCTCCCCACTTCGGATCGCTTCGACATGACAGATTCAGTTACAGGTGTCCCCAATGCCAACCAAGCCTGACTCAGACGGATCATGACTCCCGGGCGTTTCCATCGATTTCTCGAATCGATCAAGACGCCGACTGCGGCACAGCCAGGATCACCGGGTCCACCACGTCCGTCGTGCTGCCGCGGTTCAAGTCGTTGCCGGGCTTGACGAGGTTCTCAGTCGGTAGGTCATGGATCGACTCTCCATTGTTGTACAAGGGGGAATGCTTATCTTTTAAGCCGTTACGTCCCTGATTGCGATTCTGGCGCCGACTACCGCTCTAGAGGGTTCCAGATGACCAGGGAGGAAGGAGGATCAGGATCACGGTGTCCACCACATCCTCCGCGGTGCAGATGCCGAAGCGCTCGGCCATCTTGTCGCAGATCATTCCGACAAGGGGACCGACACGAAACACGACGCGCTCATTTTCGGGGAAGCAAGCCCGCAAGCCTATTGGTGGGAGATTCACTTTCGAGAATCGTCCAACCCGGTGAGACCTGAGAATCGCCAGAAACAAGACAGACAGGGCCAGCATCATCGCTGCCGGAGGTCGTCGCTAGAGCCCGATTGCGAGGTCTATCTTGGCCTGAAAGCCCGCTATCACATGGCTTTTGCACGGTCTGATCCATGGAACGAGAACAGCCCACCGTTTGGTGGGCTGTCTTGACTGGCTCCGGAGGAGGGATTTGAACCCCCGACCAATCGGTTAACAGCCGATCGCTCTACCCCTGAGCTACTCCGGAAGGGGAAATGAAATTCTACCTGATCCTGTGGCCGGATCAAGCTCGGAAATGGGCGCACATCGTTTCCCGGGCTTGAAAGTGTTGCCGGGCGCGGGTTCGGGTTGTCCGTTTCAGTTCCTCTGGAGGTCCATGAGGATCTGGCGGGCGCAGGCCTTGAGGGTCTCGATGACGCCGGTGCCCTTGTTGGCCACGGCCTCCAGCATGGGTTCGTTCCTGAAGCGGAGCAGGCGCTCCATCTCCGCCACGGGGGCGGCGGAGGGCATGTCCCGCTTGTTGAGCTGGAGGACATAGGGGATCGTGCGGATGTCGAAGCCGTTGTCCCGGAGGTTGGTGGCCAGGTTCGCGATGGACTCGATGTTGGCCTCCAGGCGCGCCCGCTGGCTGTCGGCGACGAAGATCACCCCGTCGCAGCCGCGCAGGATCAGCTTCCGGCTGGCGTCGTAGAAGACCTGGCCTGGGACGGTGTAGAGGTGGAAGCGCACCTTGAAGCCCTTGACGGTGCCCATGTCCAGGGGCAGGAAGTCGAAGAAGAGCGTGCGGTCCGTCTCGGTAGCAAGGCTCACCAGCTTTCCGCGCTTCTCGGGAGAGGCCTGCTCGTGGATCCACTGGATGTTCGTGGTCTTCCCGCAGAGCCCGGGCCCGTAGTAGACGATCTTGCAGTTGATTTCGCGGGAGGCGTAGTTGATGAAGGTCATGGCGGGGACTCAGTCGCCGAACAGCTTGTCGATGTCCTCGTCCGTGATCTCCGAGAAGGGGCTCTCGAACTTGGAGGATTCGCTGGCCGCGCCCTGGGCCCGCTGTTCGACCTTCTCGAAGATCTCCTGGAGCTCCCGGCTGGCCTTCTTCACGCGCAGCCGGACCAGGGCGAGGCTGGAGTTCTGGTCGAAGATGACCACCAGGATGCCCCGCTTGCCGACGATGGAGATGTGGAGGTTGTCCTTCTCCCCCTCGTGGAAGAGCAGGCTGAATTCCTTCTCGCCGATGAGCTTGGCGAGGCCGTCCGTGGCGGCGACGTTCCCCGCGGTCAGGGAGGCCAGGCTCGTGGCGTCGATGCTGCGGACGTCCCCGGAGGCGGCGATCTGCTGGCCGTTCTTGTCCACCAGGAAGACCACCTTGCTGGAGGAATCCACCTGCAGGCGACCAATGATCTCCTGGAGTTGCGAAAACTCCTCCTCGAACATGACGAGATCGAGTTTGGCCACACCGCCCTCCGGAAGGTTCCACTGTCCTGAGCATACCGCACTTGCGGAAGCCATGAGCCGTTGCGTCGCCCCCTGCGGGGAAGGCCGGTCGGGGGAAGCGCGTCCGTGCCATGCCCCCCGGCTTTCATCCTTGCGCCGATCCAGGCCCGGTTCGGCCACAATGGAGTCTCGGATTCGCCCCAAAGGTCCCCATGAAACTCCCCATCGTCGCCCTCTGCGGACGCCCCAACGTCGGGAAGTCCACGCTCTACAACCGGCTCACGCGCTCCCGCGAAGCCCTGGTGCACGACCTTCCGGGCATGACCCGGGACCGGACCTACGGCCGGGTGGTGTGCAGCAACGAGGCCGGCGAACCGGAGGAGATCTTCGAACTCGTCGACACCGGGGGTCTGGACTTCGACGGCGAGGACGTCATCACGCGCGGGATCACCCGCCTCTCCCAGGCGGCCATGGACGAGGCCCACGTCCTGGTCCTCATCGTGGACGCCCATGACGGCTGGAACCCGGGGGACGCCGAGATCGCCGGCCGGATCCGCGCCCTGGGCAAGCCCTCCATCCTGGCCATCAACAAGATCGACGGCGTGAAGGGCGGTTCCCCGGACGGCACCTTCTACGGCCTGGGCTTCGACGAGGTCCACGTCATCTCCGCGGCCCACGGGAGCAACGTCCCGGACCTGCTGGCCTCCATCCGGGCCCGCCTGCCCTTCCACCGCTCCCCCGAGGAGGCCGAGCAGCACGATCCCGGGGACGAGCTTCGCCTGGCGATCATCGGGCGCCCCAACGTGGGCAAGAGCTCGCTCTGCAACAAGCTCCTGGGCTACGAGCGGAGCCTCGTCAGCGAGGTGGCCGGCACGACCCGGGACACCGTGGACACGGTCTTCCGGGTCGAGGACCGGGTCTACCGCCTGATCGACACCGCGGGCATCCGCCGCAAGGGGAAGACCAGCGAGGGGGCCGAGATCCTTTCCATCCTGAAGGCCAAGCAGGCCATGGCCAGGGCGGATGTCAGCCTGCTGCTCCTCGACGCCGTGGAGGGGGTCACCCACCAGGACGCCGTCATCGCGGGCTACGCCCAGGATGCGGGGGCCGCGGTCATCCTGGCCGTGAACAAGTGGGACAAGATCCCGAAGGACACCTACACCTCCCTCCAGTTCGAGGAGAAGATGCGCTTCGACCTGGGTTTCCTGGCCCACGCCCCCATGATCTTCATCTCCGCGCTCACGGGGCAGCGGGTATCCAGGCTCTTCACGATGATCGACGAGGTGGCCGAGGCCCACGCGCGCCGGATCCCCACCGCCAGGCTCAACCAGTTCCTGCGGGAGGCCGTGGCCGCCATGTCCCCCCATGCCGTGGACGGGAAGATCCCCAAGCTCTACTTCATGACCCAGGTCGGCGTGCGCCCCCCGACCTTCGTCATCAAGGCCAACACGGACCGCGGCCTGCACTTCAGCTACATGCGCTTCCTGGAGAACCGGATGCGGCAGGAGTTCGGATTCAAGGGCACGCCCATCCGCCTCAACATCCAGAAGAAGCACCGGGACGAGGACGGCCCGAAGCCCGAGGCCGCCGTGCGCCGCATCCTGGACGTGGGCGAGGGCCTGAAGCCCGGGCGCAGGCGCGTCGCGGAGGGCGGCCCGGAATCCGCCCGTCCCCGGCGCCGGTCCAGGCCCGTCCGGCGAGGGAAATAGCCGGGCCTTCCGCGGGTTCCCCGGCCAGCCCGCTTCCGGGGGCCACGATCGCCAGGGAGCCGGCTGGACCTTCGGGCCGTCAAGCTTCCATAATCGAAGCATTCATCCCCGGCGGCGCGGGCTGTCCGCCCGGAGCGCCCTTCTCTGATTCCTCCCATGAAACGAACCACGGACTTCCAGGACATCTGCGCGTCATCCCAGACGGGGAGGACCGCATGACCCGGGGCACCCTTGCGCTCCTGGGACTCGCGCTCGCCGCCCCGCTCGTCGCGGAAGAGCCCGCGCCGTGGCCTGATCCGGGCCCTTCCTTCACCCAGGATCTCTTTCCACTCAACCTGGTTTCGCTGACCTATCGGCCCATCGGCGCGGAGACGATCGGCGAGGGGAAGTGGCAGTATTCACTCCAGGTGATGCGCTCGAACACCCTCGAGTTCTCGGACGCGATCCGGAACACCCTCAAGGATCACCACGGGAGCCGGATCCCGGTGGACCGGGCCGCCGCGGAGCAGTTCGCCAAGGCCCACCCGAACGAGCCGATGCTCTTCTACTTCGACGGAGAGTACCAGCGGACGGAACTCCAGTTCCGCTGCGGGCTGACGGCGGACACGGACCTGGCCCTGACCCTGGGCTGGCTGAGCGCCGGAGGGGGATGCCTGGACGGGCTGATCGAGGACGTCCACAGGATCGGATTCAGGCAGGTCGGGCGGGACGCCATCGCACGGAACCGGATCTCCTCCGCCATCATCCAGAACGGCCAGGTGACCTACTATTCCGAGAAGAAGATCGGATGCGAGCCCATGGATCCCCAGTTGACCCTGGTCCACCGGTTCCACGAAGGCCCTCGGTGGACGGCCAGCTTCGTGGGAACCGTGCAGATCCCCCTCACGACCTTCGAAGAGGGGATCCGCTCGGACTGGGACACGAGCGCGGGCCTCGCCTTCCAGTGGCGCCCCTCGGAGAACCACGTCTTCCATGGCGGGGTGGCCTACCTGAGGCGCGCCCTCAAGGACGAGAACGAGGTCTTCCCCTTCCACCTCCAGGACCAGGTCGACGGCCACCTGGGCTGGGAGTGGCGGGGATGGGCCAGGGTTCGGCCGTTCCTGATGCTGGTCTGCTACGACGCCCTGACGGGGAAGGACCCGAGCGGCACGATGGACAAGCCCTCCCTGCTCCACGACCTCGGCATGCATGTCCGCATGGGCGAGCACACCGCCCTGACCTTGAGCTACACCAACAACATCACCCACTACCACAACACCGCGGACCTGGGCTTCACGCTGCGCCTCGCCGTGAGGCCATAGCGCGCCGGCCCCGCCGTCCGTGCTATGGTGCCCTGTCTCCTTGTCCGCGCGGAGGCGGTCCAGCCATGACGAGTCCATTCAGGCGCAGGCCCGACTTTCTCCCCTTCTCGAGGCCGACCATCCGGCAGGAGGAGATCGACGAGGTGGTGGACTCCCTGCGGTCGGGCTGGATCACGACCGGCCCCAAGGCCCAGCGGTTCGAGGAGGCCTTCGCCGCCTACACGGGATTCCCCATCGCCCTGGCCCTGTCCTCGGCCACCGCGGGCCTCCACATCGGCCTCATGGCGCTCGGGCTCAAGCCGGGTGACGAGGTGATCACCACGCCGATGACCTGGGTCGCCACGGTGAACATGATCGAGGCCCAGGGGGGGAAGCCCATCTTCGTGGACATCCACCCGGACACCCTCCAGATCGACGAACGCCAGGTCGAGGCCGCCGTCACGGCGCGCACCGTGGGCATCCTGCCCGTGCACTTCGGCGGAGCCCCCTGCCACATGGATCCCCTCCTGGACATCGCCCGGAGGCGCGGGCTCTGGATCTTCGAGGACGCGGCCCACGGCGTGGGGACGCGCTACAGGGGCCGGCACGTGGGCTGCGACGACCGGCTGGGCGTCTTCTCGTTCCATCCCATCAAGAACATGACCACCGGCGAGGGGGGCGTCCTGGTCCTGAAGGACGAGGACATGGCCAAGCGCCTGCGCGGCCTCCGGTTCCACGGCCTGGAGAAACAGGCCTGGAACCGTTATGCGGAGGGAGGGGCGCCCCAGGTGGAAGTCACCATGGTGGGCTTCAAGTACAACTTCATGGACCTCCAGGCCGCCCTGGGGCTGCCGCAGCTGGCCTCCGTGGACGCCTTCAACGCCCGGCGCGCCGGGCTGGCCGGGCTCTACCAGCGGCTCCTCGGCGAGGTGCCCGAGCTCCAGCGCCCCGCCCTGCCGGACTATGACCACCACGCCACCTGGCACCTCTACCCGGTCCGCCTTCTGGACGAGGCGGGCCTGCGCCGGGACGACTTCATCTCGGAACTCGCCGCCCGGAACGTCGGGACGGGCATCCACTTCCGCGCGGTGCACACCCAGCCCTTCTACGCCGCCAAGTATCCGGGGCTCGGCGGGCGACTCCCCCACGCCTCCTGGGCCTCGGACAGGATCTGCTCCCTGCCCCTCTTCCCCGCCATGACGGAAGACGACGTGCGCTACGTGGTCGATGCCGTGAAGGACGTCCTCTCCCGCCGGAACGGCCGCTGAGGCCGACCGGACCGCACCCGCCGGAGTGATCGATGGCCGAACCCGAGATTTCCGTGATCATCCCCGCCTTCAACGAGGAGGAGAGCCTTCCGGAACTCCTGCGGCGCATGGACGCGGCCATGGAAGGAATGGGCCGGCCCTACGAGATCGTCTGCATCAACGACGGCAGCCAGGACGGCACTCTCGGGATCCTCAAGGCCGCCTCCGCCTCGAACCCGTCCCTGAAGGTCCTGGACTTCAACCGCAACTACGGCCAGCATGCGGCCGTCTTCGCCGGATTCGAGGCCGCCCGGGGGGAGATCATCGTGACCCTGGACGCGGACCTGCAGAATCCCCCGGAGGAAGTGCCCAGGCTCGTGGCCAAGATGGACGAAGGCTACGACGTGGTGGGCACCGTCCGCCAGATGCGCCGGGACAGCCTCTTCCGCCGGGCCGCCTCCCGGATGGTCAACCGGATCACCGCCAGGGCCACCGGCGTGGAGCTCCACGACTACGGCTGCATGCTGAGGGCCTACCGGAAGGAGGTCGTGAAGAGCCTGTGCGAGTCGAAGGAGATCTCGACCTTCATCCCCGTCCTGGCGGACCTCTTCGCGGGGCGGATCACGGAGATTCCCGTGGCCCACGCCGAGCGGACCATGGGAAAGAGCAAGTACAGCTTCCTGAAGCTGGTCCGCCTCGAGTTCGACCTCATCACCAGCTTCTCCCTGCTGCCGCTCCGGGGGACGATGTTCGTCGGGCTGGTCACGGCGGTCCTGGCCGTGGCCGCCGGCCTCGTCCTCGTCGCCGGGCGCGTCCTCTACGGTCCGGAGTGGGCCGAGAGCGGCCTCTTCACCCTCTTCGCCGCCCTGTTCTTCTTCATGGGAGTCCTGCTCTTCTCCATCGGGCTGCTCGGCGAATACGTCGGGCGGATCTACATGGAAGTGCGCAGGCGGCCCCGGTTCGTGATCCGGCACGTGATCGCCGGAGGAAAGGAGCGTCGCCCCTGAGCGCCCGCACCCTCGTCCTGGGCTACCACACCTTCGGGTGCCTGGGGCTCGACGCGCTCCTGCGGCACGGGTTCGACGTGACGGCGGTCTTCACCCACCACGATGCCCCGGGCGAGGAGGTCTGGTGGGATTCCCTGGCCGCCAGAGCCGGCAGCCGAGGCATCCCCGTCCACTACCCGGCGGGCATGGAGGATCCGGCGGTCCGGGCCCTCGTGGCCTCCTGCGAACCCGATTTCATCTTCTCCTTCTACTTCAGGTTCATGCTCCCCCCGGAACTCCTGGCCCTGGCCGCCCGGGGCGCCCTGAATCTGCACGGTTCCCTCCTGCCCCGCTACCGGGGGCGCGCGCCCGTCAACTGGGCCCTCGTGAACGGGGAGACGGAGACGGGCGTCAGCCTCCACTACATGGCGGCCAGACCCGACGCCGGGGACCTGGTGGACCAGGAGGCCGTGGCCATCGACTTCGAGGAGACGCCCCGCAGCCTGTTCGCCAAGCTCGAGAAGGCCGCCGTCGTGGTCCTGGACCGGAGCCTGCCCCGCCTCCTGGCGGGAACCGCGCCGCGCGTGCCCCTGGACCTGGGCAAGGGCTCCTGCTTCGGCGGCCGCCGGCCCGAGGACGGCCAGATGGACTGGAGCTGGCCCGCACGCCGCACCTTCTTCCTGGTGCGGGGCGTCACCCATCCCTATCCCGGCGCCTTCACCTTCTGGCAGGGGCGGAAGGTCCTCGTCTGGTGGGGGAAGCCGGTGGCGCAGGAACATCGCGCCCCGCCGGGGACGGTCCTCTCGGTCTCCCCGGACGGCTGCCTGGTGGCCGCCGGCGAAGGCGCCTTCCTGGCCACCCGCTGCCAGGCCGAGGGAGGGCCCGAGCTGGACGCCCATGCCTTCTGCAGGCTGTACGGCATATTCCCCGGCTCTCGCCTGGGCTGACTCAGGGAGCGCATCCCATGAAAATCCTCATCCTCGGCGTCAACGGCTTCATCGGCAACGCCCTCACCCGGCGGATCCTCGCCACCACCGACTGGGAGGTCTACGGCATGGACCTCTCGGCCGGCAAGCTGGGGGAGGCGCTGGCCTGCCCTCGCTTCCGATTCCTGGAAGGCGACATGACGATCAACAAGGAGTGGATCGAATACCACGTCAGGAAGTGCGACGTGGTCATCCCCCTGGTGGCCATCGCCACGCCGGCGGACTACGTGAAGACCCCGCTGCGCGTGTTCGAACTGGACTTCGAGGAGAACCTGCGCGTCGTCCGCCAGTGCGTGAAATACGGCAAGCGCGTCGTCTTCCCCTCCACGTCCGAGGTCTACGGGATGTGCCCGGATCCCGAGTTCAGGGAGGACGAGAGCCCTCTCGTCCTGGGCCCCGTCCTCAAGCCCCGCTGGGTCTACGCCTGCTCCAAGCAGCTCCTGGACCGGGTCATCGCCGCCTACGGCCAGCAGGAGGGCCTCCAGTACACCCTCTTCCGGCCCTTCAACTGGATCGGGCCCCGGCTGGACAGCGTCGACACGGCCAAGGAAGGATCCTCCCGGGTGCTGACCCAGTTCATGGTGGACCTCGCCCTGGGCAGCCCCATCCGGCTCGTGGACGGCGGGGCGCAGCGGCGCTGCTTCACCTACGTGGAGGACGGCGTGGACGCCCTCATGAAGATCATCGGGAACGAGGGCGGCATCTGCGACGCCCAGGTCTTCAACCTCGGACACCCGGGGAACGACTGCTCGGTCAGGGAACTGGCGGAGAAGCTGGCGGCCCTGTTCAGGGCCCGCCGGGACACCTTCCCGGGCTACCGGGAGCCCCGCTTCGAGGAGGTCGGCTCGCTCGACTTCTACGGCCCGGGCTACCAGGACGTCACCCACCGCAAGCCCTGCATCGAGAAGGCGAAGCGACTCCTCGGGTGGGAGCCGAGGACCCTCCTGGACGAGGCCCTGGAGGCCACCATGGACGCCTTCCTGGCCGAGTGGAAGGCCGGGCTTCCGGACGGCCGGTAGGTCCGCCGTGTCCCGCCTCCTCGGCCTCCGCATCGACGTGGACACCCACGAGGGGATGCGGGACGGTGTCCCGAGGCTCCTGGGGGTCCTCGGCGCGGCAGGGGTCAAGGGGACCTTCTACTTCGCCATGGGGCCGGACCGCTCGGGTCTGGCCGTGCTGAACCTGTTCACGCGGCCGGGCTTCCTGGCGAAGATGATCAGGTCCGGGGCGCCGAGGATCTACAGCCTCCGGACCATGCTCTCGGGCACGCTCCTGCCGTCCAGGCCCGTGGCGTCGGCCTTCCCGGACCTCCTGCGGCGGGCCGCGGGGGAGGGCCACGAGACGGGCGTCCACGGCTGGGACCACCGCCGCTGGCAGGACCGCCTCCCCGGCCTCCCGGCGGCGGAGATCGCCCGGGACCAGGAAAGGAGCGCCGGGGCCTACAGGGAGATCCTCGCCCAGGCCCCTTCCACCTCCGCCGCTCCCGCCTGGCTCGCCTACGAGGAGAGCCTGCTCCGCCAGGACGGAATGGGGCTCGCCTACGCCTCGGACTGCCGGGGAACGGAGCCCTTCCGGCCGGTGGTCCGCGGCCGCGTCCTGGCCACGCCCCAGGTCCCGGCCACCCTTCCCACCCTCGACGAGGCCCTGGGCGGCGAGGAGGTTCCGGCCTTCTTCGCCCGGATGCTCAGGGAGGCGGCCGGGAGCCCCTGGCCCGTGCTCACCGTCCACGCGGAACTGGAGGGAGGCCCCTTTGCCGCCCCGTTCGAGGCATTCCTGTCCAAAGCCCGGGGACTGGACCTCCGCCCGGTTCCCCTGGGCGATCTCCTCGCCGCCCGCGTCGCGACGGGCCGCCCCCTGCCTTGCTGCCCCCTGGCGCCCGGGCGCGTCGCGGGCAGGCATGGACGGGTATCGGTCCAGGGGGCCGGCCTCCTCGTCCCGGGCTCGAACCAGGAGACAGGCACCCCATGAACCCGGGCCCGGCGCCCTGGCCATCGTCGCCGCGGGCGCCCCGGCCTACCGCCTCCCGCGGACCTTCCGGAGGTCCTGGAGCGTTGCCTGGGCCATGGAGCTGTCGACCAGGCTCCTCACCCGGCTCCAGGCGTCGTGCAGGGGACAGGGACTCCCGGGGCTGCATCGCCCGGGGCCCATGACGCAGCCGCGCAGGGCCTCGGGTCCTTCGAGGGCCTGCAGGACGTCGCCCACGGTCACCTCCCGGGCGGGTCGGGCCAGGCGGAACCCTCCCTTCGGGCCCCGCACAGATTCCAGGAGCCCGGCCTGAACGAGCGACTGGAGGATCTTCGCCAGGTAGGGCGCCGGCAGGTGGAGCTTCCTGGCCAGATCCCGGGAAAGATGGTAGTTCCCGTCCTCGGGAAGGGCGGCGAGCGTCTGCAAGGCGTAACCCGTGGCGGCGGAGAAGAGCATGGGGGATCCAGCTCGAACATGCTCCCACCTGAGTCTCGGTTTGTCTCAGCCAAAAAGAACGAGACCGCGAAAGGCACGGAATGGCGCGAAACGCCAGGGCAGGCCGGCCATGAGGGCCTGCCTCCCGTGTGCGAAGGGGCGCCTACAGTTCCCCGAGCCTGGAGATCCGCGTGCCCTTCACCTGGATGAGGCCCTGGTCCTGGAAGCTGCGCAGTCCCCGGGAGAGGGTTTCGGGCGTCATGCCCAGTTCCGCCGCAAGGGCCTTCTTGGTCACGGGCAGCACCAGCTCCCCCCGCCGGGGCAGGTGCTCCCGGAGCCAGTGCCGGAGTCGCTCCAGGCTGTCCGAGGCGGAGAGCTGCTGGATCTGCATGGTCAGCTTGCGCAGCCAGACGGACTGGGCGTGGATGATCGCCAGGGCCAGGTCCGGGTCCTCCCGCATGGTGCGCAGGAAGCGCTCCTTCGGGAAATGGACCACCCTCGAAGGTTTCAGCGCCGTGGCCGTGGCCGGGAAGGCCTCTCCCGCGAACATGGCGGCTTCCGCGAAGCTCTGCACGGGCAGCACCAGCGCCAGGGTCGGATGCGCGGAGCCCGGCGTGAGGGCGAAGCGCGTGAGCTGGATGGCCCCTTCCACCAGGACGTAGAACCCCGTGCAGGGATCGTCCTCCATGAAGAGGGTCTCCTCCGTCCCCAGTTCCTTCGCCGCGGCCATGTCCCCCAGCTTCCGCCGCTGCTCCGGAAGCAGCGAGGTGAAGAGGGGGGCCTGGGTCCAGGCGGGAGCGTCCATGGCTAGAAGAAGGTCTTCACCGCCCCGACCACGCGGTAGCCGTCGTCCACGGAGAAGAGCACCGGCCACTTGTCGAAGGTGGTGCAGGGATGGCTGATGGCGCATCCCACGAGGTCGCCGACGGCGAGATCGGCCCCCGCCGGAAGCTCGAGCTTGGCGTGCTGGTCGTGGAGCATCGACAGGCGCCACGACTCCGGAGCGGCCTCGGGGACCCCGTGGAGGCCCTTGCGGAACCACTTGGCCGGCCTGGGAAGGCCCATGTCCTGCCCCGTGTCCCGCTTTCCGAAATTGAGGAAGGCCAGGGTGGGTTCCGGGCGGCTGATCACCTGGCCCCAGAGCTCCAGGGCCTGGGTGAGGTGGGAGGGCATCCGCCAGGCCTCGGGAAGGCGCCCCTCCAGGAGCGCCATGAGCCGGGCGTAGTGGTCCCCGTCGTGGGAGAGGTAGCACCCGCTCCGGAGGAGCACGCGGGAGAGCCGCCCCAGATCCAGCCGCGCCAGGCGGTGGACCACCAGGTCGAAGTAGGCGGAACCGCCCGCCGTGAGCAGCACTTCGTCGGTCTCGAAAAGGTCCTCGGCGGCGCAGCGGTGCGCCAGGTCCCCCAGCAGGTCCAGCCACTTGGTGATCGCGGCCTCGTCCGCCGCGGGATCCTGGGTGACGATGATGCCCTCGTAGCATTCCACGCCGCGCAGGGCCAGGCGCGGCGAGGCCTTGACCGCGCGGGCCACGGTGAGTCCTTCGGCCAGGGACCTCACGCCCGTGCGACCGCCCTGGATGCCCAGTTCCACCAGCACCCGGAGGGGCCTCCGTCCCTGGGCGGCCCGTTCGAGCCTGTGCACGCCGTCCACCGAATCCACGAGGCAGGTGAAGTCGAAGGCCGGGTCCTGGTCCAGGGTCCGCTGGATCCAGCGGACGGAACCTTCCTCCACGAGCTCGTTGGCCATCAGGATGCGCTTGACGCCGTACTCGTAGGCCACCCGGACCTGGGTCGCCGTGGCCAGGGTGATGCCCCAGGCCCCGTCCGCCAGCTGGCGGTGGAAGAGCTGGGGAGCCATGGTGGTCTTGCCGTGGGGGCAGATCGAGGCCCCGGTCCGGTGGAGGAATTCCGCCATCCAGCGGCCGTTCTGCCCGATCACGGAGTCCCGCAGGATCGCCGCCGGGAGATCCAGATCCCCCAGGGTCCAGCCCTGGTCCCCCACCTGGCCGAGGGGAACGGCCGGAGCATCCAGGGGATAGCCTTTGACGTTGCCGTCCAGGCGCAGGTCGAGAATGGGCAGAAGCGAGTTATCCATGCCCTTGTTGAAACACAAAACCGGACGCGTGGGAATGCCAAATCCTCAGTTGCCGGTCCCGGGGGAGCGCGGCATCAGCCTGCGGGCGTCCACTTTCGGCAGCAAGGGGAGCTCGACGACGCGGACCTTGGCCGCCCCCGCCTCCGCCAGGCCCAGGCAGCGGGCAGCCGCCTCCGAGAGGTCCAGGTCCCGGGCATAGCGTCCGTCCTTCTTGGCGTAGGGACCCCGGTCGTTCACGAGGACATCCACGACCTGGTCCTTGTAGAAGACGAGGTAGTGCGTCCCGAACTGTGCGGTGCGATGGGCCGCGGTCATCAGCTGCCGCCGGAAGACCGCCCCGCTGGCCGTCTTGCGTCCCTCGTGGGCCTTCCCGTACCAGCTGGCGACCGTCTCCTTGGGGGCGGAACCGATGGCCGGCAGGGGAGCGACCCCCGTCGCCTGGCACAGGAACACCGTGGACAGCAGCAGGAGGCCGAGACGGACCCGCTTCACCGGAGCCTCCCCGTGGGCGCAGCATCCCCCGGCATCGGGCGGGCGGAGGCTGTGGACAGGAGGACTGCTGGCATCGAGGGGTTCCAGGGGTGGAGGACGATAAGGAATCCAGTATGCCTGGTTTTGTCATTATGTCAATCATGAATGCCAAACGACAGGACTCTGGTCGTAAAATACCGTGAGAATACGACGTTTTCACCATTCCAGGTGGAGGGCATGGAAAGCTACAATGGTCGGGCGCACGAACCCTTCACCCGCGCCCATGGAAGGAAGCAGGCACCCGCATGCCCACGATCGAATCCGTCAGAGCCATCCTCGCAGAACTCGCCCAGGCCCCGGTCCCGGAAGACCTCGACAGCTCCCTCTTCGAGGCGGGGGTGATCGATTCCTTCGGCGTGATGGACCTCGTGGAGCGGCTGGAAAAGGCCTTCGGGATCAGGATCCCGGACCAGGACATGGTGCCCCGGCGCTTCGAATCCATCTCGAAGATCGCCAGGTACGTGGACCAGCACAAGGGGGCGTAGGATGACCTCGATCCTGGGTTTCGGCGCCTACCTCCCCGCCCGGGTAGTGGGCCACGAGGAACTGGCGGCGCAGCTGGGCGTGGAGGCCGGATGGATCCTCCAGGCCTGCGGCATCCGGGAGCGGCGCTACGCCGCCGCGGACGAGACCGTGGTGGACATGGCGGAGAAGGCGGCGCGGACCTGCCTCGCGCGCACGGGCCTCGAACCCTCCGCCCTGGGGGGGCTCCTGGTGGGCACCGGCACCCCCCAGCGCCAGTTCCCCGGCGTCTCCGCCGACCTTCAGCGGCGGCTCGGCTTCCAGGGGCTCGCCCTGGACGTCCACCTCGCGAGCTGCGGAGGCCTCGTCGCCCTCGTCCTGGCGGCGGAGCTCGCTTCCCGCCTGGGTCCCGTGCTGGTCGTGGCCTCCGAGAAGATGAGCGAGGTGGTGCAGCGCCATCCCGCCAAGGAGACGACCATCCTCTTCGGGGACGGCGCCGGGGCCTGCGTGGTCTCGCCGGACCGCGGCTTCCTGGAGATCCAGGACTGGATCGCCTCCAGCGACGGCACCTTCGCCGAGGACCTCTGCATGGATCCGGGCGGTCCCCTCGTGATGAACGGGCGCCAGGTCATCATGCAGGCCAACCGGAAGCTCACGGGGGCCGTGCGGAGCCTGCTGGCGCGCACCGGAACCCCCTCCGGGGACATCGGGCTCTTCCTCTTCCACCAGGCGAACCTCAACCTCCTGAAGCAGGTGGCGAAGACGCTCGGGATCGGCGAGGACAAGGTGTTCGTGAACCTGGAGACCCGGGGCAACACCAGCTCGGCCTCCCTCCTCATCGCGGCCTCGGAGGCGCAGGATCAGGGCCGCTTCCGCTCCGGGGAGGCCGGTCTCATGGCCGCCTTCGGGTCAGGGTTCACCTGCGGGGCGCTCCAGTTCCGCACGGCCTGAGGCCGCCGGCCCGGCCTCCGGCGCGCGGAGGGCCTCCACCAGCAGGCGGGCCACCCGGTCCGCCCCGGAGCGGGTGGGGTGTGTGAAGTCCCCCGTCATCAGGCGGGGGCTCACCTTGTACCAGCGATAGGCGGACCGGTCTCCGCCCATGGCGAGGTAGGTGTTGAAGAAGGCGCATCCCGTCTCGAGGGCCAGCCTGCGCTGGGCCTCCACGATCCGCGGGATGGAGGGCATGGTCGCGATCTCGCCGGCCGCGTTCCGCTCCGCGCGGTCCATGGGCGCCATGATCAGGATGGAGACTCCGGGAAGGGCCTCCCGGATGCGGGCGATGACCCGCCGGTAGTCCCGCTCGTAGGCCGGGCCCGGAATGTTCGCGTAGCCGGACTCGTTGGTGCCGAAGGCCAGGATGACCAGGTCGGGCCTCCGCAGCTTGAGGGCGGAAACCCAGCTGGCTTCGCTCATGAGGCTCAGATGGTGGATGGCGGCCCCGTTGGCGCCCAGGGCGTCGTAGACCACGCCGTGGGTGTCCCGCTCCAGGACCATTCCGTAGAGCACGACCTCGCCATCCCCTTCCGCCCGGAGCGTGACGGAATGCGCCTTGTCCTCCGCCAGGCTGAAGGACTCGAAGGCCGGGCCGGCCTCCTCCCGCCGCGTCGAGAGTTCGTGGATCTCGCCGTCCACCTTGACCTGCAGGCTTCCGCCCCCGGGGTGGGCGAGGTAGTGGATCTCCAGCCGGTCGAAGGGGGAGGTCCTGGCAGTGGCGAGCCGGGTCACCCCGCCGCCGCGGGAGGTGAAGCTGGCGCCCCCGAAGCCGTAGGCGCGGTCCCGCCTGCCGGGGGTGACGAGGGTGTTGATCGTCCAGCCTTCGTCGGAGAGGGTGACCCCGAGATGGCCGTACCACTCCCAGGGGCGGCCGGGCAGGATCCAGCCGTGGCCGGCGTTTCCGTAGATCCGCTGGAAGCGTGCCCGGCTCTCCCCCGAGATGAGGTCGCCCGTGACGGGAGAATCCCCGAAGTGGCTGACCCGCACGATCCCCTGCCCCCGTTCCGACCGGGCGAGGGCCTCGTGGAAGGCCTGGAGCGCGTGGGCGGGATCCTCCAGCACGGGCCCCTCGGGAACGGCGTCAAGGGAGAGGACCGGAGCCTCCTGGGCCTTCCTGCCGACCGAGGGCGCCGGCTCCTGCTTCGAGGGGCCGGGTTCGTCCTCCAGGGTGACCAGGGGTTCCCAGACCGGCACGGACGGCCTTCCGGTGAAGGGACCGCCGAAGATCCGTTCCGCCTGCGGCAGGGAGACGAGCCGGTACCTCGAGAGGGAGGCCGAGAGGTAGGGCACCGCCGCCGCGAGGGCCAGGAGGCCGGAGACGAGCCAGGGATGCGTCCGGCGGGCCATCTCAGAACCCCTGGTAGATGAAGGGCGCGATCTGACCCGCGGAAGCGAAGCGCACCAGGAGGGCCGAGCCCGCGAGCAGGGCCGCCTGGGCCACGGCGGGCATGGCGGAGAAACGCGCGACCAGCCTCTCGAACCAGGCCTCGGGAAGCGCCTGGCTCGCCAGGACGGCCAGCATCAGGACCAGGGCCTTCCCGGGGATGTTGCCGGTCCCCAGGGTCATGTCCGAGAGACGGCCGCCGATCTGGGCGACGGTCTCGAGATTCTCCGCGCGGAAGAACACCCAGGCGGCCACGACCACGTGGAAGGTGACAAAGACGCAGGCCAGCCTCCGCCAGCCCGAGACCGGTCTGCGGCCCCGCGATTCGAAGAGGCGCTCGGCGGCGAGGCCCAGCCCGTGGATCAGGCCCCAGGCCAGGAAGCACCAGGAGGCCCCGTGCCACAGGCCCCCCAGCACGAAGGTCGCGAGGATGGCGAACATCGCCATGCCCTTCCGACGCACGCCGGGGAAGCTGAAGAAGACGTAGTCCCGGAGCCAGGTGGAGAAGGAGATGTGCCAGCGCTGCCAGAACTCGGACAGGCTCGCGGACCGGTAGGGGGCCTTGAAGTTGTCCTTGAGGCGGAAGCCCAGCAGCAGGGCGGCGCCGATGGCGATGTCCGAATAGCCGGAGAAGTCGCAGTAGATCTGCGCGGCGTAGGCGTAGACGCCCGCGAGCACCTCGGCGCCGCTGTAGAAGAGGGGCTGCTCGAAGACCCGGTTGGCCAGGGACTCGGCCAGGTAGTCCGCGACCAGGCACTTCTTGACGAAGCCCAGGGCGATGAGGAACAGGGCCCGGCCGGCGAGGTCCGGGTCCATGGCCCTCGGCGGCGCCTCCAGCTGGGGCATGAGGGTGTCGGCCCGGGTGATGGGACCGGCCAGCAGGGTCGGGAAGAAGCTCACGAAGGCCAGGTAGCGCAGGAAGGAGGGCTGCACCGGCTGGTCCCCCCGGTACACGTCCAGCACGTAGCTCATGGACTGGAAGGTGTAGAAGCTGATCCCCGTCATGAACAGGATGCGGAGGTGCGGCTGCGGAGCCGGCGCGAGGGACCAGAGGGCGGCCAGGGCGTCGTAGTACTTGAAGCAGGCCAGCAGGGACAGGTCCACCAGCAGGGACGCGGCGAGGAGTCCGCGGCGGGCGGCCACGGACCGCGCGCGCCCGAGCCCCCGGCCCACGGCATAGTCGGTGAGGGCCGTGGCGGCCAGGGGGACCAGGTAGAAGGGGTTCCAGGTGGCGTAGAAGAAGAGACTGGCCGCGAGCAGGAACAGGACCGGGACGCACTTGAGCCGGGCCGCCGCCAGCGCGAAGGCCGGCACCAGCAGCGCCAGGAAGACCAGGAAGGGACCGTCACTCGGATTCACGTTCCTCCCCGCGGTGTTCGAAAGCGGTCAGCAGGGCGTCCACGAGCTGGTTTCCCAGGCGCGCGTAGCCCGGTCCCGTGAGGTGCACGAGGTCGGGCTGGGCAAGGCCCGCCCGGCGCCACTTCGCGATGGCCCCTTCGCCTCCCATGGCCTTTCGGGCGTCCCAGAAGGCGCACCCGGAAGCCCGCGCGGCCTCGCTCAGGCAGCGAACGATCCGGTCGGCGCCGGCTTTCAGGGCCGGGACCTGGCGGCGCCGCGTCCCGAGGCGGTCGAGGGGACCGACCACGAGGATGGCCGCGCCGCTCTCCCGCTTCAGGGCCGCGAGCAGGGCGCCCGCGCGGACCGTGTAGTCCCGGGGATCCAGGTCCGGGCGGCCCAGGTCGTTGGTGCCGTAGGCCAGCACCAGGAGATCCGGGCGGATCGCCCCCAGCAGCGTCTCCCTCAGTTCAGGCAGCCAGCGCTCGAGGTCCAGCAGCTCCGCCCCGTTGAGGCCCAGCTCGTCGTAGACGATGCCCGCGCGGCCGGACAGGAGGTCGAGGCCCAGGAACCTGCATCCCGGCGGGAAGCTGACGGCGATCTCCCTGGGACAGTTGGGGGAGGGTTCCGACCGCCCCAGGATGCGCAGGGCGGGATGCCCCTCCAGGGGCTTCTCGAAGGTGTACGTGGCCGGCTCCTTCAGGCGGGGGCCCTGGATCGGCGGCAGCGCCAGGGGGTCCGCGACGGGCGCGACCCGGACTTCCGGAGGCGCGTCCCCGAGCACCTGGATCCGGTACTCCCCGAACACGGCGCGCAACCGGAAGGTCCCGTCCTGGGGTGGGAGCAGGGCGCCCCCGGTGCACCCGACCAGGCCGTCGCCGCCCTTCTCGCGGAGGCTGGTGGCCGGCCACTGGAGACCCTCGACCAGCCGTACGCCCTCGTGGTGGTAGCCCCGCCAGGGGCGGGCAGGCAGAATCAGGCCCGGCCCGCCGTCGCCGAACCGCGCCTGCAGCCGGCTCCGGATCCTCCCGGTCCAGTAGTCGGCGGCCGTGTGGGAATCCCCGAAGTGCATGATCCGGACCACGCGCTCCCCGGCGGGGTCCTCCAGCCGCTCGAGGTCCTTGAAGAAGGGCGCCAGGACCCTGGCGTTCTCGATCTTGGCCGCGGCCTGGGGCGCCACCTTCACGACCGGCCTGCGGATCTTCCTCCGGGGACGGGGAGCGGCCGCCTGTCCGAGGCAGGCCATCGCCAGGAGCGCGAGGGCGGCCCGGAACCACCGGGAAGCGGGGAAGAAGCGCTTCATTCGGGCTTCCTCCCCTCCCATTCGCCCTCCTCGCCCGCCACCGTGGCGGGATCCGTCGTGACGAGGGTGCGTCCGTCCCGGGTCCTGAACACGTAGATGGGGCGGGGCGCCGAGGACGAGAGCGCGACCTCCGGCACGGGCTTCGCCAGGACTCCGGAGGCCCCGGGCGTCCCCAGGAACCGCCCCTCGAAGGCCTGGGCGAGCCGCTGGTAGCCCTCCTTCGTCAAGTGGACGCCGTCGGGCCGGGCCAGGCCGGCCTCCCTCCAGGTGTCCATGGCACCGGGCCCGCCCATGGCCTCCCGCTGGTCCCAGAAACGGGCGCCGCGGGCCGCGGCGACCTCGCGCTGGACCTGGATCACCCGGTCCAGGGCGCCCGGCTGGCCTTTCGGGAGCCTCGCGTCGGGAGGCCCGAACAGCACCACGCCCGCCGAGGGAACGGCCTTGCGGAACCGCGCCAGCAGGGCTTCCAAGGTCCCGCGGTAGGTCTCCGGATCGAACAGCCGGTCGTTGGCCTCGTTGGTGCCGAAGGCGAGGATCACGAAGTCCGGCGCCTCGGCCTTCACCTGGGCCTCGAAGAGGGCTTCCGGGATGTCCAGCAGCCGCGAGGCCTGGATCCCGTTGGCGGCCAGCACGCCGTACGTGGCGCCCGTCCGGCCCTCCAGGGAGACTCCCAGGAGGCGCACCGGGCCGGGGCGGGACGTGACCACGGCCAGGTGCCGGGAGGGCGGCAGGCTCCGCTCGACGATCTTCAACGCCGGCCCGGTTCCCCGGAGGGAGACTTCCTCCAGGAACCGACCGTCCACCAGGATCTTCGCCGAACCGCCCCCGGGGAGGGTCTCGAAGTGGATCCGGAAGCGCGAGAAGTCCCCCTCCAGGGTGGCGGTCTCGCCGGCCCGCGCGGCCTCGAACCAGGCCGACGCCAGGCCGGCGGCGGCCTCCCCGGAACGCTCCGGAGACCTGCGCCAGCCGCGGCTGGCACCGGCCCGGAGGCCCGGCTGAGGATCCACCCAGGGCAGGCAGAAACCCGGGCCCCCGTCCCCGAACCGGCCCTGGAACAGGCGCCGGTAGTCTCGCTGCACGGCCGGCAGCGCCGAATGGCTGTCCCCGAAGTGGAGGACGCGCACCCGTCCGGTCCTCGCCTCGACCGCGAGGCACTCGTCCCCGAAGGTCCCGGCCCCGGCCGCGCACAGGCACACCATCGCACCGAGGAAGGCAGGGATCAGGCGGAATGGCGGCAAGGGACTCCCGGATGACGCGGTCTAGAAGCCGGACCGGCGCCGTGCGCCCTCGATCCGCTTCGGCATTCAGTCTAGCGGGATCGGCCCCGGCGGGCCTAGGACCGGTCCGCCGGGACCAGGCGCGGGCCTGTGACATCCGTCACAGGCCCCCCGGTCTTGATTCCCGTCAAGGTCACTCCGGGTCGATACACGGAATCTAGATCCCGTAAACAAACGCCCCAGGATGGGCAAAACCCCGGAGGTATCCATGTTCTGCAACCAGTGTGAACAGACGAAAGGCGGCAAGGGCTGCGACGTCACCGGCATCTGCGGCAAGGATCCGGACGTCCAGAGCCTCCAGGAGACGCTGCTCTACGGCCTGAAGGGCATGGCCGCCTACGCCCACCACGCCCGGCGCCTGGGCAAGGTGGACGAGGCCGTGGACGCCTTCGTGGAGGAGGCCCTCTTCGCAACGGTCACCAACGTCAACTTCGACATGCCCACCCTCCTGGAGATGGTCCTGGAGTGCGGCAAGCAGAACCTCCGCGTCATGGAGATGCTGGACGAGGCCCACGTGGAGCACTACGGGCAGCCGCAGCCCCGGGAGATCACCATCGGGACCCGGCCCCAGCCCGGCATCCTGATCACCGGCCACGACATGCTGGACCTGGAGCACCTCCTCCAGCAGGTGGAAGGCACCGACGTGCTGGTCTACACCCACGGCGAGATGATCCCGGCCTTCATGTATCCCAAGCTGGCCAACCATCCCAACCTGGCCGGGCACTTCGGCGGGGCCTGGCAGCTCCAGAAGAGGGAGTTCGAGGCTTTCGGCGGCGCCATCCTGGCCACGACCAACTGCATCCTGCACCCGAAGCCGAGCTACGCCGACCGCTTCTTCACGACGCGCGTGACCGCCGTCCCGGGCGCCACGCGCCTGAAGACCGACGACTTCTCGGCCGTGATCAAGCGGGCCAAGGAGCTGGGGAACCTGCCCGCCCGGGACTTCGGGAAGATCCCCGTGGGCTTCCACCACAGCGTGATCCTGGGCGCCGCCCCGGCGATCCTGGAGGCGGTCAAGAAGGGCGAAGTGACCCACTTCTTCGTCATCGGCGGCTGCGACGGCGCCGAACCCGGCCGCAACTACTACACCGACTATGCCAAGAACGCCCCCCAGAGCAGCTTCATCCTGACCCTCGGCTGCGGCAAGTACCGCATCATGGGCCACGACTACGGCACCCTCCTGGGCCTGCCCCGGCTCCTGGACATGGGCCAGTGCAACAACGCCTACGGCGCCATCCAGGTGGCCGTGGGCCTCGCCAAGGCCCTGGGCTGCGGGGTCAACGACCTGCCGCTCAACATCACGCTCTCCTGGTTCGAGCAGAAGGCCGTGGCGGTGCTCCTCACCCTGCTCTACCTCGGCGTGAAGGGCATCAAGGTCGGGCCCGCGGCGCCGGCCTTCATCACCCCGAACGTCTTCAAGATCCTCCAGGAAGCCTACGACCTGAAGCTCATCGGCCAGGACGGCAAGGCCGACGTGCTGGCAGACTGCGCCGCCAAGTAGTCCCCCCGTGGGAGCCGACATGACCGAACCCATCACCAGCCTCCAGGACACCCTGCCCGTCTCCCCGGGCGCGATCGCCAGCCGGCCCCTCCTGGACCTGCCCGGCAGCACCAAGCTGGTCCTGTTCTCCATGGACACCGGCCAGGAGATCAGCGCCCACACCACGCCCTTCCCGGCCCAGGTGCTGCTGCTGGAGGGTTCCATCCGAGTGATGGTGGACGGGACCTGGACGCTCCTGGAGCCGGGCGACCAGAAGAGCCTGCCCAGGGGGCTGTCCCACGGCGTCCGGGCCGAGGCTCCTTCCCACTGGCTCCTGACCATGCGCCGAGGCGCCAGGGGCGAATGACTCGGAATGCGCGGATGATCCCTCGTTGTTTGCGGTCCTCCGCGCTCCGTGGCAGAGTGTAGATTCCTCCTGGTCTCCTCGATGAACCTCTCCCTCTCCAGCTTCTTCTTTTTCGGCTTTCGCGCCTCGGGTGCGTCGGCCGGAGGGGTCCTGAGCTAGACCAGCGACTTCGATCGGATCCAGCCCCCGAAACGCACTGCGGATCGGGGGCTTTCTTCATTGGAGGCCCCCATGACCCCATCCTCTCCAAGCCCGGCCCCGACCGGCCTCCCGGAGCTACGCTCGCGCATCGACGCCGTGGACGAGCGCATCCTCGGACTGCTGAACGAGCGCGCCCGCCTCGCCGGAGAGGTGGGGGAGCTGAAGCGCGCGCTCGTCCCCGGAGCCCCCTTCTATGCCCCGGAACGGGAGCGGCAGGTGGTCCACCGCCTCGCCGCCCTGAATCCCGGCCCCTTCCCCGGCGAGGCCGTGCGGCCGGTCTTCCAGGAGATCATGAGCGCCTGCCTGAGCCTGGAGCGCCCCCTCCGAGTGGCCTTCCTGGGACCGGAGGGCACCTTCACCCACCAGGCGGTGAAACACCAGTTCGGCGGCTCCATCCTCGCCCTGCCCCAGGGATCGATCCCCTCGGTCTTCCAGGCGGTGGAGCGCGGGCAGGCCGACCACGGGGTCGTGCCCGTGGAGAACGCCACCGAGGGCCTCGTGGACTCCACCCTGGACACCTTCCTGGAAAGTCCCCTGCGCATCACGGCCGAGATCCTCCTGCCCGTGGAGCAGGCCCTGCTCCTCCGGCCCGGGGGGGAATGGGCACAGGTGCGGCGCGTCTACTCCCATCCCCAGGCCCTGGGCCAGTGCCAGCGCTGGCTGGCCGGCCACCTGCCCTGCGCCAGCCACGTGGCGGCCCCCTCCACGGCCGAGGCCGCCCGGATGGCCCGCGAGGATCCGGACGGCGCCGCCGTGGCCTCGAAGCTCGCCGCCGGGATCTTCGACCTGCGCGTGGCCGCTGAATCCATCCAGGACCTCGACGGCAACGCCACCCGCTTCCTGGTGTTGGGCCGCGCCGCCACGGGCCCCACCGGCAGGGACCGCACGAGCCTCGTGGCCACCGTCCAGGACGGCCCCGGCGCGCTGCTGCGCCTCCTGGAGCCCCTGGCCAGGCGGGGCCTCAACCTGTCACGGATCCAGAGCCGGCCCACACGGAGGAAGGCCTGGGAGCACGCCTTCTTCCTCGACGTCCAGGGGCACGAGCAGGAGGAGCCCCTGGCCGCGGCCCTGGCCGAACTCCGCGAGGTCGCCGCCAGCGTCAAGCTGCTGGGGAGCTACCCGCTGGCGCAGGAGCCCTCCCTCTGACGCCGGAGCCCCCTGGGCGGGATCCCGAAAAAGATCCAGGACATCCGTCCGGAATCCAGGCATCCTTCAGGGGGCTCGCCGCATCGGACGGAGAGCCGAACAGAAGCTATGGCAGACGTTGTCCGGGATATGTCACAGCCTCCGATCACTCCGGACAGGCAGCAGGTGGAAGTCATGGCAGAGCAGGGCACCGTCAAGTGGTTCAACGCCGAGAAGGGTTTCGGCTTCATCACCCCCGACGCCGGCGGACCGGACCTTTTCGTCCACTTCTCCGCCATCCAGGGCTCCGGCTTCAAGACCCTCAACGAGGGCCAGCGCGTCAGCTTCGAAAGCGGCCAGGGCCAGAAGGGGCCCCAGGCGACGAACGTCACCAAGGCCTGAACGCTTCGCCCGCGGGGCATGAGCCGGCCTGGATACGTCCGGTTAATGCCGCGATAAGAACTTGTTGTTCAAAATTGCCTTGGCGTCTCCGGACGCCATCGCTATGCTCGAATCCATGTCGAAGGTTCCCGTCCATCTGCGCAAAGGCGCCGAGGCCATCCGCCTCGCGGCGCCCAGCGTACTGGCCAGCCTGAGGAACCTCGGCGTCGTCGTACGGCTCTCGATCGTGGTGCTCATTAGCATCGTGATTACCCACGCCCACGCGGAGCCGGTCTAGACGCACCCCATTCCCCACCGGAACCCCGCGATCCCAAAAGGACGCGGGGTTTTTCGTTTCAGGGAGCCGAATCTTGGAATCGAGCGGAGCACACATCATCTGGGAATGCCTGGCGCGCCAGGGGGTGGACACGGTCTTCGGCTATCCGGGGGGCTCCGTGCTGAACCTCTACGACGCCCTGCTCGATTTCCCCGGCATCCACCACGTCCTGGCCAGGCACGAGCAGGGCGCCTGCCACATGGCGGACGGCTATGCCCGCGCCTCGGGCAAGGTGGGCGTCGTCGTCGCCACGTCGGGGCCCGGCGCCACGAACCTCGTCACGGGCCTCGCCACGGCCATGATGGACTCCGTCCCCCTGGTGGCCCTCACGGGCCAGGTCCGGTCCCCCCTCCTGGGCACGGACGCCTTCCAGGAAGTGGACGTCACCGGCATCACCCTGCCCGTCACCAAGCACACCTACCTGGTGCGGCGCGCGGAGGACATCGTGCCCGTGCTGCGGGAGGCCTTCGCCCTCGCCACCTCGGGGCGTCCGGGAGCCGTGCTGGTGGATGTCACCGCCGACGCCCAGAAGGCCACGGCCGTCTTCGACTGGGAGGGGAACGCGCCCCATCGCCATCTCCGGCATCTTCCGCCCAGGCCCGACCCGGAACAGATCCAGAAGGCCCTGAAGCTGATCCGGGCCGCCAGGCGGCCCGTCATCCTCGCGGGCCGGGGCATCGAGCTCTCGGGCGCGCGGCCGGAGGTCCTTGCCTTCGCGGAGAAGACCTCCACCCCCATCGCCACGACCCTGCTGGCCCTGGGGACCATCCCCGCCAGCCACCCCCTCAACCTCGGCATGATGGGCATGCACGGGGAGTCCTGGACCAACCAAGCCATCCAGGAGTCCGACCTCCTCCTGGCCTTCGGGATGCGCTTCGACGACCGGGTCACGGGCGACCTCCAGACCTACGCCCCCCGGGCGAAGAAGATCCACATCGAGATCGACGCCTCCGAGCTCCACAAGAACGTGAAGGTGGACGTGCCCGTCCTGGCGGACCTGCGGGAGGCCCTGGACGTGCTGCTCCCGCGGGTGAAGGCGAACCGCCATCCCGAGTGGCTGGCGCGCATCAAGGACCTGCGCGGCGATGCCGACCCCGACGCCATCCTGGTGGACCAGGGTTCCCTGCGGGCGCCGCAGGTCATCCACGAGCTGTGGAAGGGCACGGGCGGCCAGGCCACCATCGTCTCCGACGTGGGCCAGCACCAGATGTGGGAGGCGCAGTACTACAAGCATGACGATCCGCGGAGCCTCATCACGTCGGGAGGGCTCGGCACCATGGGCTTCGCGCTCCCCGCGGCCATCGGCGCCAAGCTGGCCTGCCCAGGGAAGGAAGTCTGGGTGGTGGCCGGGGACGGGGGCTTCCAGATGAACATCCAGGAGCTGATGACGCTGGTGCAGGAGGGCGTCAAGGTCAACATCGCCGTCATCAACAACGGCTACCTGGGCATGGTGCGCCAGTGGCAGGAACTCTTCTACCAGGGGCGCTACGCGGCCACGCCCATGCTGAATCCCGATTTCGTGAAGCTCGCCAGGGCCTACGGCATCCCGGGGCGCGCCGTCGCCTCGCTCGCGGAAACGCCCTCGGCGATCGCCGAGGCCCGCGGGACCGAGGGCCCCTTCCTCATCGAGTTCAGGGTGGAACAGGAGACCTGCGTCTACCCCATGGTGCCCAGCGGCGCCGCCCTTCACCAGATGCTCAGGCGCGAGCCCGCCGGAGCCGAGTCCAGACATCCTTCGGAGGAACCATGACCCATGTCCTCGTGGCCTACACCGACGACGAGCCCGGTGTCCTGAACCGGGTGGCGTCCCTCTTCCGGCGCCGAGCCTTCAACATCCACTCCCTCACCGTGGGTTCCACCGAGAAGGCGGGCGTCTCCCGCATGACCATCGTGGTGGACACGGACGAACAGGGCGCCGCCAGGGCCCAGACCAACCTGGAGAAGCTCCTGAACGTCCAGAAGGTGGAGAACCTCTCCATGCGCCCCTCGGTGGTCAGGGACCTGGTGCTCCTGCGGGTCTCGGCGGACGCCTCCGTCCGTCCCGCGGTCATCCAGCTGGCCCAGACCTTCCGGGCCGCGGTGGTGGACATCGCCCCCGGCAGCCTGGTGCTCGAGTGCACGGGCAGCGCGAGCAAGATCGACGCCCTCCTCGAGGTCATGAAGCCCTACGGCATCCTCGAGATGGGCCGCACGGGCGTCGTCGCCATGTCCAGGGGCGCGGAATCCTGCGGCGCCCAGGCCCCCGACGCCTCTCCCGAGAGCCTCGCGGCCAATTTCCAGTAACGCCTTTTCAACACCAGACCGCGCGGCGGTCGATTTTCCGGAGCAATCCATGGCAACGCTGTTCTATGACAAGGACGCCGATCTCGGCCTGATCCAGAAGAAGAAAGTGGCCGTCATCGGCTATGGTTCCCAGGGCCACGCCCATGCGCTGAACCTCAAGGACAGCGGCGTCGAGGTCAGGGTCGGCCTTCCTCCGACTTCCAAATCCAGGGCGAGGGCCGAGCAGGCGGGGCTGGGCGTGCTGACGCCCGGGGAGGCCGCCGCCTGGGCCGACGTCGTCATGATCCTGACCCCGGATACCGGCCAGGCCGCGCTCTACGAAGAAGCCATCGCCCCCCACCTGAAGCCCGGCAAGACCCTGATGTTCGCCCACGGCTTCAACATCCGCTACGGCTGCATCAAGGCGCCCGCCGGCGTGGACGTCAGCATGGTGGCGCCCAAGAGCCCCGGGCACCGCGTCCGCGAGGTCTTCCAGGAAGGCGGCGGCGTGCCGGCCCTGGTGGCCGTCGAGCAGGACGCCTCCGGCC
>Ga0209098_1000377_pt1 | contig 49738 bp, 50 predicted proteins | sample AD_JPNHW1_MetaG_FD_184429 | JGI IMG/M metagenome (GOLD analysis project Ga0209098, IMG submission 184429) | Active sludge microbial communities of municipal wastewater-treating anaerobic digesters from Japan - AD_JPNHW1_MetaG (SPAdes) (version 2) | ecosystem: Engineered > Bioreactor > Anaerobic...
ATCTTCTTCGGGGCGTGGCTCAGCCTGGTAGAGCGCTCGGTTCGGGACCGAGAGGTCGGAGGTTCGAATCCTCTCGCCCCGACCAGAAGAAAAGGGGAGACCCGGCGGGTCTCCCCTTTTCTTTTTTTATCTACGCTGGCTCCACACCCGGCAGCGCGGATGAATTGATTTTCCCAACGGAGGTTCATACAAGCCGCGTCCTCGATCAGCATTCATTTTCCCGAGTCTCCCAAGACTTCGGCTTGGGCTCAGCCTCAAGCCGTGGCAGACTCGTGGGAGGCCAGGATCTGGCGAGGAGCCTTGTAGTCCCATGACCGATGCTTGCATTGTATTGACGACCTGCGGCAGCGAAGAGACGGCGCTCACCATCGCGGCGGCACTCGTGGATCAGGGGTTCGCCGCCTGCGTGAACATCCTTCCTTCCGTGAAGAGCTATTACTACTACATGGGCGGCACGCACCTCGACGAGGAGGTGATGCTGCTGATCAAGACCACCGGGGAACAGTTCGACCAGGTCTGCCAGGTGATCACGGAGCTCCACACCTACGAGATCCCCGAGATCCTCATGATGCACGTGAACGCTGGATCGCAGCCCTTCCTCGCCTGGCTCCAGGAGGCCGTCGCGCGGGTGGACTGAGCCTGGACTCCGCCTTGTGACGAGAAGAACATCTTCCCCTCGCGCGCGTGATGCAGTTCACTGGGCGAGTTCGCCCGCAGTGACGAATTTCACTGTCCCCTCGGTCTTGCGGATCAGTTTCTCCAGGGCCTCGACGGTCTCGGGGCAGATGTGGCCGATGATCAGGACGTGCCCATCCTTGCGGGCGATGCCGAGGGCGCGCTCCCACTGCGCGGCCATCGCGTCGTAGCTTCTTTCGTCGTCCAGGAAGACCTTCCGCTGGATGGCCGGGATCTTCAGGTCCTCGGCCACATCGAAGGCGACCGAATCCTTCTCCGTGCGGCTGTCCACGAAGAAGCACCGGCGCGCCTTGATCTCCTCGAGGACCCAGGTCATCCGGGTCCGGTCCGGCGTGATGCGGCTGCCCATGTGGTTGTTGACTCCCTTCCGGTGGGGAACGGCATCCAGGGCCTTCCTGACGGCGGCCCTCGCTTCCTGCTCGGACATGTCGAACATGACGGCGCCGGGCCCGGGATTCTTGCTGGGGCCCGGGTAGCCCAGGGGTTCCATGGGAAGGTGCAGCATCACCTCCTTGCCCTTCGAGAAGGCGATGTCCGCGCTTTCCTTCGAGAATTCCTGGAAGGGGAGCACCGCGACCGAGAAGGGGATGCCCTGGGCGCAGAGACGCGTGACCAGTTCCGGGGCCGCATAGCCGAGATCGTCGATCACGAGCGCGAACTTCGGCAGGCCGGCCTTGGGTTCCGGTCCCTCGTGCCCATGCCCTTCCTCGCGGGGCGCGGGCTTGGCGGGGACCTCGCGGACGGGTTTCCTCGGCTCTTCCGACCGGGGAGCCTCCCGGGCCGGCTTCGGCGGAGCTTCCCGCGTCGCCGTGGATTTCCCGGCGGCAGGATGTTCCCGGCGCCCGCACCCGGTCCCGCTGGACAGGAGGCCGATTCCGAGGCCCAGGAGCAGCATGAGGATGCCCCACGCGGCCAGCACGGGGGTGGAAGTGCGGCCTCCCCGTCTCGACTTGGCCATGCGTCAGTCCACCTTCTTCGACTTGGCGGCCAGGATCTCGAGCACCTTGGGCAGGGGATCCTCGTCCGGACGGGAAACCTTCAAGGGGGCCTCGGGCGTCACGCCCTGCCGGTCCAGTTTCTCGCCTCCCGCGCCGACCCACCTTCGGGTCACCAGTTCGACCGCGCCCCCCTGCTTGAGCAGGATCCTGTTCCGTTCGATTCCCAGCGCGGCCGTTCTCTCGCCGACCGTGAGGACGGACTGTTTCTTGAGGTAGGCCGCCAGCCCTTCACCGGCGCCGACGGTGCCGTAGCCCTGCAGGATGACCACCTTGGGCAGCGGCGGAGTCGCAGCCGTGGACACGGACAGGACGCGGTCCGGCTTGCCGGTCTCCTGGACCGTGAGGAACGGGCCGTCGGACACGAACAGCGAGGCCACCCGCGCGGCCTCGGCCAGCTCGCCGCCGGCGCAGCGGCGCAGGTCGATCACCAGGGGCAGCCCCCGGTCGACCCCGGCCAGGAGGCCGGTCAGCTCCGAGGCCCGGCCCGCGGACAGGTCCGGCAGGGAGACCAGGGTGCCCTTGGCCTCCCGGCGCAGGAGGATGGCCGGACGCTGCGCCAGCTCGCGCTTCAAGTTGATCTTCTTCAATTGGCCGCTGATGTTGTCGTAGTTGACGAGATCGAGCCCGGAGCCCGCCGGTCCCTTCAGCTTCCGCTCCAGCTCCCAGGAACTCATGGAGCCGATCGAATCCCCGTCGAGCTTGCGAATCACGTCGCCGACCACGATGCCCGCCTTGTCCGCGGGACTGCCTGGGGTCACCGCGACCACCTGGGCCCAGATGGTCTTCTTGATCAGGGTGAGCCCCACCTGGGCGGGCCCCGGATCCGGCAGCCTCAGCTCCTCCGGGGTCAGGTAGGCGTTCATGGGATGCGCCCGTTCCAACGCCTCTTCGATTCCCCCCCGGACGACCTTCTCCATGTCGGGGACATCCACGTAGTTGTCGCGGACGAGGGTCAACACGTCCTGGATATCCGACATGCCGGCGAGGGGATCCGCCTGGGATGCCCTGCCGACCTCGATCCGGGCGGCCGGCTGGGCCTGCTGGAACACCACCGGATAGGTGAAGGCGGTGACGATGGGCAGGGTCAGGATGGAGAGCCAGGTGCGCTGATGCATTGGACCAGTGTAGGGCAGGTGCGGCTTCTAGTGGAGCACGGCCTCGAGATCCGCCAGGCAGAGCACGACGGCCTGGTTGGGCACGGCGGGGGCGAAGCCGGCCCGGGCCGAAGCATCCCCCATGAGCTTCGAAGCCGCCTCGACCAGGGCAGAGGGGAGCTGGCCGGCCTGCGCCAGATGGACGGCCCTCCCTTCGGCCACCATGGCCAGGGCGTTCATCGTCTGGTGGTCCCCGGCGCTGCCCGGCATGGGCACCAGGAGGGCCGGCCGGCCGCAGGCCTTCAGCTCCGCGCAGGTGCTTGCGCCGGAGCGGCTGATGACCAGGCTCGCGGCCTCCATCTCGAGGTGCACCTCCTCCAGGAAGGCCTGGATCCGATGCCGGGCGTGCCGTTCCCGGTGTTCCAGGGCCGGGAAGTCCCTGGCGCCGGTCTGGTGCAGGATCTCCCAGTCGGGGAAACGCGCCAGGAGTTCAGGGGCGGCCTGCATCATCGCCTCGTTCAGGGCCAGGGCTCCGCCGCTTCCCCCCAGTACCAGGAGGCGATAGGGGGGCGTCAGCCGGTCCGCGGGCAGGAACTCCCGGAGGAAGTCCGCCCGGATCGGGGTCCCCACCATCAGGCAGTCCGCGCCCGGGAGCCGTTCCTTCACGGCCTCCATGCCGCACCAGACCCGCCGCGCTCCCCGGGACGACCGCTTCACGAGCACCCCCGGCTGGGCGTTGGACTCGTGCAGGAAGTACGGGATGCCCAGGGCCTTCGCGGCCAGCACGGCGGGCCCCGAGCCGTATCCGCCCGTCGCCACCACGGCCTTCGGACGCTCGCGGGTCCAGAGGGCGAGGAGGGTGCGCCGGGCCTGCCACAGCTTCCAGAGCGCGCGCGAGATCGCCAGGGGGGACCTGCCCAGGAAGCCTTCCACGTCGAGCAGGAGGTGCGGCCAGCAGCTCTCCGGGAGCCGCTTGGCCTCGATGCCGCGCACGGCGCCCACGAAGGCGATCGGCAGCCCGGACCAGCGCTTCCGCGCGCCCTCGGCCAGCGCCACGGCCGGGAAGAAATGCCCGCCGGTCCCGCCGCCGGTGAACACGAGCGCATCCTTGAACACGGGCTGGCTAGGCATCATTTCGGCGCACCAGGAATTCGACGACCTGGTCGATCGTCGCGGGGGAATGGATCCAGGCCAGGGGCAGCATGAGGCAGCCCTTCGGCTTGAACAGGATGAAGAGGTGGGCCTTGCGCAGCGCCAGCCGGCGGATCTCGCTCCGCCCGAAGCACTGCTCGCGGCCGTCCACCTGGTACCGGACCGCTTCCGGATCCAGCAGGATGGCGCGGCTCCCGGCGGGCCCCTGCCCCCGCCCGGCGTGGCGGACCAGCCGCCGCGGCAGGATCACGTAGCGCACCAGTGCCGAGAGCGCGAGGAGCAGGGCGAACCCGCCGATGGCCACGATCCAGGAACGGAGCAGCACGGCGCCGACGGCGAGGAGCATCGCCAGGGACACGGTGGCACGGCCGATCCGCTTGTCCAGGAGCAGGGAGACCGTGAACTGGGCCAGCGCGTCCAGGTCCGATTCCGTGTACTCCCCCTGGAAACGGAGACTGGTGCGAGGATCATTCGTCTGCATCGCCATGTGGGAACTGTACCAGACGGGCCGGGAAACCGCTGGCCGATCGCGCCCGCCCGGGACAAGGCCCCCTCGGGCGACAGGTCGCCGCGCTCAGGGTAGAATGATCGATTGTGCGTTTTTCCCAAGACCGCATTTTATTCAACACGGAGTTCCCATGAAGATCCTTGTGGCCCTCAAGCAGGTGCCCGACACCGAGACGAAGATCAAGATCGCCGCCGACGGCAAGAGCCTGGACCCCGCGGACGTGAAGTGGATCACCAGCCCCTATGACGAATACGCCCTCGAGGAGGGGCTCCGCCTCAAGGAAGCCGTGGGCGCCGAAGTCGTGGCCGTCTCGGTCGGCGAGGACAAGGCCAAGGACGTCCTGCGCAACGCGCTCGCCCTGGGTGCCGGCCAGGCCGTCCTGATCCGGACGCCGGAGGCCGGCGAGCCCCTGGCGGTCGCGAAGGCCCTGGCGGCCTTCGCCGAAGGCAAGGGCTTCGACCTCCTGCTCTTCGGCAACAAGGGCTTCGGAGCGGACAACGGGGCCGTGGGCTCGATGGTGGCCGAGCTGCTCGGCCTGGCCCAGGCGAACCTGGTCACGAAACTGGACCTGGGCGAAGGCACCTTCCGCGCGGAACGCGAGGGAGACGGCGGCACGGAGATCGTGGAGGGCTCCCTGCCCGCCGTGATCACCGCCCAGCGCGGCCTGAACGACCCCCGCTACGCCAGCCTCAAGGGCATCATGGCGGCCAAGAAGAAGACCATCGAGGAGGTCGAGGTTCCCGCTGCCGCGGCTGCGGCGCGCGTCTCCGCCATGGTCCTCCCCTCCGCACGGCCCGAGGGCAGGAAGCTGGAAGGCGACGCCGCCACCCAGGCCGCGGCGCTCGTGTCCCTGCTGAAGAACGAGGCCAAGGTCCTCTGAGAAGCGCGAACCGGAACGAACCAACACGAATGGGGATGAAGATGATTCTTGTTTTCTGTGAACTGAAGGATGGAAAGATCCGCAAGCCGTCGCTCGAGGCCCTCAGCGAGGCGCGGCGCCTGGCCGATGCGGCCGGGAAGCAGGTGGGTGCGGTCTTCGCGGGCGGAGGCGCCGCCGGTGCCGAAGAAGCGGCCGGATTCGGGGCCGACGTGATCCTGAAGGCCGAGGCCCCTGCCCTCGCGGCCTATTCCAGCGACGGCTACGCGGCGCTCCTGGCCGATGTCGTGAAGGCCAAGGGCGCGACGATCCTGCTCGCGGCGGCCACGGCCACGGGCAAGGACGTGGCGCCCAGGGTCGCGGCCCGGCTCGGGGCGGGCTACGCCGCCGACGTGACGGGACTGGCGGTGAAGGACGGCAGGCTCCAGGCGCGGCGCCCCGTCTATGCGGGCAAGGCCTTCGCCACCGTGGAGTTCGAGAGCCCCGTCCAGGTCGCCACCACCCGCCCGAACGTCTTCCCCGTCGCGCCGTGCCCCAAGGCCGGCACGGTCGAGGCGCTCTCCGCCGCGCCGGTCGGCTTCAAGGCCGTGGTGAAGGAGATCCTGGCCAAGGCTGGCGGCAAGCTGGACCTCACCGAGGCCGAGATCATCGTCTCCGGCGGCAGGGGCATGAAGGAGGGAGCCAACTTCAAGATCCTCGAGGAACTGGCCGAGACCCTGGGCGGCGTCGTGGGCGCGAGCCGCGCCGCCGTGGATGCGGGCTGGGGCATTCCCCACAGCATGCAGGTGGGCCAGACCGGCAAGGTCGTGAGCCCGACCCTCTACATCGCCTGCGGCATCAGCGGAGCCATCCAGCACGTGGCCGGCATGTCCACCTCCAAGTTCGTCGTGGCCATCAACAAGGATCCGGAGGCTCCCATCTTCAAGCTGGCCGACTACGGCATCGTGGGCGATCTCTTCGAGGTGGTCCCCGAGCTGACCAAGGCCCTGAAAGGTTGATTCCGTGGACATCCCGCTCGTCCTGACTTCCCCCCGCCCCGGCCGGCTGGTCTATGCCCTGCCGGTCTGGTTCCGCATCGCCGTGGGCCTCATGCTCGCGGTGATCGTCGCGGCCTTGGTCACGGACGGCTCCCGACCGGGCTTCGTGGCCTGGTTCATCATCGCCGTCCTGCTCCTGTGCTTCCTCTACGAGGACAAGTGGACCTTCGACGCCAGCGAAGGCCGCGCCACGCACCAGGCCGGCCTGCTGATCGCCATGAGGTCCACGAAGGTCGATTTCGCATCGATCGAGTGCCTGCGGATCGTCCCCGTCGCCAAGGGGACCGTCCCCGGCAGCGAGGAGGAGAGGCGCGAGAACGAGGCGGCCCTGGAGGGCCAGCGGCCCGAGGACGGAAGCCTGCGCCGTCCGCGCCACAGGAAGACCTACCTCAGCCTCGAGATCGAGGGCCGGGACGGCACCCACTACCTGGTCGACCATGTGCCCGCGCGCCAGGCCGCGAAGCTCCGCATGACCGCCGGCCGGCTGGCCGAAGTGTGCGGCAAGCCCGTCACCGACCGCTGAACGTCGTTCCCTCCATGAAAGAGGCCGCCCGTGGGGGCGGCCTCTTCTCGTTCAGCACGGAGGGCGCGACTAGATGCCCTGGTCGTGGTAGAGGAAGCAGGCGACCTGGTGGCCGGATTCGACCTCCACGAGCTTCGGCTTCCGCTGGCAGCACTTGTCCATGCGCTTCCAGCAGCGGTCGTAGAAGTAGCAGCCGGTGCGGGCCTTGTCGGGCGAAGGCACGTCGCCCGTGAGGATGATGCGCTTCCGGGTCTTCTCGACCTGGGGGTCGGGAATGGGCGCCGCGGACAGCAGGGCCTGGGTGTACGGATGCATCGGCTTCTTGTAGAGATCGGTGGACCCGGACAGCTCGGCGATGATGCCGAGATACATGACCGCCACGCGGGTGGAGATGTACTCGATCACAGCCAGGTCGTGGGCGATGAAGAGGTAGGTCAGGCCGAACTCTTCCTGGAGATCCTTGAACAGGTTCAGGATCTGGGCCTGGATGGACACGTCCAGGGCGGACACGGCCTCGTCGCAGAGGATCAACTCGGGCCGCAGGGCCAGGGCCCGCGCGATGCCGATGCGCTGTCGCTGGCCGCCGGAGAACTCGTGGGGGAACCGGTTCCTGAAGAACCGGGACAGGCCCACGCGCTCCATGAGCTGCTCGACGCGCTCGTCCATCTCGTGCTTGGACATGTGGAGGATCCCGTGCGTGTTGTAGATCCTCATGGGCTCGGCAATGATGTCGCCGGACGTCATGCGGGGATTCAACGAGGCGTACGGGTCCTGGAAGACCATCTGCATGCCCTTGCGGGCGGCGATCAGGTCCTTGTCCTTGAGCTGGGTCAGGTCCTTGCCGTTGAGGAGGACTTCGCCCGAGGTCGGCCGGTGGAGCTGGGCCACGGCGCGGGCGGTGGTGGACTTGCCGCATCCGGACTCGCCCACCAGGCCGAGGGTCTCGCCCTTCTTCAGCTGGAAGTCGACGCCGTCCACGGCGTAGATGTAGCCCTTCTTGCCGCCCAGGAAGCCGCCCCCGAAGGGGAAGTGCATCTTGAGATTCTTGACATCGAGCAGGATATCGTTCTCGGCCATGGCTACCTTTCCTCCGAGTACAACCAACAGCCGACGGTCCGGCCATTGTCGAACGTCTTCCAGGCCGGATATTTACGCTTGCAGATGTCCATGGCCTTGTCGCAGCGCGGGTAGAAGGGACAGCAGTCGGGCAGGTCGATGACGTTTGGGGGCTGGCCCCGGATCGACGATAGCCGTCCGCAGTCCTTCCGGTCGAGGCGGGGAACGGACTTGATGAGCCCCTGGGTGTAGGGGTGCATGGGGGACTCGAAGATCAGGTCCGTCGGCCCGCGCTCCACGAACCGGCCCGCGTACATCACGCAGATCGTGTCGCAGGTGCCCGCCACCACGCCCAGGGAGTGGGTGATGAGGATGACGGCGGTGCCGAGGCGGTTGGTGAGGTCCTTCATGATGTCCAGGATCTGGGCCTGGATGGTGACGTCGAGGGCGCTGGTGGGCTCGTCGGCGATGAGGATCTCGGGATTGCAGGAGAGTCCCATGGCGATCATCACGCGCTGCCGCATGCCGCCGGAGAACTGGTGCGGGTACTGGTCGATGCGCTTCTCCGGGCTCGGGATGCCCGCGAGCTTGAGCATCTCGATGGCCTTCTCCTTGGCGGCCTTCTTGTCGAGGCCCTGGTGGAGCACGATGGTCTCGATCATCTGCGTCGAGATGCGCAGGAAGGGATTCAGGGAGGTCATCGGATCCTGGAAGATCATCGAGATCTTGTTCCCGCGGATCTGCCGGATCTCGCTGGTCGGCATCTTCAGGAGGTCCTTGCCGTGGTAGAAGATCTCCCCGCCGACGATGCGGCCGGGCGGCGAGGGGATCATGTTGATCACGGAGAGGTTGGTGACGCTCTTGCCGGATCCGGATTCACCCACGATGCCCAGGGTCTCGCCCTTGCGGAGCTCGAAGCTCACGCCGTCGACGGCCTTCACGACGCCTTCGTCGGTATTGAAGTAGGTTCGCAGGTCTTTCACCTGCAGGATCGGTGCTTCGGTCATTTCCATTTCACATGTCCTTGTGTCGGTCGGCTGGAAGGTTGGGGGTCATGGTTCAGAGCTTGTTCTTGCTCTGGGGATCCAGCGCGTCCCGGAGACCGTCGCCGAGGAAGTTCATCGCGAAGAGGAAAAGCGTCATGGCGATCGCGGGCCCCAGCAGCTGCCAGGGATAGAGCTCCATGACATTGGCGCCCTCCGAGACCAGGGAGCCCCAGGAAGCCATCGGGGCGGACACCCCGAGACCGAGGAAGGACAGGAAGGATTCGCTCATGATGAACTGGGGGAGCATCAGCGTCGAGAACACGACGATGATGCCCACCGTGTTGGGCGTCAGGTGCCGGAAGATGATCCGCGAAGTGCCCGCGCCCATGGAGCGTGCGGCCTCGACGAACTCCGCGTTCTTGAGGCTGATGATCTGGCCGCGCACCACGCGGCAGAGCGTCAGCCAGGAGACCAGCGCGATCGCGATGAACAGGTTGATGATGTTCTTGCCGAAGAGCGCCATCATGATGATGACGACGAGCATGTACGGAAGGCTGTACATGATGTCCACGAACCGCATGATGAGGTCGTCCAGCTTCCCGCCGACGTAGCCGGAGATGCTGCCCACGATCACGCCCACGAGCACGGCCGTGATGGTGCCCACGAGCCCGATCATGATGGAGATGCGCCCGCCGTAGAGGATGCGCGAGAGCATGTCGCGCCCGAGCGCGTCCGTGCCGAGCAGGTAGATCCGCTTGTGCTCGGGATTGGTCTGGATGTCCTTCTCCATGGAGGCGATCTGGGCCTTCTCCTCGTCGTTGAACTCGGTGCGGCCTTCGGATTCCACGACCTGCTTCATGTAGGCCGTGCGGGCCTTGAGCATCACCTGGCCGGCGGCATGGATGGAGGGGGGCAGGTTCTGGTGGGAGATGACCTGCTGTTCGTAGGGGTAGATCGGGAGGATGGGGGAGGCCAGGGTGGCCACCACATAGAACCCGATGAGGATGAGACCGGCGAAGGCCATCCGGTTCTTCCTCAGGCGGCGCCAGGCGTCGACCCAGAGGGAGACCGGCTTCATGGTCTGGTTGAACTCGTTGGTCAGCGCATCCTTCTTCTTTTCGGTCGTCTTGGCCATGGTCATGTCCTCACTTGTACGAGATGCGCGGATCCAGGAATCCGTAGAAGATGTCGACGAGGAAGTTCATGACCACCATCAGGATGCACACGACGATGACGTCGCCGATGATCAGGGTGTAGTCACGATTGACGGCCGCCTGGACATAGAAGCGTCCGAGGCCCGGAACCGTGAACAGCGTCTCGACCACGACGGCGCCCGTCAGGATGTAGGCGAGGGCGGGTCCGAGGTAGGAGACCACCGGCAGCATGGCGCCCTTCAGCACGTGCTTGACGACCACCACCGGCTCCGAGAGGCCCTTGGCCCGGGCCGTCCGGATGTAGTCGGCGCGGAGCACCTCGAGCACCGAGGCCCGGGTGAGGCGGGCAATGCTGGCGAGATAGGGAAGCGAGAGCGTGAGGACGGGCATGATGAGCACGACCCATCCGTTCCGGCCGTCGATCCAGCCCGAGGTCGGCAGCAGCTCCCACTTGAGGGCCAGATAGAGCTTCAGGATCGGCCCGATGACGAACAGGGGGATGGAGATGCCCAGGACCGCGAAGGACATGCACAGGTAATCGATCCAGCTGTTGCGTTTCAGCGCCGACATGATGCCCGCGGCGACGCCCATGAGCACCGCCAGCGACAGGGACAGGAAGCCCAGGAGCGCGGAGGCCGGGAAGGCCTGCTTGATCAGCTGGTTGACGGTGTAGTCCTTGTAGCGGAAGGAAGGCCCGAGATCGCCTCTCGCCACGTCGGACATGTAGCGGAAGTACTGCTTGTACATCGGCTCGTCGAGGTGGTACTTCTTCATCATGTTCGCGACGATCTCGGGAGGCGCGTTCTTCTCGCTTGCGAACGGCCCGCCCGGCGCAGCGTGGACAATGAAGAACGCGAAGGTGATGATGAGGAAGATCGTCGGGATGATCCCGAGGAAACGCCGTATCAGGAAACGGGTCATAGAAGCCTCTTGTCTGGTGTGAACTCGGCTCCAAGCGAGTCGTTGCCCGCCGAAGGCGTGGATGCGGCGCAGGGCCTGAGCATGGAATCAATCTCCATCGTCAAAGAGGGCCGGAGCGGCTCGAAGATGCTCCGGCCCAACATGTTCTGGAAGACGCAGGAATCTACTTCTTGTAGAGGTTCTTGACGGGATGCACGTCCTGCGTGTTCGGATACCAGCCGCCCCACTTGTTGGTGTTGATGAGGGACTGGTTGACGTAGAAGAAGAAGGGCACCAGCGCCTGGTCCTGGGTGATCACGATGTCCTCGGCCTGCATGAGGACCTTGTCGCGGGCGGCGCCGCCGGGCATGCGGTTGGCCTTGTCCATCAGCGCGTCGGCCTTCTTGTTGGAGTAGAGGCCGTCGTTCAGGCCGCTGCCGGTCTTGAGCAGGACCTCGGTGTAGTTCTGGGGATCCGGGTAGTCAGCCTGCCAGCCGGCACGGCTCATGGAGAAGTCGTGGGTCTTCTGGCGGGTATCCAGGAAGGTGTTCCACTCGAGGTTCTGCAGCTCGAAGTCGACGCCCAGGGTGTTCTTCCACTGCTGCTGGGCCCACTCGGCGATCTTCTTGTGGCGGGCGCTCGTGTTGTAGATGAGCGTGAACTTGGGGAAGCCCTTGCCGCCCGGGAAGCCGGCGGCGGCCATCAGCTTCTTGGCTTCCTCGGGGTTGTAGGGGTTGCCCTTGGTGGTCTTGTAGGTGCCGAAGGGAGGAACCAGTCCGGCGGTGGGGATGTCGCCGGCCTTCAGGACCTGGTCGCAGAGTTCCTTGCGGTTGAGGGCCATGGAGAAGGCCTTCCGGACGCGGACGTCGGTGAAGGGCTTGCGGGTGCAGTTGAAGATGTAGTAGTAGACCGTGGAACCGGTCACGTGCTGGTAGTCCTTGCGGAGCTTGATCTCGTCGATGCGGGCGGGATCCACGTCGCAGACCCAGTCGATCTCGCCGGCCTTGTACTTGTCGTACGCGGTGGACTGGTCCTCGATGGGCAGGTACGTGACGCTCTTGAGCTTCACGTTCTTGGCGTCCCAGTAGTTGTTGTTCTTGATGCAGACGATGCGGTCCTGGGGCTTCCACTCCTTGAGGGTGAAGGGGCCGTTGCCGACGAAGTTGCCGGGCTTGATCCAGTCCTTGCCGAACTTGGCGATGGCGTGCATCGGCATGACGGCGAAGGCGTAGTGGGTCAGGGCCTCGACTACGTAGGGCATGGGGCCGACGAAGGTGACTTCGAAGGTCTGGGGATCGACGGCCTTGATCTGCACGTCCTCCTTCTTGCCCTTGCCGGTGTTGTAGGCCTTGGCGCCTTCGATCATGTCGGCGGGCAGGCTGGAATACTGGGCGCCGGTGGCCGGATCCAGGGTGCGCAGCCAGGAATCCTTGAAGTCCTGGGCGGTGATCGGCCTGCCGTCGGACCACTTGGCCTTCCGGAGCTTGAAGGTGTAGGTCTTCCCGTCCTTGCTGATCTTCCAGCTTTCGGCGAGACCAGGTTCGGCCTTGGCGGTCTTCGGATTGAAGATCATCAGGCCTTCGAACAGCGCCATGTAGATGCGGTGTTCCGGAACGCCCTGGATGAGCGCGGGATCCAGCGACTGGGGCTCGCTGCCGTTTTCAAGGATGAAATCCTGGGCGAACATGGCCGTCGACGCGACCAATGTCAGCAGGACGCTGGTGAGTTTTTTCATTTGACCTCCGGGGTTGGGAAAAAGAGCTGTAGGACCCCATCGTTCTACCTCGGAATCAGGAGGAAGACAATGAATTTGTCCCAAAAATCTTAGGTAAGTTTCCCAGGAAAGCCCTCCGGGGACGTATCCTTCGTTTTTTGTTGATTTATATTTTTTCCAGCCGGGCCGCCATCCGGTAGAGTTCGAACCGGTCCTTGGCGCCCAGCTTGTTCGTGATGTTCGAGAGATGGTTCTCGATGGTCTTCTGGCTGACCTCCAGCTCCTGGGCGATCTCCTCGGCCCGCTTCCCGGCCGCCAGCAGCCGGAGGACCTCGATCTCCCGCTCCGAAAGACCCGAGAGCCCGCTGCGCGCGGCGGGCGACTTGGCGGAAGGCAGGCAGGCCTCCTGCACGAACAGCTTGAGGGAAAGAGGATCCAGGTAGTACATCCCGGAGGAGGCCGCATCCATGGCGGCCACCACGCACTCCATGCCCGCGTCCTTGGACACGTAGGCCAGCGCGCCCGCCCGGAAAGCGCCGACGATGTAGTCGAATTCGCGATGCATGCTGGCGATCACGACCTGGCAGGCCGGGAAGTTCCTGCGCAGGGAGGCGGTCAGTTCCAGCCCGCTCGCGCCGGGCAGCGATATATCAATGATGAACAGCTCGGGCTGCTTGCCCGACTTGGCCAGACAGTCGAGGGCCTCCTCCGCGGAGGCCGTTCCTCCCGTGACGGAGTACCGGCCCGAGCGTTCCAGGATCACCTTGAATCCTTCCCGGATGGCGGAATGGTCGTCGACGATCAGGACGCTCTTCATGAAATCTCCTCGCGGCGCGCAGGCACCGTGACCCGGAGCGATGATCCGCCCCAGGGCCCATAGCCGAAGTGGAACTTGCCTCCGATCATGCGGGCGCGCTCCTCCATGCCCGTCCGCCCGAGGCCCGGACGGGTTCCCTTGGGCCCCCGGCCGTCGTCGTCCACGGAGAGCTCGAGGTAGTCCCCGAACCCGAACAGCACGACGCGCACGTGGGAAGCGTCCGCGTGACGCCGGACGTTGGCCAGGGCTTCCTGCAGGATGCGGTAGACGTTGATCTCGGTCTCGGGCGTCAGCTTCAGGCCGGCCAGCCCCTCGACGGTGAGTTTCACGTCGATGCCCGTCTCGTTGCTCACTTCGGCGCACAGGCGGGCGGTCGCTTCCGCGATCCCGAGGCGGTCCAGTTCGGCCGGACGGAGTCCGTAGCAGAGGTTCCGGACCTCCTCGATGGCGCGCTCGAGGAGCGTGGCCGCCTGCTTCGCTTCCGTCCCCTCGCAGAGTCCGCAGTAGAGCTTCGCAGCCGCGAGATCCTGGGCGACCGCGTCGTGGAGCTCGTGGGAAATGCGGAGGCGCTCGCCCTCCTGGGCGGCGATGAGGGCCCTGGAAAGGGCCCGGTTCCGCGCTTCCCCCGCGCTGGAGGCCCGCAGCCTCACCTCGAGGAGGATGATCCCGACGATGGCCACGAGGATGCCTCCGGCCGTCACGATGAAGGATCTCCGGAAGGCGGTCAGCTGGAGCTTGGCGTACTCGTCCACGCGCAGGGCCATCTGGAAGAGGGTCTCGTCGAACTCGGACGCCGACTGGAGCGCACTCTGTTCGGCGCGCAGTTCCCCGGTCTCCAGGCGGGTGAAGGCGGCGCTTGCCTGGGTGGAGAGCTTCGCGAACTCGGGATCCGTCAGCAGCAGCGTCTTGATGGAAGCATTCACGCGGAAGTCGCGGTAGGCCTTGTAGAAGTCCTCGCGGGGGTTGCGGCTGTTCCGGAGCCCGAATCCCACCGCGGCCTGCCCCCAGGACTCGCGCAGCTGGGTGAGCGCCAGCCGGTCGTTGGCGAAGGAGATCTGGGGGCTGAGCAGGGATTGGTAGAAGAGGATGATCGCCAGGAACACCGTCACGCCGAGCGTGATCTCGATCCAGGTACGCGCCTCGAGGTGGAACCGGAAGACCCGCATGAGCGCACGCTGCGAAGCCGTCTTTTTTCTGATCACATGGCCAGTATATAGTCCATGCGCCGGGTTCACGAACCCTCTCGCGCGACGGGGAGGAAGCCTTCGGCCAGCAGGAAGGCGCGCGCGTCCTCCACGTCCCCGAACCTGGCGATGACCTCCACGCCTTCCCGCGCATCCCCGTCCGCCAGGTCCAGCGCGGAGCGGCCTTCCCGCACGAGGCAGCCGCCGCCGATCTCGTCCAGCGCCAGCTGCACCAGCTCCCACCTCACGCCGTGCTCGTCCTGCCAGACCTGGACCCGGAAGCTCATCAGGCCTTCTCGAAGAAGAGCACGACCATCCCGAAACCCACACGGTCGCCCGGCTTCAGCTCCCGCGCGTCGCCGGGCGGAAGGCGCTCGCCCTTGATGTAGGTGCCGTTGGCCACGCCGTGCTCCTCCACGAGGAAGTAGCGGCTGTGCTCGCAGAGGATGCGCGCGTGGCGCCGGGAAACGCTCAGTTGGGGATCCTCCTCCGTGAGATCGATGTCGGGATGGATCCCCGTGTTCGGATCGAACCGTCCGACCAGGGCGCCGTGGGAGAGGATCGTGTACTTCTTCCCGGAGATGACCGAGACGAGGCTGGCCATGGGCCCGGCCATCTTCGACTTGCCGCCCCGGTTCGCCTCGGTATCCACCTTCCCGCTCAGCTCGCGGTTCCTCTGCGCCAGGCGCTGCATCATCTTGATGGAGACTTCCGGATTCTGCCGGATCATGCGGAGGAACGTGCCCCGGGAGATGGCGACGACTTCCGTGTCCTCCAGGGCCACGGCGGTGCTGGAGCGCGGAATCGGCTCCAGGAGGCTTCCCTCGCCGAAGAAGTCCCCCTTGACCAGTTCCTCCGACCAGTCCCCCACCGGTTCATGGCCGACGTAGAGCCGGACCTTCCCGTTGAGGATGATATACATCTGCTGGGCCATCTCGCCCTTGCGGAAAACGACATCGCCCTCGCTGAAACGAAGCTTGCTCTGGTCGATGAAGCTCGATTCGGTCATGTCGGGGTCCGGAGCTGGAACTACAAGATACTCTGCCCGGGCGATCCAGGGGAATGGCCTGGCCCCACTTTCCAGCCCGCTCGAGACCATTGCGCGGGGAGGGCATGCGAGGACTCCAGGCAAGGAAGACGTTCCAACTCCGGTCCGCCTGTGCTACGAACGAAGGGTGAGAATCCTCCGCTGGCTGGCCGCTCCCCTATCGCCCCTCTACGGGGTGGTCGTGCGTTCGCGGAACCGGGTCTTCGAGAACCACCCCGAACGGTCGGCCCGGGTGCCGGCTCCCGTCGTGTCCATCGGGAACCTGAGCCTGGGCGGAACCGGCAAGACCCCCGTCACCCTGCATCTGGCCAAGGCCCTGCAGGCCATGGGCTGGCCCGGCGCCGTCCTGTCCCGGGGATACGGAGGCAGGCGGGCCGTGGATCCCATGGACGTGGAGCCCGATTCGGACCCCCGGCAGACGGGGGACGAGCCTCTCCTGATGGCGAGGGCCCTGGGGCCGGGCAGGGTCGTCGTGGGCCGGCGCCGGGCGTTCGCGGCGCTGCGGGCCCTGGCTCATGATCCCGCGCCCAGGGTGCTGCTGCTGGACGACGGGTTCCAGCACCGCGCCCTCCACCGGGACCTGGACCTGCTGCTCCTGGACGGGGTGCGCCGCTGGGGGAACGGGAGGATGCTGCCCATGGGCGACCTCCGGGAACCCATGGAGAGTGCGAGACGGGCCTCGGCGCTCGTCGTGACCCGGGGGAGCCGCGCGCCCCGGCCCGAGATCCTGGCGTGGTGGGAGCGTCACGGTTCCGGCGGCCCCGTCTTCTGGCTGGATTTCGCCATCACCGCCCTCCGGTCCTTCCCGGACGGGGAACGGATCTCCCTGCCCGCCCCGGGGCTCGGGCCGTTCTTCGCGTTCTGCGCCCTGGGGCACCCGGAGGCGTTCCTGGCCGATCTCCTCGTGGCCGGACTCTACTGGAGCGGCTCGGCCCAGTTCCCGGACCATCGGGCCCTTTCCCCCGAGGACCTCGCGCGCCTGGAGGGCCAGGCCCGTGCCGCCGGGGCTGCCGCCCTCGTCTGCACGGAAAAGGACGCCGTCAAGTGGAAGCCCGAGGCCGCCGGGGCCCTGACCCTTCCCCTCTGGATCGCCGAGCAGCGGGTCCTGGGCGCCGAGCCCCTGGTCGAGTACGTGGCGAGCCGGCTGGAGGACCTGACGGCCGGGACCCGCTGAAGGCGTACTGCCCCCGCCGGGGGCCCCGGACGAATCCGTGCCGCCCCCCCTGGCATTGCCTTCCCATTCCCGCTAGCATGGGTGAGCCGCGCGGGCGTAATTCAGTGGCAGAATGTCAGCTTCCCAAGCTGAACGTCGAGGGTTCGATCCCCTTCGCCCGCTCCAGTCGAGAAAGCCCCGGTACCATTGGGTCCCGGGGCTTCGTGCTTTCCGGATTTCCGCTCAGGCGGGGCGATCCGGGAAGCGCCTTCCCGGGAAGATTCTCAATCTCCCGTTGGGTTCAGCACCGTATCCCCAATGCCAAGGCACAGGTCCGGGCGGAGGACCGGGCCTTCCAGGCTCTGGGCCGTAGCCTGGACCTCTGCCATGCGGCGGACCTCCTCCATCGAAAAGCCTCGTTTCCCCTTTCCTGGGCAGTTCGGTCATGACCAGATCCACCAAGTGCGTCCACGAAGCTCGCGCAGGAGATGTCACGGATCGTGCCAAACTGCAACTACCGCAGATGCTGGAAAAGAGACGAAGACTCCAGCTTCTTGGCAGCAATCTGCATCCATGTCGTCCCAGGGCCTGGCATATCGCCCAGACAATCGGACGGCAGGCCGATTGGATCGCGGCGAACAGCCTGGCGAGGCGCCCTGCCGCTGCGCTCCCTACAACATTATCGTTGCCGCTTCAGGTCTTCCGTTACCGTGTGTTCCTGCTTGTCCTTGGGGGATGGGGCCTGAGCCGCGATGGAAGGCTTGACGGGAGGAACTGGTGCAGGAGCGGGCGCCGGTGGAGGAACCGCCGCGGGCGCGGCTTTCGCATCCTGCTTCGGCGGCGGGGGCGGCGCGGCGGCGGGAGCCTTGCTCCTGGGTGCGGCAGGTTTCGGTCTTCCCGCCGCGGGCGCGGGACGAGGCGCCTCCGCAGGAGCGGCAGGGACCCGCGCCTCCGGGGGGGCCGGGGACTCGGGCGCGGGCACGGCGGCCGGTCCGGGAGGGGAAGAGGGCGGCGGCACGGCCCTGGGTCTCAGGGCGAGGTAGCAGATCCCCCCGACGATCCCGAGGGCGGCCAGGATGATCGCCAAGCCCCCCCAACGCCTGCTCGAAGGCTTTGGGGCCACGACCTCCCGCGCCCCAGGAAGACCGGGGGCTTCCGCAGGATGGATCGTTTCCGCATCCGGATCCAGGAGCGCGCCGGCCGCGGGGGATTCCGGGATGCACGGGGAGTCCTCGCCTTCGTCCGGTAGGGCGGGCGGTTCCGGGACGTCGATTTCCGGCTTCAAGGTCTGGACCGGATCCTCGTCTCCCGCCTCCGCCGGCGGCAGCTCCGGATCGGCCAAGACGATCTCCTGGGTGCCCGCCTTGGCGGCCATCTCCTCCTGGCTGGCGCAGGCCTCGTTCCCGGAAGGCGGCGCGACGACGACCTGCTGCGTGGTGTAGCGGCTCCGGGGAACGGCCTGGGGGTTCGCCGGCAACGGGCTCGTCGCGCCCGGGTCCAGGAAGGGCGCGCCCGCGGTCTCGGTCTCGGGCTGGGGCTGGCTCCTCAGCCGAAGGGTCGTCTCCTCGAGCCTTCCGTTCCATCCCGGACGCTGGGCCGCCCTCAGAGCCAGCGCGAACTCCTCGGCCGACTGGAAGCGGTCGTCCGGGTCCTTCGCCAGGGCTTTCTCCGTCATGTTCCGGAGAGCCGGGCTGAGGCCCTGCAGCATGGAGAGCTCCAGGGGATCCGGGGGATCGTGGACGATCTTGTAGAGGACCGTGGAGGCGGAGGCATCATCGAAGGGCTTCTTCCCGGAAATGCATTCGTAGAGCATCACCCCGACGGCGAAGAGGTCGCTCCGCGCGTCCGGCTCCCCGTTCTTGATGTATTCCGGCGCGATGTAGTTCACGGTCCCCATGACGGTTCCCGCCACGGTCATGACGGAATCCTTCAGCCGTGCGACGCCGAAATCCATGATCTTGGCCAGCAGCTTGCGCCCTTCCTGCACGACCATGATGTTCGACGGCTTGATGTCGCGGTGGAGGATGTGATGCCGGTGGGCCGTGTCGAGGCCGTCGCACACCTGGGCGAGCACTTCCAGGAAATCCACCAGCGACAGGCTCCGACGCTGCACGAGCTGTTCCAGGTCCCGTCCCTTGAGGAGTTCCATGGCGATGAAGAGCACGCCCTGGTCCTCGCCAAGCTCGTGGATGGTGACGATGTGGGGCGAGGAAAGCACCGCCGCCGCTTTCGCCTCCCGGTAGAAGCGCTGCCGGGCAAGATCCTCGGGCAGGGCCGAGGAGATGATCGTCTTGATCGCCACTTCCCGGCCGAGGACCGGGTCGAGCCCGAGGTAGACTTCGCCCATGGCGCCGCGGCCAAGCAGGTCTTTGATCTCGAAACGGCCGAGTTTGCTGATCACGGACTCACCGTAGGGACAGGTGCATATTCAATATCAATCAGCATAAGCCTTCCCCCGGCCAGGTCCAAGACGAGGCCGGAGGATTTCCAGGTGGGGGGGCGCTCAGCGCTTGGCGGAGGCCTCCACGGGCGCCAGGGAGAGCATCGGGGCGTTGATCTCCAGGTTCATGCCCTCCTCCACATGGATCTTGGCGATCCGCGCGTTCGAGGGGGAGGTGTACTCGTTCTGCATCTTCATGGCCTCGAGCAGCAGGAGGGGCTGCCCCTCTTCCACCACCTCGCCCTCCTTGACGAAGAGCTTGAGCACCTTGCCGGGCATGAGCGCCTTGACCAGGCCGGAGCCCCCCTGGGGCTGCCGGGCCATGGCCGCCGCGAGCAGGGTCTTGTGCGGGTCCTGGAGCGTGAAGTCGTAGGCGCCGTCGTAGACGCTCGCCCGGAACCCGTGGAGGTCGGGATCCGGATTCTTGATCCGGTCGATGTTCACGCCCACGGAGTGGCCGTCCAGGATGACGGAGAAGCTGGTGGGTTCGACCTTGAGGATGTCCAGGGGATGTTCTTCGCCATCCCAGACCATGAAGACCCGGCCGCTGCGCCGATAGATCTCCAGTTCGTGCGTTTCTTCACCGATTGTCAGAGTCCGTTTCATCGTTCGATCCAGGAAGTTAGATGCGGTTGAAGCGCGAAACCATCTGCCAGGCCCCGGGTTCCCGGGGTTCGCCGCCGGTCCGGACCATGGGCTGCTGGGCCCGGCGCTCCTCCTTCTCCAGCTCGTCGTAGAGCGCGGTCGCCACCGCGAACTTCAAGTTGGGACCGATGCCCCGCTGCTTCCACCAGGCATGGTTCAGCATGCCGGTGTGGAGATCGCCCTGGAGGAAGGGCTTGTGTTCCATGAGCGCCTTGTGGAACGCCACGTTGTTGCGCACGCCTCCGATGCGGTACTCGCTCAGGGCCGAGTGCATGCGCTGGATGGCCATCGCCCGGTTGGGCCCCCAGGTGCTCAGCTTCGAGAGCAGAGGCGCGTAGAAAGGGGACATCTCCCATCCGTAGTAGACGCCGCTGTCGTCCCGGACGTTGTGTCCCGCCGGGGTCCTCAGGTAGTTGATCCGGCCGGAGCTCGGCGCGAAATCGCGGTTCGGGTCCTCGGCGTTGATCCGGCACTGGACCGCGTGGCCCCACAGGGGGATCTCCTCCTGCTTCAAGGGCAGCGGCTTGCCCTGCGCCACCAGGATCTGCCAGCGGATCAGGTCCTGGCCGGTGATCCACTCCGTCACGGCGCTGCCCCCCTGGATCCGGCAGGTCATCTCCAGGAAATAGAAGTTGCGGTCCCGGTCCATGAGGAACTCCACGGTGCCCGCCCCCACGTAGCCCGCCTCGCGCGCGATGGCAACCGCGACCTCGCCCATGGCCTTGCGGATCTCGGGGGTCACGAAGGGTGAAGGCGCCTCGTCGGCCACCTGCTGGAACCGGCGCTGGACCGAGCCCTCCCGCTCCCAGAAGTGCACGTAGTTGCCGTGCTGGTCGCCCACGATCTGGACCTCCACGTGGCGCGGATGGGTCAGGGCCTTCTCGATGTAGACCCGGTCGTCCCAGAACGTGAAGATTGCGTCGCCCTTCACGCGGGGCAGCGCCCGCCGCAGGTCCGCCGGCGACTTCGCCAGGCGGATCCCCTTTCCGTCGCGGCCCATCACCGGCTTGACCATCACGGGAAAGCCCAGGGCCTCGGCGGCCTTCACCAGGTCCTCGTCCTCCATGACTTCGTGGATGGCCGGCAGGACGGGGGCTCCGACCTTGAGGGCGATGGCCCGGGCCTTGGTCTTGTCGGCCAGGTTCTCCAGCACCTCCGGGCTCGGCCCGATCCAGGTGATCCCCGCCTCGATGATCTTCCTCGCGGCGTCGGCATCCTCGGCGATGAACCCGTACCCGGGATGGATGGCGTCGGCCCCGGTCTTCCTGCAGACGTCGATGAGCTTGTCCACCCGCAGGTAGCTTTCCCGGGAAGGCGTCGGCCCGATGTGGTGCGAGAGCACGGCCAGCCGGACGTGCATCGCGCCGCGATCCGAATCGGAGTAGACCGCCACGGTGGGGATGTCCAGCTCCCGGCAGGTCCGGATGATCCTGCAGGCGATCTCGCCTCGGTTAGCCACAAGCAGCTTGGTCACAGGCATATCAGTTTCCTCGTGTATGCATATCCTGACGCAGGGATCCGGAACCGGCACCCGGGCGCTTCGTTCCCGCCCGCACCTGCCCGCCCAAGGGACGATGTCCCACTCCGTCCGGGCACAAGCAGATTTGTCATTGGCATATCGGTTCCCACCAACTGAGGCATCATAGGATGGTGCGATTCATCAGCCTACCAAAGCCCACGCTCACGTCCATCATTTGCCTCGCCCTCGCCATCGGCGGGGGAGTCGGATGCGGCCGCAAGGGGGATCCGATCCCGCGTCCCCGGGCGGAGCCCAGGGCCTGCAGCGTCCAGCGTCTCGACCTGAGGATCCTGGCGGTGAAGCTGCCGACGGAGGACATCCACGGGAACCCGCTCGTGGGCGTGGAGCAGGTGCGCGTCTATTTCCTGCCCGTCGGCCAGTCCCAGCCGAGTGCCCAGGACGTGCTGGCGAAGGGGGAGGTGATCCTCGAACGGCGGAGGCCCGACCTTCCCGCCCCCGGAGAGTCGCTGACCCTGGACCTGAAGGAGATCAGCCGGCCGTCAGGCTGGATCGTGGTGACCGCCGTCCGGGTGGGCAACGTGCTGGGGACCCCCAGCGAAGTCATTCCCTGGCTGGAGCCGGCGATCTGAAGCCCCGCTACCGGTGGCTCGACAGGTAGCCGTCCAGCCAGGCGGCCACGCCCTGGGCGAGGCTGTCCTTGTCCAGCGGCCCGATGGGCGCCGAGGCGCCTTCCGCGGAGACGGGCACCAGGGTGTTGGCCTGGGCCCCGAATCCCTTGCCCGCCGAGATGTCGTTGACCAGGATCACGTCGAGCTTCTTCCTGCGAAGCTTCGCGAGGCCGTTCGACAGATGGTCCTCGCTCTCCGCGGCGAAGCCCACGGTCCATTGCCCGGGGCGCTTCCGTGCGGAGAGGGTGGCCAGGACATCCGGGGTTCTCACGAGGACGAGAGTTTCCGGCCCTTCCTGCTTCTTCACTTTCTCCGGGGCACAGTGCTCGGGCCGCTGGTCCGCCACGGCCGCCGCGGCGACGAGGCCGTCCATGGAAGGCCAGAGCCGGCCGCAGGCCTCCAGCATGTCCTGGGCGCTGCGGACCCGGTGGGTGTCCACGCCCCAGGGGGCCGCGAGGTCTCCCCCCAGGACGAGATGGACCCGGGCGCCCGCGTTGCGGAACGCCCTGGCCAGCTCGACCCCCATCGCGCCCGAGGAGCGGTTCGTGAGGGTCCGGACGGGATCGAGGTCCTCCCGCGTGGGCCCCGCGGTGACCAGGACCTCCTTGTCCGCGAAGGCGGCCAGGCGCGGGCCCGCGTAGGCCTGGATGGCCTCGTGGATGTCCTCCAGGTCGGCCAGGCGGCCGATGCCGCACTCGCCCTCCGCCAGGAACCCCTCCCCCGGGCCCACGACCAGGTGACCGAAACCCAGCAGGATCTTCAGGTTGCCCTGCACGGCGGGGTGCCGCCACATCGCGTGGTTCATGGCCGGCGCCCACAGCACCTGCCCCCGCGCAGCCAGGAGGATCGTCGAGAGGAGATCGTCCGCCAGCCCGTTGGCCGTCTTCCCCATGATGTCCGCCGTCGCCGGGACCACCGCGACGAGCTCCGCCCACTTCGCCAGGTCCACGTGCTCCACCTTCGGGTTGGGGCGCCACTCGTGGTACTCGGGGTTGGCCCCGAAGCAAGGCTCTCCCGTGAGGGTGGCCAGGGTGAGGGGCGTGATGAAGCGGCTCCCGGCATCCGTGAGGCAGGCCCTCACCTGGTGGCCGCTCCGGACCAGCCTGCGGGCCAGTTCACAGGCCTTGTAGGCCGCGATGCCCCCCGTGACTCCCAGAAGAACCCTCATGTCCCCTCCCTCCGCCCCCTATCCTAACGCTGGAAATTCGTTGATTTCCTTGATACACTTCCCCTCTTCGAGGGAATCTACATGGTTCAGCGCACAGTCGTACACATTCCGGAGGAAGTCGCCAACAAGTATCGCTTCGTGGTGGTGTCCGGCAAACGTTGCGAGCAGCTCCAGCGCGGCGCCTTCCCGAAGGTCGAGGTCCAGGTTCCCATGAACAAGCAGGGACAGGCCCAGGACGCGCCGAAGCTGGCGTCCTTCTGGGGCCAGGTCGCCATCCGCGAAGTCGAGGAAAGCCGCATCGCCTTCGAGGAGCCGGAAGTGATCGCCCTGGACTACACCCTGGAAGTCCCGATCTCCGTCGAATAGCCCCCTGCGGGCCGAGCGAGACCCCCGGGCAGCCCCCGGGGGTCTCGTTTTCGTGCGCCCGACCCTAATTTCAACACTTGTTGAATATTTTCCTTGCTTCCCGGATCGGCCGAATCCATTATTCAACATGTGTTGAATCGGAGTCCGCCGTGCCGCATCCCCGCAAAGTCGTTCGTCCCCGTGGTCCCAAGGCCGTCAAGGTGGATCCGGAGCACATCCTCTCCGCCGCCGAGCGCGTGTTCGCGCGGGAAGGCCTCCGGGGCGGGAGCATCCGGGCCATCGCCCGGGAGGCGGGCTGCGATCCCGCGCTCATCTACTACCACTTCGAGAACAAGGAGTCCGTGTTCACGGCCATGCTGGACCGCAAGTTCCCCCCCCTGATCAGGGACATGGAGCGGCTGGCGGATCCCTCGGACCCGAGGCACACCTCGGTCCGGTTCTGGGCAGCCCTCCGGACGATCCACAAGCACCTGGGACAGGACGCGGGCTTCCGGGCGACGGTGCGCGGCGAGCTGGCGCGCGGCGCGGAGGGGGTCACGGACACCATCGCGACGCGCGTGCTGCCCCTCTTCAAGGCGATGTCCAGCATCTTCCAGCAGGGGGTCCAGCGGGGGCACATCCGCCCGGAGTTCCCGCTGCCCCTGGGCGTCTTCTTCTTCGCCAGGCTCTACGTCGAGATCCTGGACCTGGTCCCGATCATGTCCTACCGGATCGCCCAGATCCCCTCGGAGGACGTCCTGCCCCTGGCCGAGCGGTCCTGGTTCGAACTCTACTGGCGCGGGATCGCCACCCACCCCGACGATCCCCTGCCCTTCGCGGAAATGCCCGAGGAGACCCTTCCATGAAACGCAAGGCGCTGATTCCCGTCGCAGTCCTGGCCGTGATCGCCGGGACCGCCGCCCTGGTCACCTGCCGGAAGAAAGGCCCCCAGGACACCCTGCGGGTCTCCGGGAACATCGAGATCACCCAGGTCGAAGCCAGCTTCCGGGTTGCCGGGAAGGTCCTGGAGCGTCCGGTGGAGGAGGGCCAGATCGTGCGCGAAGGGCAGGTCATCGCCCGGCTCGACGCCCAGGACCTGGAGCAGACGCTGGCCATGAGGGCCGCCGACGACGCCGTGGCCCGGGCGGCCCTGGCCGAGCTCCTGGCCGGCTCGCGCAAGGAGGAGGTCGAGAGCGCGCGGGCGGCCCTGGGCCAGGCAACCGCCGACCTGGAGCGCCTTGAGCCCGACGAGGCCCGGATCCGGGATCTGCGGAGCAAGGGCATCGTCTCCGCGCGGGACTACGAGGGCGTCCGCGCCGCCCTGGAGGCGGCGAAGGCGAAGGTCCGGCAGGCAGAACAGCAGTACACGCTGGTGAAGAAGGGCCCCCGGACCGAGGACATCGCCCAGGGGCGCGCCAGGCAGGAACAGGCCCTCCAGAACCTCGCCCTGGCCCGGACGCAGCTCGGCTACGCCACCCTCCTCGCCCCCTTCGGCGGCGTGGTCCTCTCCGTGAACGTCGAGCCCAAGGAATACGTCTCTCCAGGAACGGCCGTGGCCACGATCGGGGACCTTTCGGAAGTCTGGCTCAGGGCCTACGTCGACGAGACGGACCTGGGCCGCGTGAAGGTCGGGCAGAAGGCCGTCCTCGCCACCGACACCTTCCCCGGGAAGACCTACGAGGGCCGCGTGACCTTCGTGTCCTCCGAGGCGGAGTTCACGCCCAAGAGCGTCCAGACCCGCAAGGAGCGCGTGAAGCTCGTCTACCGGATCAAGATCACGGTCCCCAACCCGGGGATGGAGCTCAAGCCGGGCATGCCCGCCGACGCCGAGATCCTGGCGGGAGAGGCGGGCAAGTGATGGATCCCATCCGCGCGGAGGCGCTCTCGAAGCGCTTCGGGAAGCTCACGGCCGTGGACCGGCTGACCCTTTCCGTGGCGGAGGGCGAGATCTTCGGGCTGGTGGGGCCCGACGGGGCGGGCAAGACCACCACCATGCGCCTGCTCACCGGAATCCTGGCACCGAGCGAGGGCGAGGCCTGGGTGGACGGCTGCCACGTGGTCCGGGAAGCGGAGGCCGTCAAGGAGCGGATCGGCTACATGAGCCAGCGCTTCGGTCTCTACCCGGACCTCACGGTCCAGGAGAACATCGACTTCTACGCGGATCTCTACGAGGTCCCGCCGGGGGTGCGCGCCGGGAAGATGGAGCGGCTCCTCGCCTTCAGCAACCTCACGCCGTTCAGGCGGCGCCGAGCGGGCAACCTCTCCGGCGGCATGAAGCAGAAGCTGGGCCTCGCCTGCGCCCTCGTCCACACGCCCCGCGTGCTGTTCCTGGACGAGCCCACCAACGGCGTGGATCCAGTCTCCCGCAGGGATTTCTGGCGCATCCTCTACCAGCTCCTCCGGGAGAGGGTCACGATCTTCGTCTCCACGGCCTACCTGGACGAGGCCGAACGGTGCAGCCGGATCGGCCTCATGCACCAGGGACGCCTCCTGGCCCTGGACACGGTGGACGGCGTGAAGGGACTCATGCGGGGCGCCCTCCTGGAGGTCCGCTGCGAGCGGACGAGGGAGGCCGCCAGGACCCTCCGGCCCTGGCGCGCCGCCCTCCACGGAGACGCCCTGCACGTGAGCGTGGACGATGCGGACGCGGGGCGGGAGGCAGTGGAAACGGCGCTGAGGAAGGCCGGCTTCGCGGACGTCGAGACCCGCCTGATCGAACCTTCCCTGGAGGACGTGTTCACCTCGGCCATTCCCCAGGACCGTCCGGAGGCGGCGCCATGAGCCAAGCCGATCCTCCCATCGCCGTCTCCCTCCGGGACTTGGAGCGCCGCTTCGGGGCCTTCACGGCCGTCGACCGGATCAGCCTGGACGTGCGCAAAGGCGAGATCTTCGGTTTCCTGGGCCCCAACGGCGCCGGGAAGTCCACCACCATCCGGATGCTCTGCGGGCTGCTGGAGCCCACCTCCGGGAGCGGGACCGTCGCGGGCTTCGACATCCGCAAGGAGCGCGAGCAGATCAAGCGGAACATCGGCTACATGAGCCAGCGGTTCTCGCTCTACGACGACCTCACCGTCGAGGAGAACATCGAGTTCTACAGCGGCATCTACCGCATTCCCAAGGACAGGAAGGCCGGCCGGAAGGCCTGGGTGATCGAGATGGCCGGCCTCCAGGATCATGTCCGCAGCCGCGCCGGCCTGCTCCCGGGCGGATGGAAGCAGCGCCTCTCCCTGGGATGCGCGCTCCTGCACGAGCCTCCCGTCCTCTTCCTGGACGAGCCCACCTCCGGGGTGGATCCGATCAGCCGCCGGAGCTTCTGGGACCTCATCTACACCCTCGCGGCCACCGGCGTCACCGTCTTCGTCACCACCCACTACATGGAAGAGGCCGAGTACTGCGACCGGCTCGCCCTCATCTACCGGGGCGAGCTGGCCGCGGTGGGCACCCCCGGCGAGCTGAAGCACCAGCTCATGCAGGACCAAGTCCTCCGGCTGGCCTGCGACCATCCCCAGGAGGCCCTGGGGGTGGCGGCGGATGTGAAGGGCGTCCGCGACGCGGCCCTGTTCGGCCAGGAGATCCACCTGATGGCGGAGGACGCCGGCCGGCTGGCCCCGGAACTGCGGCGGACCCTCGAGCGCGCGGGCTTCACGGTCGCGGCCCTGGAGCGCATCACGCCCTCCCTCGAGGATGTCTTCGTCTCCCTCATCGAGGCCAGGGACAGGGCCGAGGGCGCGCAGAAGGAGTTCCTGGGATGAGACTTCGACGCATGCTAGCCGTGGCCAGGAAGGAGTTCATCCACGTCTGGCGGGATCCCCGGGCGCTGGGCGTGAGCATCGCCCTGCCGCTCGTCCTGCTCCTGCTCTTCGGCTACGCCCTCACCCTGGACGTGGACCGGGTGCCCCTCGCCGTCTGGGACCAGAGCCGGACGGTGGAAAGCCGCGAGCTGGCCAGCCGGTTCGAGAACTCGCGCTACTTCTCCGTGGTCGCCCACGCCCGGGGCTACGGCGAGATCGAGAAGGCGATGGACCACAACCGGATCCTGATGGGCCTCGTCATCCCCCTGGATTTCGGGCGCCGCGTGGGGTCCGGACGGGACGTGCAGGTCCAGGTGCTCGCGGACGGGAGCGACGCGAACACCGCGACCCTCGCCATGGGCTATGCGGAGGCCATCGTCCGCGGCTACTCCCGGGACATCCAGGCGGCCCGGATCCAGCGGCGCGGCGGGCGGATGCCGGAACAGCCCCTCGAGCTGCGGCCGCGCGCGTGGTTCAACCCCGACATGGAATCCAGGATCTACATCGTGCCCGGCCTCATCGCCGTCATCGTCATGCTGATCGCCTCGCTGCTCACCTCCCTCACCATCGCCCGGGAGTGGGAGACGGGCACCATGGAACAGCTCATCTCGACGCCCGTCCGGGGTCCGGAGCTGATCCTGGGCAAGCTGGCGCCCTACTTCGCGATCGGCATCCTGGACACCGTCCTGTCGATGCTGGCCGGCTACGTCCTCTTCGAGGTGCCCCTGCGCGGCAGCCTGCTCCTGCTGGCCTCCATGTCGCTGCTCTACATCGTCGGCGGGCTCTCCATGGGCATCCTCGTCAGCACCCTGGCGAAGGGGCAGCTGCTGGCGAGCCAGATGGCCTTCACGGCCACCTTCCTCCCCGCCTTCCTGCTTTCCGGCTTCATGTTCGACATCGAGAACATCCCCAAGGCCCTGCAAGTGGTCACCTACCTGGTGCCCGCGCGCTATTTCATCACGATCCTGAGGGGGATCTGCCTCAAGGGGACCGGCCTTCCGGAACTCTGGCCCGAGTGCCTGCTCCTGACCGCCTTCGGGGCCGCCATGCTCGCCCTCTCCGTCCTGGCCTTCAAGAAACGGCTGGTGTGACCATGTTCGAGCCCCTGAAGCGCATGCTCGTCAAGGAGTTCATCCAGATCTTCCGGGATCCGCGCATGCGGGCCGTGATCCTGGTGATCCCCATCCTCCAGATGATCATCTTCGGCTACGCCGTCAACATGGACGTGCGGAACATCCCCACCGCCCTCTACGACCTGGACCGCACCCCCGCCAGCCGGGAACTGGCAGCCCGCTTCGAGGGCTCCGGCTACTTCGACATCGTGGCGCGCGTCGACCGCGAACCGGAGATGCAGGAGGTCGTCGATTCCGGCCGGGCCAAGGTGGTGCTCCGTCTCGACCGCGGCTTCAGCGAGGCGGTCACCGGAGGCCGCACGGCCGCCGTGCAGATCATCCTGGATGGCTCGGACTCCAACACGGCGAGCATCGTCATGGGTTATTCGGAACGCATCGCGGGAGCCTACAACCAGCAGGTCCTGCTGGAAAGGATTTCCCGTTCCTCCGGGGGGCGCTTCGAAACGGAGCCGGTGACCCTCGCCGCCCGGGCCTGGTTCAACCCGACCCTGGAAAGCCGCTGGTTCTTCCTGCCCGGCGTCATCGCCCAGCTCGTCATGATCGTCTCGATCATCCTCTCCAGCATGGCCGTCGTGCGGGAACGGGAGATCGGGACCATGGAGCAGATCATGGTCACGCCCATCGGGCGCCTGGAGTTCATCCTGGGCAAGACCATTCCCTTCGCCCTCATCGGCTTCGTGGACGTGGCCCTCGTGTGCGCCGTGGCCATGTTCTGGTTCGAGGTGCCCCTGGAGGGACACCTCGCCACGCTCTTCCTCGCGACCGGCCTTTTCCTCCTGAGCACCCTGGGGGTGGGGCTGTTCATCTCCACAGTGAGCCAGACCCAGCAGCAGGCGATGATGACCACCTTCTTCTTCGTGATGCCGGCCATCCTGCTCTCCGGCTTCATCTACCCCATCGCCAACATGCCCCCCGTCATCCAGGGGCTCACCTACCTGAATCCCTTGCGATACTTCCTGGTGATCATCCGCGGCGTCTTCCTGAAGGGGACCGGCTTCGAGGTCCTCTGGCCCCAGATGGCGGCCCTGGCCGTCCTGGGATCGGGACTGCTCTTCCTGGCGGCCGGACGGTTCAGGAAGACCCTGGCCTGACGGCCCCCGAGGACCCTGAACCCGGGGGATCCCCGTTTTCCGGGATGGCGGGAAGCCCTTGTCCCCGCCTAGTATATGGGGCAGCCGCGAGGGGGAGCGTGGGACGGGAAACGTGGATTTCGCGCCGCATCATCATGATCCTGCTGGCGTGGAGCCTGGGATTCCTGCCCTGCCCGGCCCAGGAAGTCCCGGAGGCCCCCCGCCATGTGCTGCAGATCAACTCCTACGACCAGCGGATGTCCTGGGTCCAGGACATCACCCGAGCCGTGGAGGACGTGCTGCAGCCGGAGGCGAACAACCTCATCCTGCACGTCTTCAACATGGACTCGAAGCGCTACCACTCGGGCGCGTACTTCGAGAGCCTGAGAGGACTCTTCCGGGCCAAGTACGGCGGCGCCCGATTCTCCCTGATCCTCGTCTCGGACGACAACGCCTTCGACTTCGTGAAACGCAGCCGGGACGAGCTGTTCCCCGGCGTGCCGGTGGTCTTCTGCGGCCTGAACGACTTCGGGGACGAGCGCCTCAGGGGACTGAAAGGCTTCACCGGGGTCGCGGAGGTCTTCTCCGCCCGGGAGACGGTGGAGCTCATGCTCCGCCTGCACCCCGAGACCCGGGAGATCTTCATCATCAACGACTACCTCGAGAGCGGCCGGAAGAGCGCCCACGACATCGAGGGAGAGCTGGCCGCGTTCCGGGGAAGGGTCCGGTTCACCCACAACGCGGACCTGCCCATGGAAGGGCTCAGGGAGCGGATCGCCGGACTCGGGAAGGGCACGGCGGCCCTGCTCGGCGTCTACTACGCCGACCGCGACGGCCGCGCCTTCACCTTCGAGCGCGTCGGTTCCCTGCTGGCGGAAGCGAGCCACGTGCCGGTCTATGCGCTGGTCCAGTTCAACATCGGCAGGGGCGTCGTCGGGGGGAAGGTGATCAGCGGCTACTACCAGGGGCACACCATGGCCCTCCTCGGCCGGCGGATCCTCGCGGGGGAAAGCCCCGACTCCATCCCGGTGGTCAGGCAGGGCGCCAATCACTTCATCTTCGACCACGTCCAGCTCCGGCGCTTCGGCCTGAGCGAAGCCTCCCTCCCGCCGGAGAGCCTCGTCATCAACCGCCCCGCTTCCATCTACGAGACGCACAAGAAGGAGATCTGGGCCCTCATCGGCTTCATCTGCGCCCTCCTGGCGATCGTCGCGGGCCTCGTCTCCAACCTCGCCCTCCGCAGGCGCGCCGAAGGGGAGCTGCGGCGGAGCGAGGCGCGCCTGCGCCAGATCGCGGAGGCCTCCTGGGAGGGCATCCTCGTCCACGACCACGGCATCGCCCTGAGCACGAACCGGATGTTCCTGGAGATGTTCGGCTTCGGCCAGGAGGATCCGAAGGGGCTGGACATGGTCCCCAAGATCATCGCCCCCCGGTGCGTCGCGCTGGCCCGGCAGCGGATCACGGAGGTGGTCCGCGAGCCCTACGAGCTCGCCGGAAGACGCCAGGACGGGACGGAATTCCCCATGGAGGCCAGGGTCCGCCTCATCGATTTCGCGGGGCGCGAAGTCCGGGTGGCCGCCTTCAGGGACCTCACCGGGCAGAAGCGGATGGAAGAACAGCTCGCCCAGTCCCAGAAGATGGAGGCGGTCGGCACCCTCTCTGGAGGCATCGCCCACGACTTCAACAACATCCTGTCCGCCATCCTGGGCTACACCGAGCTGCTGCAGATGGAGGCGCCCAGGGGATCCAGGATGGAGAAGGACCTGGGACAGATCCTGAAGGCCGCCGACCGGGCCAAGGCGCTCGTCCAGCAGATCCTCACCTTCAGCCGCCAGGCCAAGCGGGTGCAGCAGTCCCTCCAGATGGGAAGCCTCGTCAAGGAGGCGATGAAGATGCTCCGGGCCTCCCTGCCCGCCACGATCGACATCCAGTACCGAGTGCTTTCGGACGCTCACATCCTGGCGGACCCGACCCAGGTCCACCAGGTGGTGATGAACCTGTGCACCAACGCAGCCTTGGCCATGCGCGCCGAAGGCGGCTGCCTGGAAGTCACCCTGGACGAGCTGCGCCCCGGGGAGGCGGAAGCCCCCGCGATGCCGGCCGGCCGCCAAGGCTCCTGCCTGCGCCTGACGGTCCGCGACACGGGATGCGGCATGTCCCCCGAGGTGCAGCAGCGGATCTTCGAGCCGTTCTTCACCACCCGCCCCCAGGGCGAAGGCACGGGGCTGGGCCTCTCCGTGGTGCACGGCATCGTCAAGAGCCTGGGCGGAACGATTTCCGTCCACAGCGAGCCGGGAAGAGGCAGCACGTTCCATGTGCTCCTTCCCGCCCTGCCGCCGGGCGAGCCCCAGGCCGCCGAAGCGGGGCCCCCGGAACTGCCCCTGGGCACGGCGCGCATCCTCTTCGTGGACGACGAGGAGTTCCAGGTGGACCTGGCGGCAAGGATGCTGGGCAGGCTGGGCTACCAGGTCACGGTGAAGACGCACAGCGAGGAGGCGCTGGCGCTCTTCCAGGCGGACCCTCGCGCCTTCGACCTCCTCATCAGCGACATGACCATGCCGAAGATGCCGGGCGACGTCCTGGTGGCGCGCATCCGCGCCCTCCGGCCCGGTTTCCCCGCGATCCTCTGCACGGGCTACAGCGACCGCCTCAGCGAGGAGTGCCTGCGAGCCCTCGGTCCCGTGGGCTTCGCCATGAAACCTTTGAACCTGCAGGAGATCGCCGGACTGATCCACACCGCCCTGGCGAAGGGGGCCGCCTGATCCGGCGCGAGCATCCACACGACAGGCTGTAGCCCGTCATTCAAGGAGGACCTTCATGAGACTTCGAGGCAAGAAGATCGCGTTCCTCATCGACGAAGGTTTCGAGGACCTGGAATTCTGGGTCACCGTGATGCGCCTGCGCGAGGAGGGGGCCCAGGTCACGATCGTGGATCCCGGAGGCAAGAAGAACTACCGAGGCAAGAACGGGCTCGCGGCCTCCGCCGACGTGGGCATCGAGCGCGTCGGGCCCGGCGAGTTCGACGCCGTGGTGATCCCGGGCGGATGGGCTCCCGATAAGATGCGCCGCAGCGGCGCCGTGAAGCGTTTCGTGGGCGACATGCACCTCGCCGGCAAGATCGTCGGGATGATCTGCCACGCGGGCCTCGTGGGCATCTCCGCGGGCATCGTCCAGGGACGCAGGGCCACCGGCAGCCTCGGCATCATGGACGATCTGGTCAACGCCGGGGCTACCTGGGTGGACGAGCCCGCCTTCCGCGACGGCAACCTGGTCTGGGGGCGAGTGGTCGCGGACATCCCGGACTTCTGCCGGGAACTTGTCACCGCCATCGAGTCCCAACAAGGATGACGGGCCAGATCCGTTGGCATCCCTTTTTATTCCGTTTTTTCCCTTTCATCCCTTTTATCCTTGTTCACATTTTCTTTGAAAAATAGATGAATTTCGTATATTGCCTATTTAGTCACAATGAACAATAATGATATATTTTCAATTATTATTAAGGTTATCAATCAATTGCTTTATTATTTATGTATATACAGTAATCCAACAATTAATGACAAAATAACAAGGATAAAAGGGATGAAAGGGATGAAAGACAAGCTCTTCGTGAGCCCTTCGCCCGCCTCGCACCGGGCGAGTGACGGGGGGGCGTTGTATCCTCGTCTGCGAGGATCCGCGTTCCATGGAAACCAAGCCTGATCTGCGCAAACGCTTCCGGAAGCTCAGGAACGAGCTTTCGCCGGAGGACCGCGGGGCCTGGTCCATCCGCATCTGCGACCATCTCACCGCCTTCTGCGTGAGCCGGAGGATCCGCCGCATCGCCGTGTTCTGGCCCCTGGGCTCCGAGATCGACCTGAGGCCCTTCGTCCACGGCCACCCCGAGTGGACCTTCTTCTTCCCGCGGGTCTCGTCCACCCAGCCTCCCCGGCTGGTCTGGGGGCCGGAGCCCCTGGAGCCGGGCGTCTTCGGGCTGATGGAGCCCGCCCATGCGCAGCACTTCATGCCGCCCGTCCAGCTCGTGGTGGTCCCCGGCCTGATCTTCGACGACGAGGGCTACCGGGTCGGCTACGGCGGCGGGTTCTACGATGCCCTGCTGGACCGGCTTTCCCCGGAGGTCATCACCCTGGGCGCCGCCTTCCAGGTCCAGCGCTTCCCCGCGCTTCCCTATGCGCCCCAGGACCTGCCCGTCCAGGGGCTGGTGACCGAGCTGGGGCTCACCTGGTTCCACAGGCCTGGGGAAGAGGCGCAGCCCCTCAACTGAGCTTCACGATGCTGGACCCGTCCGCATAGCCCTCGAGGGAGGCTTCGCGCATCTTCTGCAGCACCTGCACGAGGCCGCGGATCCGGTCCACCATCTCTTCCACCTTGGCCAGCTTGGGCTCCTCAGGGTACTTCCGCTGCAGCAGCTCGATCTGCATCGAGATGACGGCCAAAGGATTGTTGATCTCGTGCTTGAGGCTGCCCGCCATCTTCTTGAAGGCCTCGAAGCGCTCGGCCTCCATGGCCTTCCGCTGCAGCTCGTCGTGTCCCTTCAGCACCTGGAGGCGATGGTGGAGGGTCTCCCAGCGGAACTCCTCCGGAAGCATGTCGTTGGCCCCGGCCGCCAGCAGGCCGGCCGAGATCTCGTCCGGCGCGCGCACCACCAGGATGGGGGTCGTGTAGAACGAAGGATGGCGACGGTAGGCCTGGATGCAAGCCACCGGGTCCTTGGTGCCCTTGGCGTCCACCACCAGGAACCGGAAGGGGGGCAGCGGCGGAAGGGGGGGATCCTCCTCCAGGGGGAAGATGGCTATCTGGCCTGCCTCCGCGACGCTCTGGAACATGCCGAGGAGCTCGAACTCCTCGGTGACGAGCCCCAGGAAAGGCAGGGAAGGCTCTTCGGGGAGCGTGTCGATCCCCCGGGGGAACGTGATGCCCAGGCTCTGTTCCGACCAGCGCCAGACGATGCCGGCCTTCTGCAGGCTGTGCAGGGTCCACGGGTCCGGAGAAGGGGCGTGGACGCCCATGGGGAAGGACAGCTTCAGCACCCAGTTCCCGGACTCCTCCTGCCACTGGCCTTCGACCGTGGCGCCCTCGGCGATCTCCATGAACAGGGGTTCCACGAGCCCCATCACGGCCTGTTCGGCGAGACTGCCGGCCATCCACACCATCCCGGAAGGGACGAGTTCCAGTTTCAGGCAGGCCCTGCGGATCTTGAGGAGGGAATTCCAGGCGGGCTCCAGGAGCCTCTGCAGGGATTCCAGGCTCGAGGAACAAGGAGTCTCGCGCGGCACCTCCAGCAGGGATTCCTGGATGCCCTCGTCCACCAGGAACTGCAGGCGGTCCACCTCGTGGCGGAGCAGGTCGGCGGCATCGCCGGGGGCCCGCTCGGCATAGCTCTGAAGCCACCGGAGGCAGGAGGCCATCACGCTGAAGAGCTCCCCGGACCGGTTCGTGAGGCGCTCGTTGAGGGTCTTGAGCCGGAGCAGCTCCCCCTGGAGTTCGGCCTGGCCGATGGCGCGCTGGGCCAGCAGCGTATGGCGGTGGGCGAGGGCCCCCTGCCTCACGAAGGCCTGGAAGAGCGCCAGGTCGAAGCGCGTGAAGGGCCGGCGCTCGTCGGCGCGGTCCAGGTAGAGCATCCCGTGCACGATCCCGTCGAGGTCCATGGGCGCGCAGAGGAAGGCCCCGCGGCGGAGCGCCAGCAGGCTCGCCCCTTCGAAGCGGGGATCCGACATGGGGGCGTTGGAAAGCACGGCCGTCCGGTGCCGGGCGACGTAGTCCAGCACCGACCTGGACATCCCCACCTTCTCCTCGACGTCGCCGAGGGACTGGACGGACTGCCAGCTGCCGTCCGGGTGGAGCATGACCACCACGCCCCTGTCCGCCTCGAGCAGCTTCAACGCCTCGTTGAGGAGGCCGTGGACCACCGCCCCCGCGGTGCCGACACGCAGGAGCACTTCCGTCGAGCGGTGGAGGAGTTCCAGCCCGCGGACCAGGAGGGGGAGCTGGTCCGGCCGGGAGCCGATCTCGCTGAACAGATCCCCGACCTGTTCGAGATGGTTGACGCCGTCCAGTCCCGGAAAGGCGTTCGTGAAGTCCAGCTTCCAGTCGCCCAGCCGGATCTCGTCGAGATCCTCGAGCGGGCCGCCCGGGCCGGGCACGGGCGTGCCGTTGAGCAGGATCCCGTTCCGGGATTCCAGGTCCCGGATCCACCAGCGGCCCTCCACCCTGTCGACGGCTGCGTGCCGGCGCGACACGCTCGGGTCCCCGGGCCGCGACACGGCGCACGCGGCGGGATCGCGGCCCAGCAGGCAGCCGCTCTCCAGGAAATGGCGACGCATTTGTCCGGATTCCAGCCACGACAAGTACGACATCCGATCGCCCTCAGGGGAATAGATGGTTCGATGGACCAGGTTTCAAGCGGGAAAAGGATACCGCGTGGGCTTGTTCCGGCTGGGGCGAAATACCAGGATCGTCCTCCCGATGGTCCAGACGTGCTCCAGGCCCTCGACCTGGCCCGCGAGGCTGGCGGCGACCGCCTCCAGCTCCTCGGACGTGTTCTGGTTGAGCTTGATCTTGATCAGTTCGAGGCTCTCGAGCATCACGTCCAGTTCCGCGGCCAGCGGACCGGTGACCCCGCCCTTCCCGATGTGCACCACCGGCTTGAGATGATGTGCCTGGGCCTTGAGGAACTGCCGCTGTCTTGGGGTGAGCATGACCGGACTCCGAGTGGAGACCAGTGTAATGCAGACTCATGCTCCCTCATCCAGCCGGGCTATCATCGGTCAGACACTTGCGGGAGGAGCCATGTCCCAGGGAAGGATCCGGCGAATCGCCATCTGCACGGGAGGCGGCGACGCCCCCGGCCTGAACGCGGTCATCAGGGCCGTGGTCATTTCCGCCATCTACCAGGGCTGGGAGTGCATCGGGATCCGGGACGGTTTCAACGGCATCCTCTTCCCCGAGCGCTATGGCGGCAACGGCGCCTTCCTGCTGACGCGGGACTCCGTGCGGGGCATCACCCACCTCGGCGGCACCATCCTGGGGACCACGAACAAGGGGAATCCCCTGCACTTCCCGGTCCAGATGCCGGACGGAAGCCAGCGGGAGGTGGACCGCTGCGACGAGATCGTCAACTATTTCGCCATGCACGAGATCGACGCGCTCGTCTCCGTGGGTGGGGACGGCTCCCTGGCCATCGCCAACGTGCTGGCGCAGAAGGGGATCCGGGTGGTCAGCGTCCCCAAGACCATCGACAACGACCTGGACAAGACGGTCGCCACCTTCGGCTTCGATACGGCCGTGGCCTTCGCGACGGAGTGCATCGACCGGCTCCACGCGACGGCCCAGTCGCACCAGCGGGTCCTGGTCGTCGAGGTGATGGGCCGCTACGCGGGCTGGATCGCCCTGCACGCCGGCGTCTCGGCCACGGCGCACGTGATCCTCATCCCCGAGATTCCCTACGACCTCGGCAAGATCGTGGAGAAGATCATGGAACGGGAAAAACGCTCCAGGAGCTACAGCATCGTGGTGGTCGCCGAAGGGGCCAAGCCCAGGGACGGCGCCACCATCGTGGCCACCAAGGCGGAAGGCGGCCACGCGGAACGCCTGGGCGGCATCGGCGACGTGGTCGCCAGGCAGCTCCAGGAACTGACGGGCAAGGACGCCCGGAGCGTCGTGCTCGGCCACCTCCTGCGGGGCGGGACCCCGACGGCCACCGACCGCCTGCTGTCCCTGCGCTTCGGCGCGGCCGCGGTGCGGGCCCTGGCCGAGGGCGCCTCCAACATCATGGTGGCCCTCGATCCCCCGAACGTGCGCTACGTCCCGATCGAAGAGGTGGCCGGCCGCATGAAGCTGGTACCCCCCGACTGCGACACGATCCTCACCGCCCGCAATCTCGGCATCAGCTTCGGGGACTAGCCGCGACCCTTGCCAGTTTCCGTACGGCCGGAGGAAGGGTCCGCCGGATCCTGGGCGCCAGGATCAGCCGGAGCCACCAGGCCAGGATGCCCGCGACCTCGACACGGTGCGTCACGCGGCTCCCGAGCCTGCAAGGTTCCACCCGGTGCAGCCAGCGCGTGCGCGTCATCAGGTTCCATGCGACATACGTGAACCCCTGCCCCTCCTGGATCTCCTCGATCCGGAAGCACCGCGGAAGGGAGCCCTTCCGCTTCAGGCGCCCCCGGCTCCCGGCTTGCAGGAGACCCGCCAGCCGGACCCATTCCAGGTCCTCGTCCCACTCGGGCCAGCCCTCCACGTCCTCCCAGCGCGACCAGATGGCTTCGGGCGCGCTCGTCGTCTCCAGCGTATGCTCCGCATACCACATGGTCCCAGTCTATCCGAACGATCGGGCATAGACTGGAGGACGGCACGGATGCCAGGATCGAGAGGCTGCATGTTCAAGGTCACCTTCGAAGGGAAGCTCAACCGTGAAATCGACCTGGAGCACGAACTCAGCCTGCTGGCGGCCGCCGGCGAAGGAGGCGCCGCCCTCGTCCATCGCTGCGGGGGACACGCGCGCTGCGGATCGTGCCTCGTCACCGTGGAGGAGGGCGCCGATCAGCTTTCCCCCGAGGGCGAGGCGGAAACCCGCGTGCTGAAGTGCCTCAGGGCGAAGCCCGGCCAGCGCCTGGCCTGCCAGGCAAGAGCCAAGGGCGACGTCCGCTGCAAGGTCGACTGACTCAAAAACCACATCCGGAACCGCGAAAGGCGCGAACCCCTATCGCCGCTCCCTTTCGCGCCTTTTCCCGAATTTCGCGGTGCCGGTCTTCTTGCCTGGTGGCACGACACGATCCGCGCCGACCGCTTCCCTCAATCGACCAGGAAGCCGACGGCCTGCCAGACCCGGAGCTTGGTCTTCCCGTCGCCCGAGCGGGCCGGGTCGAAGACGAGGCGCTTGGCGGCCTCGAGGCAGCTGTCGTTGGCCTTCTGGACGTAGACGTCCGTGCCGGGCAGCCCCTGGAGGAGGTTCGTGTCGAGCACCTCGCCGTTCTCGCTGACGAGCACGTTGACCACGACCACGCCGCGGCGCACCTTGCTGACCTTGGGGGTCACACGGTTGAGGTTCAGGGGGCGGGCGGGCACGATGTCGGGCAGGCCGGGACCGGTCATGGTCTCGGCCTGCTTCTTGGCCCTGGTCTCGGCCGATTCCAGCTGCGTCCTCAGGGTCTCCTTGTCCGAGGCGCAGGCGGCGAGGTCGGCCTTCGTCTTCCGCAGGTCCTCCAGGATGGCTTCGGAACCGCTCTGGTTCTCCTTCATGGAGGCCTTGGCCGCGTCGAGTTCCCTGCGCAGCCCCGTGGCCTCCTGCCGGGCCTGGTCCCTCCCCTGGAGAGAGGCGGCGAGTTCCTGCTGGAGGTTCTCCGTGGCATCGAGCTGCCGCTGCAGGTCGTCCCGCTCCTCCGTGAGTCTCTGGACCTGGGCCTTGAGCTGGGTGACCGTGGGAGGCTTGGCCTTCGGGGCCGCCGCCATCGAGGCGATGCAGAGCGACGCGACCAGCGGCCAGGTAGCAATCTTGCGCATTGAAGTCCTCCTGGAATCAGGAGGAGATCAGCGCCGAAGGTCGGGCAGATTGCCTCCTGAGTGGGGTTTCTGTGTCCTGAGAATCCCACGCTTGAGCAGTTTCGCAAAGATGGCCATGCACTCGTCGTGCGGGAAGGGCGAGATCGAGATGATGTCCTTCAGGCTCCAGACGGCGTTCACGCGCGTCGCGAGGAAGGCCTCGTTGGGCCCCAGCTGGGCCTGCATCAGCTCCTCGATGCTCACCGCCAGCTCGGGGATGAGGCTCTCATCCAGGGCGACTTCCTCCAGCAAGTGCTCCACCACCTCCAGCATCCGGCTGGCCTCCTGGAGCCTGGGCTGGTCCTGCAGGATGAGGCGCAGCTCCTCCTGGGCCTCCTGGAGCTTCTGCTTCTCGACCAGATGCCGGGCCCGCTGGAGCTGGAGGCTCGAACGGTCGCCCAGCCTGCCCCCCTGGCGGAGGATGCGGACCATCCCCTTCTCGTGGAGGTCGAAGACCAGCTTGAGGACCTTGAACTCCGGGGCCCTCATCTCGAGGATCACCTGGTCGATGGTCTTGTGGCCGTCCAGGCGGCCGAGCAGGTCCGCGTCCTCGGGCGAAAGCGGCAGCATCTCGGCGATGGCTTCGGACACGGCGTCGAGGATCGCGTCCCCGCCCTTGATGACGTTGCGGATGCGCCTCCACTCGTCGACCCGGCGCGCCCCTTCCAGGACGATCCCGGTGACGTCCAGACTCAGCAGCATCGTCTTCTGGGGCGGCGCCTGGTTGTCCGTGAACTCGAAGGTTCCCACGTCCCACAGGAAGGTGTCGTAGATGGACTCCTCCACCTTGAGCTGGACGATGCGCCGGATCTCGGTTTCCGTGATGAGCTGGCGGTTCACGAGGATCCGCCCCAGGAGCTGGTTCTCGTCCTCCTGGGTGGCCAGCGCTTCCCGCAGCTGCTCCTCGGTGATGCGGTTGAAGGCCAGGAGATACTGGCCGAGGTACTCCCGCGGATCCGAGGACCACACGCTGCTGATCTTGCCGGCATGGAAGAAGACGCGCTTGGTGTGCAGGAAGCCCTTCAACTCCAGGACGCCGGTCTTCTTTCCCACGGCGAGCCACTGGAAGATGTCCTCCAGCCCCATCGTGGTCAGATCACCCCGCAGCCCCATCTAGCATCGTCCCCCTGTTCCGGCCCAGACCATCATCTCATCCATCCTGCGAGGTTCCTCAGAACTTATCGGGCCGGCAGTCGTAATTATAAAGATTCGATCACTTCCCGAAGGGCCTGGTTGAGCAGCGAGGGATGGTGCCTGGCGAGTTGGGCATCCGGATCCAGGAGGGGTTGAGAAAAAACAGGCACTCCGCAGAGCGAAGCGCGGGTCGCCAGGAGGGGGAAGCCGCCCTCCTCGTGGTAGCGGCGGAGGATCGGCTCGGACAGCGGGGCGCTGTTGGCGAGCACGGCGTGGATGGGGAAGCCGCCGAAGGCCTGAAGGGTGGCCACGTGGGCTTCCAGGTCCAGCCCCGCGCTCTCCCCGGGTTCCGTCATCAGGTTGGCGACGTAGATCACCGGGGTCTCCGTCCGCAGGATCGCCCGGCTCAGTTCGGGGATGAGGAGGTTCGCCGCGGTGGAGGTGTAGAGGCTGCCGGGGGCGAGCAGGATCAGGTCGGCCTGCATGATCGCCAGGAGGGCCTCGGGCAGGGGTTCCACGTCGAAGGGTTCGAGCCAGAGCCGGGCCAGGGGTGGCTTGCAGACGTTCACGGAGGTCTCGCCGATGTAGCGGCGGCCCTGGAAGTCCTCGGCGCACAGCGTCACCGGCATGACGGTCGACGGGTACAGGCGCCCGACGGTCACCAGCACGCCGGCGAGCTGGCGGATGGCGCGGACCCAGTCCCCCGTGATGTCGGCCATGGCGAGCAGCATGAGGTTGCCGAGCGAATGCCCAGCCAGGTTGCCTTCACCCTTGAAGCGGTAGTCCAGCAGGTCCGACAGGACGGACTGCTCCTGGGTCAAGGCGGACAGGCAGTTGCGGAGATCCCCCGGCGGGATGCCGCCCAGTTCTGCCCGCAGCCGGCCCGAGGAGCCTCCGTTGTCGGAGACCGTCACGATTCCCGTGAGCTTCCACGGATCCCGGCTCCGGCCCGCCTCGCACTTGATGGCTCTCAGCAGCGCCGCCAGGCCTGTCCCGCCTCCGATGGCCGCGACGCGCAGGGGCTGATCGGCGTGCAGGCCTCGCACCGAACCCTAGTCCATGCCGAGCGCGGCGAAAAAGGACGTCGAGCGGATCCGGTCGAAATCCGGCTCGAGATGGACCTGGTGCAGGATGTCCGGATTCAGCGAAGCCGCCCGCCGAATGGCGGCCGCGGCGGCCTCGGCCTCGTCCTTCTGGGCATGGGCGATCGCCTTGAGGTAGAACAGCCTCGCGTCCTTGTCCTGGGTCGCCAGAGCCTTGTCGAGCAGCGCCAGGGCCCCGTCGGTCTCGCCGCGGTTGAGGCAGAGCTGGGCGGCCATCTCCGGCTGGAGGACGGGGACCGCCTTCGTCTCCCCGCGCGAACGCAGGGCCGTCAGGTAGGTCCTGGCGGCTCGCGCCATCGCCACCTGGCCGGACTTCCCGGCCTCGATCTCCATCGCCTCCAGGACGGTAGCCGCTTCGTCGCGCCGGTTCCGGTACAGCAAGTCGAGCGCCGCCGCGAACCTCTCCTCCAAATTGGCCCCCGGAGCAGGAACCGCGGATCCGTCGGTCTTCGTTTCGATCGTCATACAGGCCCTCAGGTTGTCACCGGACTCCCACTATACCGCAGAAGTCCAAGGAACGTGTTCAAGTAAGCCAACATCAGGACGTTGAGTCGCGGATGCATCCACTTCAGCCCTGGCGGAACAGGGCCGATTCGCGATCGAGGAGACGCGCCGAAGCCCAGGTCATCAGGGCGGACATTCCCGTGGTCATGACCAGCGCCACCAGGTATTCCACAACATCCCCCCGCTGGCCGAACAGATTGCGGATCGCGAGGCTGACGTTGAGGATCGGGACGTAGGGCAGGAACGGCATCCGCTCGAGGCCGGGCGCGAGGGAGAAAGCCCCCAGCAGGATGATCAGGATCATGCCCGGCATCAGCGAGGCGCCGGCCTCGGAGGTGTTCCTGGCACGGACGCCCATGAACAGGATGAAGCTGGAGAAGAACAGCCCCAGGGGGACGAGCAGCAGGAAGCACAACAGCAGGACACCCGGACTCGTCATGGCGGACAGGTCCAGGGAGGCCCCCGCCGGTGCGCCCGTCCGCTGCGATGCGGCCCGTCCCAGGACCACGGCCATGGAAAGGCCCATGCTGGCCAGGTTGAGCAGGGCGGCGACCAGCCCCATGACGAAGATGTAGATCAGCTTCCCCCAGATGATGCGGTTCCGGGGAAGGCGCGTGGCCAGCAGGGTCTGCAAGGTCCCCCGCTCCTTCTCGCCCGCCGTCACGTAGATCCCGTGCTGCATCGCGCCCTGGAACATCATGAGCATCAGGAGGTAGGGGAGGAAGGAGCCCACCGCCTTGCCGGCCTCCAGGCCCGCCGTGGCCACGTTCTCGGTCACGGTCCAGCTCGGCTCCGTGAGTTCCGGCTCGGCGTGGAGCGCCGCCAGCCTCCTCTGGACCTGGATCTCGTCCAGCTTCCGGACGGCCTCCCGGAAACGGCCCAGGGCCAGCTCGCTGGAAGGTTCCGTGTCATCGACCAGCACGCTGATGAGGTAGGGGCGCTGCTGCTCGATCTTCCGGGCGGCCCCGGGCTCGACCTCGACGTGGAGGTCCACCTGGCGCTCCTTCAGTGCCTGCCTGGCCGTGCCCGGCGCCAGTTCCACCACCTGGAAGGTGTCCGGTTCCCGCCGCATGCCGGGCGCCAGGACGCGCGCGGGATCCACGATGGAGACGCGACTGGGCCGGCCCAGCCGCTGCGCCTCGTCCCGCTGGCCGAGGCCCGCGATGAGGAGGAAGACCATCGGATAGAGCAGGACCGGCAGGAAGAACGTGAAGAACACGGTCCGCTTGTCCTTGGAGAACTCCAGGAACTCCTTCTTGCAGATCAGGAAGACGCCTCTCATCCCGCCTCCTGGGCATCGGCCGCGAGCCTGAAGAAGACCTCCTCCAGGCTGTGGACCCTCCACCGGGCGAGCATGTCCGAGGGAGGCGCATCGCCATGCAGCACGCCGTCGAAGATGATCCCCACCCGGTCGCAGACGTCCTCCACCATGGGCATCACGTGGGTGGAGACGATGACGGCCCGGCCTTCCGCCTTCAGGATGCGCAGCAGGTCCAGGACCGTCTTGGCCGTCAGCACGTCGAGGCCCGTGGTCGGCTCGTCGAAGATCACGACCCTGGGATCGTGCAGCAGCGCGCGGGCGATGGAGACCTTCTGCTTCTGGCCCGAGGAGAAGCCCTCCATGCGGATGTCGGCGAAATCCTTCATCTGGAGCCTTTCCAGCAGCCCCATCCCGCGCCGTTCCGCGACCCTGGCGTCCACCCCCTGGAACTCCCCGAAGAGCCGGAGGAGCTCGCGCGGCGTGAACCGGGTGTAGACGCCCAGGTCCGTGGAGAGATAACCGACCATGGCGCGGCTCCGTTCCGGCTGTTCCTGGGTGCCGACGCCGCAGATCTCGATGCGCCCCAGGTCGGGCTGCATGAGCCCGGCGATCATGCGCAGGGTGGTGGACTTGCCTGCGCCGTTGGGACCCAGCAGGCCGTAGATCTCCCCGGCCTCCACCCCGAAGGAGAGGTCCTTGACCGCCTCGATTCGCCGCCAGGCCCGGGTCTTCCGGTCCTTCACCTGGAAGGTCTTGTGCACGCCCGAGAGCCGGATCAAGGGTCTGCCCTCCTGAAGGTCAGCGGGAAGCCGCCGTCCCGAGCGCCAGCAGCACCGCCCCGACGCAGACACAGTAGATGGCGAAGCCCGTCAGCCGGGGGCTCCGGGTGAACCGGTCCAGGAGGCCGATCGCCGCGTAGCCCGACGCCGCGGCCGCGGTCACGCCGACGGCGCAGGCGAGGGCGGGGCTGGCGGAACCCGCCGGGAACATCAGCTCCGGCGGCAGCCCCTGGTGGTGGAGGAGCGGCTTGGCCAGCTTCCACCCCTCCAGGACCGCGGCCCCCGCGATGGTGGGGATCCCGAGCAGGAAGCTGAAGCGCGTCGCGGAGGGCAGGTCGAGGCCGCTGAACACCCCGACGGAGATGGTCGAGCCGCTCCGGGAGAGGCCGAATCCGCCGCCGATCCCCTGGATGGATCCCACCAGCAGGGCGTCCCAGGCTCCGACGCGCTCCAGGCCGCGCCCCCTCCGCCGCCTGGAGAGCTCGTTGGCGCCGTAGAGCATCCCGGCGGTCAGCAGGAGGCAGATCCCGTAGACCCAGATGTGCTCCTTGGAGATCTCCTTGAGATGCCGGGTCGCCAGGGCGAAGGCCACCGTGGGGATCATCGCCACCCCCAGCCACAGGCCCAGCTTCCGCCCTCCCGCGTCCTGCCCCGCCAGTCCCAGCGCGATCCTCGCCAGGTCCCGCCGGAAGTAGACCAGGAGCGCCAGCAGGGTCCCCACGTGGAGGAGGACGTCGAAGGCCAGGGGCATGCTCTTCCGGAACAGCAGGTTCTCCGCCAGGGTGAGGTGGGCGGTGCTGGAGACCGGCAGGAACTCCGTGAGGCCTTGCAAAATCCCCAGCAGGAAGGCGTGGAAGAGGTTCATTTGCACTCCGGCGCAAAAGGACAGTGTGCCAGAGAAGCGAACCGGCGCCGCCCCTCAGCCGACGAGCACCTTCGGGTTCTGGTTCCCGATGCTGGTGGCCATCTCCTCCCAGTTCGCGCAGTCCAGGCTCCGGGAGAACTCGTCGAGGGTGATCTCCTCGCCTCCCTGCCGGCCGAACAACACCACCTCGTCGCCGGCCCGGATCCCAGGGTGGTCCGTCACGTCCACCATGACCGTGTTCATGGTCCCCTTCCCCACGACCGGAACCCGCCGCCCCCGGACCAGGACGGCGGCGCGGCTGCGGGGCAGGCACCGGAAGCCGTCCGAGTAGCCCACCGGGATGCTGGCCAGATGCGAAGGCCTCGCCAGCGTGAAGGTCCGGTCGTAGCTGACGGTGTTCCCCGCCGGGTAGGCGTTCACCGAGGCCACCCGGGACTTGAACTGCGCGATGCTGCGGAACCCCGGGTGCCCGGCCGCGCCCGACGCCAGCGGCTTGTAGAGGAGGCCCCCCGAACGGACCATGTCGAGCCGGGCCTCCGGCACGTTCAGCGTGGCGAACGAGTTGGCGCAATGCAGCGTGACCTGCCGCCGGGCCAGCCCACCCCGCGCGAGGACCCGGCCTGCCTCCCCCAGGAAGGCCGCGAGCCCTCGCCGGTCGTCCTCCACGGCGCGGACCGGGAAATGGGTCATGAGACCCGTGATCCGCAGGTGGGGAAGGCCGAGGATCGCCAGGGCGTCGTTCTCGCCCGCCCTCCCGGCCAGCTCGAGCCCGTAGCGGCTCATGCCGCCCGAGTTCAGGGCCAGGTGGTAGGCGAGCACCCGCCGCCGCCTTCCGGCCAGTTCGGACATCTCCCGGGCGTTCTCGAGGTTGCCGAGCAGTTCCTCCATCCCGTAGGCGAATCCATCCTCGACCTCCCCCCGGCCCGCGACGCGCATCCGGAGCAGGCGGCCCGTGAAACCGGCACCCCGCACGATCCGCGCCTCGTCGTTGTCCGTGACGCCCAGGGCCGGTACGCGCAGCTTGATCACGGAGGGCATCAGCAGGCCGAGTCCGTGCCCGTAGGCGTCGGCCTTCATGACGAGGCAGAGCGCCGATTCCGCTCCGAGCACTTCCTGGAGGCACCGGATGTTGTTCTCGAAGGCGGTCCGGTCGATCTCCAGCCAGCAGTTGAGGTCGCCCGTATCCCTCGCCGTCCGCGGGTGCGGGACCTCGACCGGACCAGGCGGCGCCGGTCGTCTCGGTCGTCCTGTGACCCATCCATCAAGGCTCATCGGTCCCCTCGTCCAGGAAGAACGGCACGGCGACAGCGGGCCCGCGGGCCTCGCGGAGCGAGCCGCACGGACGGGCTGCCACCAGGTTTCTCTTCGGGTTCCAACGATAATTCCGATGGCATGCCCGCTCCATATCCCTCTGGGGATAGACTTCCCGTCAGGATCCCCCATGACGACGACAGACCCGCGCACCAGCCCCGGCGGACGGCCAGCCCTCGACGGAACCCTCGCGGAAGCCCTGGGCCGGGCGGTCGCGTCCATCGGGAAGGCGGGCTTCTTCCAGCACACCCTCGATCTCCTGGGAACGGTGTGCCCGATGGACGCCGACGGCGCCATGATGTTCTTCAGGGACCAGCGCCCGCTCCAGCTCCTGCATCGCTTCGACCCGGCCGAGCGGCGGCTGCCCGAGGACTTCTACCTGTCCGGCCCCTACGCGCTGGACCCGATCTACCACCTGTTCCTGAGGGGCGCCCCCGACGGGGTCTACTGGCTGCGGGAGTTCGCGCCGGACGACTTCTTCGAGAGCGAGTTCTACCGCATGTTCTATTCCCAGATCGGCCTCTCGGACGACATCTTCGTGATGTGGCGGATCGACGAGGATACGGCCCTGCTCTTCTTCCTGGAGCGCAGCGTGCGCCACCCGAGCTTCGGCCCGGAGGACCTCGCCGCCGTCCGCCTGCTGCTTCCCTTCACGGTCGCCGCCTCGGCCGGGCACCACGCGATCACGAAGCCGGCCTCGCGGCCGGAGGCCCACGATCCCACCCACCGGAAGGTCCAGAGCACCATCGAGAACTTCGCCCGCTCCCTCCTGACCCAGCGGGAACGGGAGGTGCTCTTCTACATGCTGCGCGGCTACTCGTCCGGCATGACGGCGCGGCGCCTGTCCGCCACCGAGGGGACCATCAAGATCCACAGGAAGAACATCCACCGCAAGCTGGACATCAGCTCCCAGGCGGAACTCTTCTCCCTGTTCATCAGCTGCATTCCCTTCGCCAGTCCCAACGAGCGGACCGATCCCCTGGAGGTCTACCAGCGGAGGCCCTCCGCCCGCCGGATCCCGGAGCCCGCCCCGTCGACCTGAACGCCCCGCCGGCCGGAGGCGCCCGGCCCCCTCCGGAAACTTCAGCGGGCCGATCATTCGTGGCCCACAAAACCACCTTTCGGTGCTTCACTACTGCCATGCGCCCCCTGGATTTCCGTTCAGACTCCGTGACGCGGCCCTCGCCCGAGATGCGGGCGGCCATGGCCGAGGCCGAGGTGGCCGACGACGTCCTGGAGCGGGATCCGACCATGGATGCCCTGGAACGGCGGGTAGCGGAGCTGCTGGGCAAGGAGGCCGGACTCTGGACCCCCACGGGTTCCATGGCCAACCTCGTCGCCCTCGCGCTCCATCTCGAGCGAGGGGACCGCTTCCTGGCGCCCGCCCTGGCCCACGTCCTCGCCGCGGAGCTGGGTGCCGCCGCCTGGATCGCGGGAGGCCTGTCCGAAGCCCTCGCCTGGGACGACGGCCCCGGGAGGATCACGCCGTTCCAGGTCTGGAGGGCCATCGGGAATCCCGGCCCCTGCTGCGCCCTGCGCACCACCTTGCTTTGCCTGGAGAACACCCACGGCCTCGCGGGCGGAACCTGCCTGGACACGGACAAGACGACGGCTCTGGTCGACATGGCGCACGACCGTGGGCTGAAGGTCCACCTGGACGGAGCGCGTCTTTGGCACGCGGCCGCCGCGCTGGGGGAAAGCCTGCCGGCGCTGGCGGCGGGCGCCGATACGGTCAGCGTGTGCCTCAGCAAGGGCCTCGGAGCTCCCATGGGATCCGTCCTCTGCGGTCCCCTCCCGTTCATCCGGGACGCCCGCCGCGTCCGGAAGATGCTGGGCGGCGGCGTCCGCCAGGGAGGCGTCATGGCCGCGGCCGGACTGGTGGCCCTGGACTACCTGCCCCGCCTTTCCGAGGATCACGCCAAGGCAAGGCTGCTGGCCGAGGGATTCCAGCGCTTGGGCCTGAACGTGGCGACGCCGGAAACGAACATCGTGCTCGTCCCCGTCGTGGACATGGCCACGGCGCTGCAGCTAGTGGCCGACGCAGGCGTGCAGGTGCTGCCCGTGGGCAGCGCGCTGAGGTTCGTCACCCACCGGGACCTGGCCGACCAGGACATCACGGAAGCCCTGGCGCGCGTGGGCCCCCTGGTGGAGCGCATGCTCATCACCTGGGAAGGCAACCGCCCGATGATCTGACAATACCAATCATTCGTAACTTAATTCAGTTAATCACCAAAAGCCAAACCCCTTTCGGCCCCATGTCACCCTGCTTTTGTCCCCTCCATCCCCTGCATCCCTGTTAATTGATCTTTTTAAGACCTTATAAACATGGATGAAAGGGATAAAGGTAAAAGCAGCCGACACCGGATGTGAACCCGCATCGGGCGACAGGCCAGATCATGTTTCCCCTTGCCCAAGCATTCAGGCTCGGTCCGTGGTTTCCGCCCCCTGTTCCAGCCGCACTTCGGTGGGCTGTTTCCATGTGATCCCGCCGCGGGCCAGGACGGATTCCTGCCGGGCCTGCTCCGCCCGCCTCATGGCCGCGCCGAGCATCAGGTCGTCCCGGTCCGGCAGCCACTGGGTGGCGCCCATGGGCGGATTCCCGAGTTCCCCGGCGATCCGCTCGAGGAGCCCCTGGGCTCCCTCCCTGGGGGTCTGGGGCAGGAGGAGCAGCACCCGCTTCGGCGCCAGCTCCACCATCAGGTCGCCTCCCCGCAGGCCCTGGGCGATTTTCCGGATCGCGTCGGCCCCGGGGGCCTTCCGGCTCCATTCCCAGAGGGCCACGCAGAGCGTCTCCTTGTGGCGCCGCGCGTGGTGCATGTGCCCCTTCATCCACACATCCAGGAAGCGGCTGTTGGGCAGCCCGGTCCCGGGCCCCTCCAGGGAGCTGTCCTGGGCCACCGCGGTGGTCAGGGCCAGGGCATCCTGGGCCACCTGGAGCTGGTAGCGGAGGTTCTCGATCTCCAGGGCCCGTTCGAGAAGCCCCGCGACGGATTCCAGGAACTCGACATCCTCCGCGCGGAAGGCGAAGGGCTGGTTGTTGAGGACCGCCAGCGTGCCGATGGAGCGCCCCCCTTCCCTGAGCACGACGCCCGCGAAGGCCTGGATTCCCGGCCCGCCCTCCTTCTCGAAGACGCTGCCCAGGACCAGGTGCCCCTCCTGCTCCTTCAGGACCCGCTCGCACAGGCGCAGGCTCCGCTGGACCTCCACCGGGGCCTTCGCCCCCGATCCGGCGGCCACCCACCAGAAGGTGTCGAGGCGTCCCTCCGAGATGCGCGTGATGAAGGCGTGGTCCACCAGGAACTGGCGGATGAGCAGCTCCAGGGCCGCGTCGAACAGGGCGAAGGGAGCCAGGTCGGGCTTCCGGAGGAGTTCGCCCAGGGCCTGCATGGCGCGGCCGGGCCTCATGTCGACCACCGGCTTCCTCGACCGGCTCCGCTCGAACTCCATGCGCACTCCCAGACTGCCCTGGGACAAGATACTACCGGGGGAGCCCGCGTGAAACCGGCTCCCCCGGTGCCTCCGTCCTCAGACAGCCGGGCCTCCGGGGCCCATCACCTTGTCCTTCATCTCGTTCCGGAGGCGTTCCGCGACGGGGTGCCGCGGGGCG
>Ga0209098_1000378_pt1 | contig 49735 bp, 45 predicted proteins | sample AD_JPNHW1_MetaG_FD_184429 | JGI IMG/M metagenome (GOLD analysis project Ga0209098, IMG submission 184429) | Active sludge microbial communities of municipal wastewater-treating anaerobic digesters from Japan - AD_JPNHW1_MetaG (SPAdes) (version 2) | ecosystem: Engineered > Bioreactor > Anaerobic...
AGCGCTCTCGTCGGCGCTCAGCGTCAATTCCGATTTCGGACGGCCAGAGGAAATCATGCCCCATCGTGTCACGCCTCAGTGCCAGCACCGTGGCGACAGTGTGAACATTATGTGCCGAACTTCTCTGCCAGGACACTAGTCTTACGACATGAGCTAGGGCAGCGTCCCGGCAGCCGAACTGCAGCGAGAGGCAGACCGTGCTAGTTCGGGCCGAACCCGCCTGTGGAAGGGCCATCCGGCAGGTAGAAGCCGGAGTTGCTACCCACTTCCGCAAGCTCGGCCTCGGCCATCTCGTCCGGTAACTCCTCCAACGGAGCAAATCGTTCCGAATTGAACCCGAGCTCCGGCTGCCCCTTGTGCAGCGGGTCCGGCGGATTGACCAACTCCACGAGGAGGAGTCCCACTGTCGCCGAGTCTCCCGCATTTACGACCTTCTCCCGCCCAAGAAAGACATCCCGTATCGTATAGGTGACTCCCTTGACTGGAAGCTGCTTATAGATCGCTCGAACCACCGCGGGGAAGCGGTCGTTGATGCAGACGACTTTCTGGCCCTTCATCATGGTGCGTGGACAGTTCGCCAGCTCGGCCGCCGGCTCAACATGTTTTGAGCGCCTCGAACGCCTCCTCGAGCGCGCCGAGGATGTGCTCCACGGGCTCCAGCCCCACCGACAGCCGCAGCAGTTCGGGGTTGAGCCCGTGCCGGGCGAGGACGGCCCGCCCTTCCGGACTATTCACCAACTCGAAGTGCGCGATGTAAAGGAACGGGCACAACAGCGTCTCGCAGATACCGAAGCTCGGTCCCTTCGGGAGGCGCACGGCATCGTAGAACCGCGCGAACAGACCGGGCTTCAGCTCGAACGAGATCATGCACCCGGGGCCTCCGTCAGGGCGGCGCACCTTCTCGAACGCCACTCGCGACTCATCATCCATCGCCCAATGAACCCGCGCCACTTCCGGTCGTGTCGACAGGAAGCGGACAACGCGCTCAGTGGCGGCGTTCATCCCCGCCACGACACGGTCAACCTCGCGGATCTCGTGCGCCAGCCGCGCAAGATCCCGCCGATAGGGCGCGCACGCCCGCTCGTCCAAGGCCATCCGCAGGCTAGCTGCATCGCGACCGTCGGGATTCACGGCAACAGAGCCGGCAATCACATCGCCCTGGCTGGCTACATACTTCGTGAGACTGGCCATCGCGATATCGGCATGGCGCAACACATCGATGTTCCAAGGGGAGGCGATGCTGGCGTCGACCAGGAGCAGCGCGCCATGCTCCCGCGCCAGCATGACCAGCGCCGGCACATCACAGCTTCGGACCAAGGGATTGGTCGGCACCTCGGTGACGATTCCCGCGACCTTCCCACGGTGCGCATCCAGCTCGCGGCACAACTCCTCAAAGTCGTTGACCGAGGACACGATCACATGATCAGCCGAAGGCTTGGCGGTGAGCTTCCCGAGGATCGAGATCGTGTCCGAATACAGCCAGCCGAGCTGGATCCAGACCGTGCGCCCGCGCGGCGCCTGAATCTCGTTCACAGCCGCGAAGGCGGAATACACCGCATTCATCCCGCTCGAAGTGATGAAGAGGTCCTCATCCCGCGCGCCACTGAAGGCTCGCCGCAGCTCGCGCTTAACAACGCCCACGGGATCAACTTCCTCGATTGCCTCGCCCGCAGGCGCCGGAACCAGCCCCGCCGCCACGAGCAGATCCTCCGCCTGGCGGGAGGACAGGAAGCCGCCGCAATGTTGCAGAAACAACTTCGCCTTGGCGCTCCGCTCCGGGGCGGTCGAGCAAGCGACCGCCGTCAAATGTCCCTCGACCACCACGCGGGCCTCTCCACCCAGCCACTCGCACAGCCGCTCCGCCATCCCACGCGAAGCGGTCAGCCAGACCGACCGGTCCTGCAGCCCCTGCCGCCGGGCGAACTCCTCGGTAAGCCGGCGCACGAAAGGATGGAGCACAAACCGCGGATAGCCGGTAAACACATGCCGCATCACCGCCGGATCCTTCATCTCATAGCCGATCAGGTCGGCCATCGTGGGAAGACTCACCGAGATTGCGTGGGGACGATCGGGAATGGCTTGGCCAAGCGGTATGGGACGGAAACAGGACATCGGGGCTGGATAGCCGGCGAGCAAGTGCCACGGGCCCGCAGAGGCCAGACAAATTCCGCACACGCCTCGCCTCGTCCTCAGCCCGCAAACCCGCGCCTCTCGAAACGTCACGCACACCGAATCCCGCGACTCTCGCAACTCCCGTTTGTTCGACTGTCCCGGCTCCATCGCTCACGGTGCAACCAAGCGACTATAGGCTATCGCATCATCCGCCGCTTCGCTAAACCCACATCCATGCCCTCAAGTCCGATCCCAGGTTCCTCCGGCGAAGTGCTGACCTGCCTGCCCTCGCCCTACCTGCCCCACGCAGCCACTGGCCTGCTCTACCTTCCGCGCTTCATCGCGAAGATCCGCTACGTCCAGGCCCATGGGCAACTCCCCGCCAGCTACGCCAAGAACTACAAGCGCGGCTGCGACCGTTTCCTCTGCCTCCACCTCGGCGTCGAACCCGCAGCCGTGGAACAAGCCGTGCGCGAAGCCGGAGCCGACGACGCCGAGGTCGACCGCCGCCTGCTCGCGCTTTTCCCGAAAGATGTGCGCGCCGCGAAATGGAACCGCGAGTTCGTCCAGAAGGGCATGACCCCCGCCGGTCGCGAGTTCCTCCGCGACGCCCTCACCGCCATGGGCTGCACCGACCGCGTCGACACCATCATCAGCGTGCCCGACCTGATCGACTTCGACGAAGGTCGCATCGAGTAGCCGTTCGTACGGCCCGTACCCGCGCGATTGTCCGCCGCCGCGGTTGACCGGCAGAGGCGGCGCGCTATGCCTCCCCGCGTGCCCGATCCCGCTCCAACGCCGGCCGCCGGTCGGCCCAACACCCTCGGGGACGACATCCTCAAGCGCCTCGCCGAACACGAGGCCGAGGGCCGCGTCGACGACCTCGACTCGCTGGCCGGCATCCTCGAGGCCCCGCGCGAGCAGCTCGCCCGCTCCCTCGAGCAGCTCGTCCACAACGGCTGGGTCGAGCGCACCGGCCCGCACTACGCGCCGACCGACGCCGGCCGCGCGCTCGGCCTGCACCTGCTGCGTTCGCACCGGTTGTTGGAGACACGCTTCGCCCGCGAGACCGGCCTCGCCCCCGCCGAGTGGCACACCACCGCCGACCGCGCCGAACACATCCTCACCGTGGCGGAGGCCAACACCCTCTCCGATGCGCTGGGCAACCCGCGTTTCGACCCGCACGGCGACCCGATCCCCGACCGCGACGGCCATTTCTCCACGGCCGCCGTCCCGTCGCTGCTCGACTGGCCCGAGGGCCGGCCCGCGCTCATCGTCCACCTCGAAGACGAGCCGCCCGCGCTCTTCGCCGCGCTCCACGAGCTCGGCCTCTCGCCCGGCCTGATCGTCCGCCACACGCGCCCGAAGAGCGACGTGGTCGAACTCACCGTGGCCGGCCGCACGCTCGCGCTCAGCCTCGGCGAGGCCGAGCTGATCCACGTCGCCGAGCCAGCGCCGGAGCGTGTCGCCGCCACTGCAGGACGCCGCCGGTTGACCGATCTCGCTCCCGGCGAGACCGGCACGATCTCGGCGCTCGGCCCCGTGATCCGCGGCCAGGCACGCCAACGTCTCCTCGACCTCGGCCTCGTGCCCGGCACGCGCATCGCCCGCGAGTTCGAGGCCGCGTGGAGAAGCCCCGTCGCCTACCGCGTGCGCGGCACGCTCGTCGCCCTGCGCACCGAACAGGCCGAGCACATCCTCCTCGAAGCCGCCGGAAAGGAGCCCACACCGTGAGCACATCGCCGACTTCCCCCGACCCCGCGCCCTCGCTCCCGCCCGCCTGCGAGGCGTGCCCCGCGCGCCGCGCGCCGCTGCGCCGCCTAGGCGAACAGGCCGGCGAGGCCGAGTTCACCATCGCGCTGGCCGGCAACCCGAACACCGGCAAGAGCACCGTCTTCAACGCCCTCACCGGCCTGCGCCAGCACACCGGCAACTGGCCGGGCAAGACCATCGCCCGCGCCGAGGGCGCCTTCGCCTACCGCGACCGCCGCTACCGCATCGTCGACCTCCCCGGCACGTATTCGCTTCTCAGCGCCTCGGCCGACGAGGAGGTCACGCGCAACTTCATCCTCTTCGGCCGGCCCGACGTCACCGTCGTCGTCCTCGATGCCACCGCACTGGAGCGCAACCTCAACCTCCTCCTCCAGGTCCTCCAGATCTCCGACCGCACCGTCGTCGCCCTCAACCTCATGGACGAGGCGCGCGCGCACGGTCTGGAGATCGACGTCCGCCAGCTCGCCCGCGAACTCGGCGCGCCGGTCGTGCCTTGCGCCGCCCGCCGCGGCGAGGGCCTGCCCGAGCTGCTCGAGGAGATCTCCCGCGTCGCCACCGGCGAGACGCAGGGCCGCCCGCCGGCGTTGAAGTTCAACCACCCGGATCTGGAACGCGCGCTGGAGAAGATCGGCGGACGGCTGGCCGAGGCATTTCCCGGGCTGCAACAGCGCGACTGGGTCGCGCTGCGCCTGCTCGCCGGCGACCGCGGTCTGCGCGACGCCGCTGCCGACGGACGCCTCGCCGCCCTCGCCACGGGCGGCGACGAGGCGCTCGACGCCGTCGAGGCCGCCGGCACCTCCGCCGCCGGCGCGCCGCTTGCCGCGCCGGTGCAGGCGCTCCTCGACGAGGTCGACGGCCTGCGTTGGCGGATGCCACCAAATCTCCACGACTTCCTCGCGGAGTCGGTGTACGGCCAGGCCGGCCGGATCGCCGACCGCTGCGTGCGCCGCGAGGGCCAGACGGCGCGGCTGGTCTGGCAGAGCCGGCTCGACCGCTGGCTCACCGGCGTGTGGACCGGCTTCCCGCTGATGTTCCTGCTCTTCGCCGCCGTGCTGTGGCTGACCATCTCCGGCGCGAACGTCCCCTCCGGCTGGATCTCGCACGTGCTCGTCGACCTCGGGCACCCGTGGCTGCGCACAGCACTCGCGGCGCTCGCGTTGCCCGCCTGGCTGGTGGGCCTGCTCGCCGACGGCATGTACCTGGCGACCGCGTGGGTCGTGAGCGTGATGCTGCCGCCGATGGCGATCTTCTTCCCGGTGTTCACGCTGGCCGAGGATCTCGGATACCTGCCGCGCGTGGCTTTCAACCTCGACCGGCTGTTCCAGACGGCCGGCGCGCACGGCAAGCAGTCGCTCACGCTGGCGATGGGCTATGGCTGCAACGCCGCCGGCGTGGTGGCGGCTCGGATCATCGACTCGCCGCGAGAGCGGCTGATCGCGATCGTCACGAACAACTTCGCGCTCTGCAACGGCCGCTGGCCCACGCAGATCATGCTGGCGACGATCTTCATCGGCGCGCTGGCGCCGCAGCGTTGGAGCGGGCTCGTCGCCGCGGCGATGGTCGCCGGCGTGATGCTGCTCGGCTTCGCGCTCGCGTTGGCGTCGTCGTGGCTGCTTAGCCGCACGGTGCTGCGCGGCGAGGCGAGCTTCTTCAACTTGGAGCTGCCGCCATACCGCCCGCCGCAGATCTGGCACACGCTCTACACCTCGCTCATCGACCGCACGCTTTTCGTGCTCTGGCGCGCGATCGTGTTCGCCGCCCCCGCCGGCGCGGCGATCTGGCTGGTGGCCAACGTCACGCTCGGCGGCGAGCCGCTGGCGTTGTGGTTGATCCGCGGACTCGATCCGCTCGGCTGGTTCATCGGTCTCAACGGCGTGATCCTGCTCGCCTACGTGATCGCGATCCCGGCCAACGAGATCGTGATCCCCACGGTGCTCATGCTCACCGCGCTCGTGACCGGCACCGCCGGGGCGGGCGCCGGCGTGATGTTCGACGCCGAGGGCGGCGCGCTGCGCGGCATCCTCGAGTCCGGCGGCTGGACGACGCTCACGGCCGTGTGCCTGATGCTCTTCAGCCTCTGCCACAACCCCTGCTCGACAACGCTGTGGACGATCTACAAGGAGACGCGCAGCGCGAAGTGGACCGCGGTCTCGGCGCTGCTGCCGATCGCGATCGGCGTGGTGCTCTGCGCCGCCACGGCGCTGGTCTGGCGCGCGCTGGCCGGCGGCTAAGCAGTGTGCGCGGTGGGCCGGCGCACCGCCGACTCGGTCTGCCGGTAAAGCGCGGGCGAAAATCGGCTCCGCAGCTCCGGCATGGCGAGGACCGAGCGGAAAGTTGTCGCCGCACTGCGGAGTCATGGACCTGATTTCCGCCCATGAAGGTGGAGTACTTCGTTTCGGTGGCGGGGGAGAAGAAGGGGCCTTTCGGCGTGGCAGAGCTGCGCCGGCGGTTCGAGGCCGGCGAGTTCCCGGGCGGCAGCCAGTACTGGCGAGAGGGCTGGGCTGAGTGGCGAAAGCTCAACGAGCTATCGGAGGATGCGTTGATCGAGATGCTGGTAACGGAGGAGACAGAAGCGCAGGCGCAGGGCACGAAGCCGGGCCGCCGGAGGTGGCACACTTGGGCGGCCTTGGCGGTGGCGGTGCTCGCTGGAGTAGCGGTGGCTCTCTATGTCTTGCGGCAGTTCGAACTAGCCGAGCGCCAGGCGCAGGCCAGAGAACTGGAGATGCGGCGCGAGATGGCGGAGACGATCCGCGCGGTGCGCCAAGAGTCGGAGGCGCTCGTGACAGGACTCCGCCGAGAGACGGAGGATCGTGCCGCGGCCAGGCGGAGCCGGGAGGCGATCATGGCGATGGACGAGGACGCGCGGCTGCTGGCCGGCTCGGCGCAGCAGTATTTCATGGAGAGCGCAAACACCACGGTTGCAGTCGCCTACGATCCCAACACCGGCGCGGTGGGCGGGCCGTTGGCGCAATACATCCGCCGGATCGCGCCGGGCTACAAGACCGTGCCACAGCAGCTCAAACTGGAGGGTGACTTCTGGATGGAGCACCCCGATGTCGGCCCCGCGAGGCACTACAGCGAGGACGGTCGTCGGACGATCGTGGCGCCGTAGCTCGACGGGGTGGAGGGCGCTGCCGAGCGCAATCCAGCGTCTGGCAACCCAGGCTCCCGCACGGGGGCAACGCATGAAGGCGTTTCCGGACGGTGGCGGCAAAGGCATGTTGGGAGTATCGTAGCGGGCTCCCCGCGGAGCTTTCCCGGTTCTTTCCCCACCCTCATATCCAAGGAGGCCGCCATGCTTCCCCACACACGCTTCTGGTGGTTCATTCTGCTCGCCGTCGTCTTCCTGCTGCTGACGACGGCGCTGGGCCGCAGCCAATCCCAAAACGGCGCCACTCCTGCACAGCCTGAACCACCGGCTGTGACACCGCCCGATCCCGCACCGACACAACCGCCGAAGATCGCACCGCCACCGGCTCCAGCTCGCTCGCCAACGCCGACCATGGTTCCGCGTGCCTTGGAAAAGACACCGGTCGAGAAGCCGGAAGCGGTGCCGGAGCCCAGCGCGCTTGCCCTCACCCTCGCCACGTTGGCGCTGCACACCGTGGCAACGGTGATCGCTCTGCGCATCGGACTGAAGATCTTCTACGAGAACACGCTGTTCGGCGGCTTCTGCATGATCGTCCTCATCGACACGCTCGTGGTGGCGGCACTGCTGCTCTGCGCACCCCTCTCGGATGGCTTCACGGCGTTGTGGGGGCCCCAGGTAATCACAACGGCATTGGTGATGGTGCTGACGGTGCACCACTACGGATTCTCGAAGGACCGCTTCACCGTGATGCCGGCAGTGTTCGTGACAAAGGCCTTCGGCTTCTTCGCCGAGGTAGCGCTGCGAATGCTCTTCCTCGACTCCGTCGCCCGCCTCGCCGCCAAGCTCGACCTGTAGTGACCCCGTGCGGTCAGGTGGGCTTGCCGCTCACACCAGCCTCCAGCGCGACAGCGATTGTCCGCAGCAGCACGCTGCGCAGGTAGGGCTTGGTTATATAGGCTGCGACATCGATGCCGAGCTTGAGCGTTTCGTCGTCCGAGGCATACCCGCTCACGGCAACGACCGGGACGGACGAATCGAGACGGTGCACGGCGCGCACAAACGTGGCACCGTCCATGATCGGCATGAGCAGATCCGTGAGGATGAGCCGGACGGTTGTGCGATGCTCCTGAAAACGCGAGAAGGCCTCCGCTCCGTCGCTGGCGGCGATCACGCGATAGCCATGTTGCTCAAGGATGCGGGTCGTCACACGACGCACATTCTCCTCGTCGTCGACGATCAGGATGCACTCGCCCCGCCCGCGCGGCGGCAGCGCCGTGTCAGGAGCGTGAGCGATCGGGCATGCTGCCGGTGAGGCGGGCAGATAGACCCTTGCCTGGGTGCCGGAGCGGAGCTGGCTGCGAATCTGGACAAATCCCCGATGCGCCCGGATCAGCCCGAGGGCCGTGGGCAGACCCAGCCCGGTGCCTTTGCCGATCTCCTTCGTGGTGAAGAACGGGTCGAAGACCTTGTCGAGGTGTTCGGGCTCGATGCCACAGCCGGTGTCGAGCACACCGAGCATCACATAGGGGCCGGGTGCGGCGCCCGGTTGTCCGGCCACGGCGGCGGCGTCGAGTTCCACATTCTCGAGGGCCAGCGTGAGAACACCGCCCTCGGGCATGGCATCGCGCGCGTTCACGCACAGGTTCATGAGCACCTGGTGGAGCTGGGTGGCGTCGCCGTCCACGGCCCAGGCATCGGCCTGGAGCTCGGTGCGAACGAGGATGTTCTTGGGGAACGTCTCCCGAATCATGGTGATCATGTCGCGCACAACATGAAGGAGCTGGACCGGCAGGTGTTTCCCGCCCGTGCCGCCGCGGCTGAAGGTGAGCAGCTGGCGGATGATGGCGGCGCCGCGGTTGGCGCTGACCTCGATCGAGTCGAGCACCTCGCGCGAACCGGGATCGGTCACGGTCTCACGCAGGATCGACGGCGCCATGAGGATCGGCGAGAGGATGTTGTTGAGATCGTGCGCGATGCCGCCGGCGAGCCGCCCGACACTGTCGAGTCGCTGCGAGCGCAACGCCTCCTCCTGGAGGCGGCGACGTTCGGTGATGTCCTGCGCAATGACGATGAAGTGGGCGACGCGGCCATCGCCGTCGCGGACGGGCGTGATGGTCTGCTCGACGGGGATGCTGGCGCCCTCCTTGCGCTGGCTGATCAGCTCGCCGTGCCAGGTGTCGCCGGCGAGGATGGTGGACTGGATCTGCTGATAGAACTCGGCGGTCTGGCGATCGGAGCGGATGAGCTGGTTGAGTCTGCGACCAAGCGCCTCCGCCGCCGAGTACCCGGTGAGCGCAGTGAAGGCTGGATTGATCCACTCCAGCGCCCCCCGTTCATCGGTGATCGAGATCGAGAGCGCGGAGGCCTCGAGCGCTGCACTGCGAAGATGCAGCTGCTCCTCGGCGCGACGCTGCTCGGTGATGTCGTGGAATATGCCGAAAGCGATCCGGCGAGCGGCATCCAGCTCCCCTCGCGCATGGAAGGTGCAGATGGCGCCATCGTCCGCACGGCGCAGCTTGAAAACGACATCGTAGGACTTCCCCTGCTCGACAAGAATCCGGAGCGCCTCGGATACTCCGGCCTGGTATTCTGGAAGGATGAGTTCCTGGATCCTGGAAAGCGGCCACTGCCTCCCCAGAGGAAGCCCGAAAAGACGGGCTGCGTTGTCGGACCCCTCGACCAGAGATGTCGCAAGGATGATCGTCCAGTGCCCGATGCCGGCCACCTCCTCCGCATGGGCCATGCGGGCTGTATTGGTGCACAGCGCCTCCTCGGCCGCATGGCGTTTGGAGATGTCGCGAGTCACGCCAACCAGTTCCACCCCGCCCCTGTCGTTGCGAACGAAGTTCGTCGCGATCTCGGTCCAGACCGTGGAGCCGTCGGCACGAATCTGCTCCAGCTCGTGGACATGCGTGACAGCGGAGGGATCTCCGGCAAGGAACGCGTGGAGCAGCGGCGGCATCTTCCCGCGCACGAGGGCCACCGCAGTCGGGCTGAGCCCGTGCTCGATCGACTTGCCGACAAGATCCTCCGGCGTGCAGCCGCGCAGACGCACGATCGAGGGCGACACATAGGTGTACCGTCCGGTGTCGAGATCGACGACCCAGAGCACATCGCTGATGTTGTCGGCAAGCAGCCGATAGCGCTGCTCGGCAAGGACGCGCTCCGTGACATCTAGGTTGATGCCGGTCAGGCGCACGGGGCGCCCCGAACGGTCGCGCAACACGAGGGCGTGGATCTCGACATGCCGCACCTGCCCGTCGGTGCGGACGATGCGGAACTGGGTGTGGAACTCGCGCTGCCCCCCGGCAATGGTGCGATTGAGCTGACGCACATGATCCCGATCATCCGGATGCAGCAGCTGCATCCAGGCATCCGTGCTGCCGCCAAACGCACCGGGCGCCAGCCCATAGATCTCGTGCATCTGCGCATCGAAGAGCACCCGCTTGGAGACCATGTCCCACTCCCAAGTGCCAAGATGAGTCCCTAACGTCGCCGCGGTGAGCCGGTTGGACGCCGAGACCGCCGCCTCGCGGGCGAGCTCCTGCTGCGTCTCCGCGATGGCGCGTGCGGCCTCGGCCTTGCTGCTCGCCACTGCCGCCCGGGCCACCGTCTCGAGCTGGCGACGGAGAAGCAGGAACAACAACAGGGCCGTGATCGCCACAAAGACCCAGCCCTTCAACGTCGACAGGCGCACGATCAGCTCCTTGTCGGCAGCGAATGCAGCCACGGCCCGGTCGGAGAACAAGATCCACGCGGCGGAGATGCCAGCATACGCCAAGGCGATTCGCAGGGAGTACTTGTTGGTGGGGCCCGAACACATTCCCGGAGACGTTGTCACGGAAAGCGAAGGAGATTCAAAACATTTCCCCCTCGAACATGAGCGCCCGGCACGCAGTCCGGCTCACGCCACAACAGGCCGCGGCACCTCGCGCCACTCGCCCGGCCGCAGCTCTCCCAGCGAGTACTCGCCGAAACGGCTGCGGTGCAGCCGCACGACCTCGTAGCCGAAATGCGCGAACATGCGTTTCACCTGGTGGTAGCGCCCCTCGGTGAGCGTGAGCTCCGCCTCGCAGCCGCGCAGCACCAGCCGGGCCGGCGCGCACGGTTTGTCCTCGTCGGCCAGCAGGAGCGTGCCGCTCGCGAAAGCCTCGACCAGCGTCGATTCCGGCGCCCGGTCGAGCGTGGCCTCGTAGACCTTGTCGACATGGTGTTTCGGCGACGTGAGCCGGTGGACGATCGCCGTGTCGTCGGTGACCAGGAGCAGTCCGGTGGTGTCGCGGTCGAGCCGGCCCACGGTCGTCACGGCGGGGTTGCGCAGGAGCCAGCGCGGCGGCAGCAGATCGTAGATGCGCTGCCCCTCGCGGGTGTCGTGGGAACAGACGCAGCCCGCCGGCTTGTTGAAGACCACAAAGATCCCGTCGGGGAACTCCAGCGGCTCGCCGTCGACCCGCACCGTCGAGGCGAGCACCTTGGCCCCGGGATCGTCGGCCACCACGCCTCCCACGGTCACACGGCCATCGTCTATGAGCCCGCGTACCTCACGGCGGGAACCGTGGCCGAGCGAGGCGAGAATCTGGTCGAGGCGGCGAAGCATGGGCGGAGCGTGGTGGGAGCACCGCCCAGTGCAAGGCCCGCCTGCCACGCTCGCGCCGCGAGCGCTCACACCAGCAGCAGCACTGCCGTGAGCGACAGGATCGAGAGCGCCGTGCTCACGACCACGCTGGTCGCCGCCAACGCCTCGTCGCCGCCGAGCTTGCCGGCGAGCGTGAAGCTCGCCGCAGCCGTAGGCGTCGCCAAAAACAGGAGCGCGATCACCGTCTCGTCCGCCGACAACCCCAGCCAGCGCGCCAACGGCCAGCCGAGCAGCGGCGTCACGCCCACCTTCAGCACCGCGGCGAGGACGGCCTGCGTGCGTTTGCCCCGCAACCGCATCGTGACCAGCGAGCCACCGATGCAGATCAGGGCCAGCGGCAACGCCATCTGCCCCGTCACGGCGACCGACTGCGCCAACCACCGCGGCAGCGCGATCCCCGTGGTGGCCACTGCGGCACCGGCCGCACTCGAGAGCAGCAACGGGTTGGTGGCCAGCTGCACGACGAGCGTGCGCCACGCGCCAGGGCCGGGCCTGCCGTGGCCCACGAGCAACAGCAGCACGCCCAGCGCGTTGGCGATCACCGTCAACGGCGCCATCGCCAGCGACGCCACCGGCCACAGGGCGCCCGCCCCGCGCGCGGCCAGAGCCAGCGAGATCACCGGCAGGCCCACGTAGGCGAGGTTGCCGCGGATCGAGGCGTGCAGAAACGAGCCGAACGACTCTGCCGGCACGCGCCGCAATTTTCCCACGACATAGGCGATCCCGAGCGCGCCCAACGTGGCGCCGGCCATCACGCCGAAGACCGTCATCGCCCGCCCACCACCCACCTTCGCCTCGGAGATGCTGGAGAACAGATACGCCGGCAGGCCCACGAAGTAGGTGAGCCGGTTGAGCTCGCCGATCAGCTCCGCGCCGATGAAGCGGGTGCGCGTGAGCACAACCCCCAGCACGATCACGAGGAAGACGGGCAGAACAATGGCGAGGACAGACACGAAGCGTAGCCTGTGCGAAGCCTGCCCGGCTTGGCAAACCGCCGCTGTGCCGCCCGCGCTAGACCGCAACTACGAGGAGTTCCTCGGTCGTCTGGCCCTCGTCGCTCGGCTACTCGACACTCGACTGACAGATCACAGCTCAGGCCTCCAAGCCGAGTGCGGCGCGCACCTGGCGCACGAGCTCGTCGCGGTGGAAGGGCTTGGGGAGCGTCGCCACGCCGAGTTCGCGCAACCAGGCCAAATCCTGGCGCTCGAAGTTGCCGCTCATGGCGATGGTGGGCGGACGCGTCCCGCGTTCGCGCAGCCGTTGCAGCACCTCGCGGCCGCCGAGGACGGGCATCGTCATGTCGAGCAGCAGGAGGTCGAACGGCGCGCCAGGCTCGTCCAGCCGCGCGAGCGCTTCGGCGCCTTCGCCGGCCGGGATCACCTGGAAACCGCTGCCGGCAAAGATGCGCGCGATCAGCGTGTGCACATTCTGCTCATCGTCGACGACGAGCAGGCGTCGACCGCCACCGGCAGGCAGCTGCGGCGCCTCGGATTTTTCAGGTTGCGCGGCCGCTTCGCTGCCCGAGATCGGCAGATAGACGAGGAAGCGGGTGCCCTTGCCCTCCTCGCTCTGCAGTTCGATGAAGCCACCGTGGCCGCGCACGATGCCCAGCACGGTGGACAGCCCCAGGCCAGTGCCCTTCTCGGGGCCCTTCGTGGTGAAGAACGGGTCGAAGATGCGCTCGCGAATCGCCTCGGGGATGCCAGTGCCGGTGTCGCTCACGACGAAGAGCACATGCGGGCCGACGCGCGCGCCCTCGTGTTCCGTGGCGAGCGCGACGGCTACCTCTACCTGCCGCGCCTCGAGCCCGAGCTCGCCGCCGTGCGGCATCGCGTCGCGCGCATTCACGCAGAGGTTGAGCAGCACTTGGTGGAGCTGTGTTTGGTCGCCGGTGACTACGGCGGACTTGCAGTGGCAGCTGCTGCGGAAACGCACCGCCGGGGGGAAGGTGCTGCGGACGAAGCTCTCCATCTCCTCCACGAGCGAGGCGGGCCGGACCGGCGTCTTCCGTCCCTCCGCCCCCTTGGCGAAGACCAGAAGCTGCTGCACCATGCTCGCGGCACGGCGGGAGCTGGTCTCCATCGCCTTCACCAGCTCCTCATCCTCCGCGGGCACATACTCGCGCAGGAACGACACGCCGGCCAGCAGCGGCACGAGGGCGTTGTTGAGGTCGTGCGCGATGCCGCCGGCCAGCGAACCGATGCTCTCGAGCCGCTCGGTCCGGCGGACCCGCTCGTCGAGCGTGTGGCGCTCCGTGTTGTCGACCACAGTGCCGAGCAACCGCACCGGACTGCCGTCCGCACGGCGCTCGACGATGTTGCCCCGCGCCATGATCCAGCGCCAGGCCCCTGCGGCCGTGCGCTGCCGGAACTCGGTGCGCAGCATCGGCGTCTGCCCCTCGGCGCAGGCCCAGATTGAGGCCAATAGCGACGTGTGATCGTCGGGATGCGTCAGATCGAGCCAACGTTCGAGATCGGCCGGGAACTCCTCGGGGCGGTAGCCCAACGACTCCACGTACTCGGCCGCAAACCGGAGGTGCCGGGCCGGGACATCCATCTCGAAGAGGCTCTGCTGCGAGGCGGCGAGCGCCAGTTGCAGCTGCCGCTCGTTCTCGCGAAGGGCGTCGGCCGTGCGTTTGCGTTCGCCGATGTCCTCGTAGAGCCCGATGAAGTGGCCGATGCGCCGCTGCTCGTCCGGCACTACCACAATATGGACCCCGATCCAGACCCGGACCCCGTCCGGACGCAGGTAGCTTTTCTCCCGGGTGTACGACATGCGCCGGCCGGCCAGACACTCGTTCCACGGGACCCGGTCCTTCTCCAGCTCGTCGGGCTCGGTGATCTCCGCGACACGCCGGCCGACCAACGCCTCGGCGGGCCGGCCGACCATCTCCGCGAACCGGGCATTCACCCGCATGTAGCGGGCCTCGATGTCGAGAAACGCCACGCCCACGGCCGGCTGGTCGAAGAGCGCCTGGAGCCGCGCCGTGCTGGCGCGCAGGTCCTCCACAGTGCGCTGGTGGCGCGCGATCTCGTGTTCCAACTCGGTGTTCGTCTCGAGTAGCTCCTCGGTGCGGGCGCATACGCGCTCCTCGAGGGTGGCATTGAACAGGGCAAGCTCGGCAGTGCGCGCCGCCAGCGCCGCGTTGGCGGAGTCCTCGCGCTGGGAGCTCTCCACGCTCATCTGGCGGAACAGCAGCGCCACGCAGCCCAGCGCCGCCAGCAGGCTGCCGCTTCGGGCCAGCCCGAGGACCTCGGAGTCCACCTTGTCCCGCAGCAGCAGAACGGAGTCCGCCACAGTCAACAGGCCGAACGCGCCCACCGTGGCCGCGATCCCGAGCATCGCCGCACGATAACGATATTGCGACGACGCGCGCCGATCCGACCGCACGCCCAGCACTGCGACCATCGCCGTCATCAACACCGCCCCCGCCAGGCACAGCAGGTTGGCGTACAACTCACACCCCAGCCAGGTCGGCCCGACCGCCAGTGCCGCTGGCGCGGCGACCGCGGGCAGAAACGGCACCAGCCGCAACCACCCCGCCCGCCGGCGAATCGCGAAATCCCGCAGGTTGAGCCAACCGAAAAGGAAGAAGCAATAGGCCGCCGCGACCTTGAGCAGCACATGCGGCCAGACCCGCTCCGGCGCCGCGAAGAACAGCAGCGCGCCCCCCTGCCCCAGCCCGAACGCGCAACACAGCCACATCCCCCGGCTGTACAGCCGGTTCCGCAACAAGCCGGAAGTCGGCGTGGCCAATGCCATCACCGCGCAGCCGATGCCATAGGCGAAGTACAGGAACGAATCGTGCAGTTCCGGATTCATTCACGCATCGCCCGGCGGGCACGCCACAACGCCACCCGGCAGGGTTGGACAGCACGCGCACGCGCCGACGGTCCATGCCGGAGCACGATGATCCGAGCAAAGTTCATAGGGGAGCTACTAATTCGGCGTAGTCCGCCGGAACTTGAACGATCCCCTCTCCCGAGGCGGACCACGAGGCGCCGCTCGCGGCCGAGGGACGCTCGCCACGCCCAAGCGACATCGATGGCGCGAATCCCCGCCCTGATCCAGCCCACCCAGCGCCAGCGGTCCATCCCGGATTGCTCAACTGCTAGAGCGAATTTCACCAAGATTCGCTCTCGACGACGTCCCTCCGCTTGGGAATGCTTCGACCCTCAAGCGACCGAACCCCCAACCTCTCGGTCCCTCAACTCAGCATGAAAGTTCGCACCCTCCTTCTTGCCCTCGCCGCCGCTTACGGCGCTCTCGCTACCCCGTCCATCGCCCAAGAGACCGCCGCCAACATCGCCGGCGAGATCGGCACCTCCTCCGTCCTGCTCCAGGCTCGCATCACTCCGGAGATGCGCCGCGTCGCCGGCATCTCCGACAAGATCGAAGGCTGGGCCCGCTTCGAGGCCGCCGACAATCCCGAGTTCACCCGCCCCGTCGTCACCGAGTGGATCAAGATCAGCCCGGAGAACGACTACGTCATCAAGTACATGTTCGGCCGCATCTCCTACGAGTCGCTGCGCGGCGGCAAGACCTACTTCTGGCGCTACAAGTTCGGCCCCAACCCCGCCGACGAGTCCCTGAAGACCAGCGCCACCTTCAGCTTCCAGACGATGTCCGGCTCGCTGGCCTCCCGCCCCGTCCGCATCGCCGTCGTCCAGGGCATCGACGCCACCTCGCCGAAGCTCTCCACCGCCATCGACACCCTCATCGCCGCCAAGCCCGACTACGTCGTCTTCGCCGGCAACAGCGTCGCCTACGACGCCCCCGGTGCCGCCGCCGCCACCACCGCCGCCGCCACCACCGCCGACGCTATGCGCGCCAAGTGGCACGAGCTCCTCGCCCAGCCCAAGCTCCAGACCCTCCTCGGCTCCACCGGCTCCTACTGGCTCAAGAACGACCGCGACTTCCGCTTCGCCGGCGCCGACTACACCGCCGGTAAGGAACCCTCCGCCGAGCTCGGCTCCACCATCTTCCGCGAGCAGGTCCCCGTCACCGATCCGCGCGACGCCACCAGCCTAACCTTCCGCTCCATCCAGGCCACCCGCGACCTCGCCCTGTGGATGCTCGAAGTGCGCGACTACCGCAGCGCCAACACCGCCGCCGACAACAAGGACAAGTGCCTCTGGGGCCCCGCCCAGGCCGAGTGGGTCGAGCGCAATCTCGTCAGCACCGTCTCGCCCTTCCGCGTCGTCATCCAGCCCTCCGCCATCGTCGGCCCCGACGCCTCCACCGATTCCCACGTCACCGCCTTCCGCGCCGAGCGCCAAGCCTTCCTCGACCACGTGAAGGCCAACAAGCTCAACGAAAAGGGCCTCTTGGCGATCGTCGGCGGCAGCGCCCAGTACCACTCGGTCTCCAGCGAAGGGCTTGAGGAAATCTCCGTCGGTTCCCTGACCACCCCGAGCGCCATCGCCGCCGCTCCCGCCGGCGTGAAGCTCGCCTACGGCCAGTCGCAGCCGGCTGCCGGTTTCGCCCTCATCGAGGTCATCCCCGGTGTCGTCGCCGTCCCGGCCGAAGGCAACAAGCCGGCCGTCACCGGCGTCGCCGCGAAGCTCACCGTCAAGCTCGTCAATGCCGACACCGGCGCCGTGGTCTATGAGACCACCAAGGAAGCGCCCATCGTGACGAAGAAGAAGTAAGCGCTCCGCACGCTCTCGTTTTCCAAGCCGCGCCGCATTCCGGCGCGGCTTTTTTGCGCCCGGAGACGGCGCCCAGATCCGGAGCCGCCCACTGTTTCACCTCCGCGGTTCCACCACGTCACCGCCAGCCCTCGACACAGAATCGAACACATGGCCAACGGCACGGTTTCCGAGGTAGGGGCAACGTCTTGCGCCGCCCGTTGGACGCTGCAGACCAGCGAGTCAGCTGTGGCGCGAGGCGTCGTGGACCGCCACCCCCGCCTATGGTTCGCAATCCGGGAGAATGAAATCAGCGGCTGACCGGCGCCGGCCATCGAGCAGCCATGCTCAGCCCGTCGAACGGACAAGCGACGAGTGCCGGAGTGCCGGAATGCCGGAGGATGCGCCCAGCGTACAGACGCCCCGGATCAGGCGACCCGACGGTCTGCCCCTCTTCGTTCGACACCGGCCCCTCGCCTGCGTCGCCGGCAGGCGCTCACTCCAGCGCGAAGAACGAGCGCAGCCGGCCGAGGATGCCGCTGCGCACCTGCTCGGGAGTCGACGCTGCGTTATCGGCAGCATGCTTGGCATTCGCCAGCTGTCGCTGCGTCAGCAGCTCGCCGAGCAGCTCGACCACGGCCGGATTCGAACGCACGAACGCGCCGAACACCGCCTTGCCGATCTCCACCGCCTCGACCTCGGCCTCGGCCACGACGGTCGCCGTGCGCAGGTCGCCCGTCAGCAGCGACATCTCGCCCACGCAGTCGCCCGCCCCGAGCTTGGCCACGCTCCGCATCTCGCCGTTGATCGCAATCCGCACGTCGACCGCACCGCGCACCAGCACGAACAGCGAGTCGCCCGCCGCTCCCTGTTCAAGCAGATGCTCGTGGATGGCGAAATTCACCACGGGGCTGGCCTGCACCAGCGCCTCGCACTGTTCAGCCGTGAGGCAGCCGAAGATCTTGTGCGAGCGCAGCATCCCAGCCGCCGCCCGCCGCACCTCGGCGCCGTTGTCCGGCGGGGTGGCGCGGTGCAGCACCATCTGCGGGTACGGCATCTCGATGCCCGCGCGCTTGAGCGCATACCAGCTGTGCACCCGCACGTCGCTGAGCACGCGGTTCATCACAGCGTGGTCCAGTATCCGCACATTGATCTCATACTCGATCGCCGAGTCGGCGTAGTTCTTCAGATAGACCACCGGCGGCCGTTCCGGCATCACGCCCGGCACCGAGGCCGCCGCCGTCCGCAGCACCTCGAGCACCTTCGCCGGCGGCGTGTCGTAGTGCACGCCGATCGTCGTGCTCACCGCGTGGTCCGGCGTGGGCCGCTGGAAGTTGTAGATGGTCTCGTTGAGCAGGCTGCCGTTATCGATCTCGATCTGCACGTCGGCGCTGGAGAGCAGCCGCGTCGAGCGCCAGGAGATCTCCACCACCCGCGCATGGATGCCGTTGATCAGCAGCCAGTCGCCCACCCGGAACGGCTTCTCGAAATACAGCGCCAGCCCCGCGAACATGTTCTTCAACTGGTCCTGCATGCCCAAGCCCAGCACCAGGGCCAGCACACCCGAGCCCGCCAGCAGGCCGGGCACCTTCACCTCGTAGATGAACTGCATCGTCGCCAGCACGGCCGCCAGCGCGACACCCACGCCGGTCAGGTCGATCAACACCCGCGGCGCCTCAATCCGCTTGCCCGCCGCATCGAAGCGGATCCAGCACATGCGGTTGAGCAGCGTCACCAACGGCAGCGCCGCCAGCACGAGCACCGCTGCCGTGAGATGCCGCATCGCCTCCACGCGCCAGGGCACCGTCTCCGGCACCAGGTGCGCGCCGACCCACAGCGCCACCGCCAGCGCGAAAAGGTGGTAGGTCCAGCGGAAGTTCAGTCCGCGCACGAACCGCAGCAACTGGGCCACGGCCACGAGGGCAACATAGACGACGGCGACCGCGATCGCGGCCTCGAAGAAACTTTTGTCGATCATGGACAGGAGTCGGAAAACCGGGATACCCGCACACGGCGCGGGCTTCCCGCATATCGCCCGGATACGCCCGCCGCCGCAAGCATCCTGTGTGAGCATCCTCCATCCGGCGTCAGCCTTCCGCCCTCCGTCTGCTGTCCTCCAGCCCCTGCCCTCCGCCCCACCGGCTTTCCCATTGCCACTCCACCGCGCCAGCTCTTCCTTTTCCCGCTTCCATGGCCTTCCCCTTCTTCTCCCGTAGCCGTAACGCCATCGCCGCGCGCTGCGCCGGCGATTCCGTCACCAAGGCACGGCTGCGTTTCGCGCCGTACTACCACGCCATGGAGTCCCAGCAGGGAACCCACATCCGCCTCGACGGCCGCGATCTGGTCATGCTCTCCAGCAACGACTACCTCGGCCTCTCCTTCCACCCGAAAGTCATCGAGGCCGGCCAGCGCGCCATGGCCAAGTGGGGCGCCAGCACCACCGGCGCCCGCGTCTCCAACGGCTCCCGCGCCTACCACCATTCCCTCGAGCAGAAACTCGCCGCCTTCCTCGGCAAGGAGGCCTGCCACGTCCACGCCGCCGGCTACCTCTCCTGCATGTCCGGCATCGCCGCCTTCGCCCAGAAGGGCGACGTCATCCTCGCCGACAAGAACATCCACTCCTGCCTCTGGGACGGTATCCGCCTCTCCATGGCGACCGTCGAGCGCTTCGCCCACAACAACCCCGACGACCTGCGCGACGTCGCCAAGACCATCCCCGCCGACGCCGCCCGCATGCTCGTCGTCGAAGGCGTCTACTCGATGGAAGGCCACATCGGGAAACTCCCCGAGCTGCTCGCCGTCGCCGAGGAGTTCGAGTGCTTCAACGTCCTCGACGACGCCCACGGCTTCGGCGTCCTCGGCCGCGAGGGCCGCGGCACCGCCGACCACTTCGGCGTCTCCGACAAGATCGACATCGTCGTCGGCAGCCTCTCCAAGTCCCTCGGCAGCACCGGCGGCTTCGTCGCCGGCAAACGCGAGTACATCGAGTACCTCCGCACCCACTCCAAGCACACCATCTTCAGCGCCGCCCTCAGCCCCGCTCAGGCCGCCGCCGCCGAGACCTCCCTCGAGATCATGCAGGCCGAGCCGCAGCACCGCGAACGCCTCTGGGCCAACACCCGCCGCTACGTCGCCTTCCTGCACTCGCTCGGCCTCGACACCTGGGGCAGCGAGACGCCCGCCGTGCCGATCGTCATCGGCTCGACCGAGCGCGCCTACCGTTTCTGGCAACTGCTCCTCGAGAAGGGCGTCTTCACCGTCCTGTCCATCGCCCCCGCCGTCCCGCCGGGCAAGGACCTCATCCGCACCGCCATCTCCGCCCTCCATTCCGACGACGATCTCTCCCGCATCGAGGAAGCCTTCGCCTACGCCGTGAAACGCCTCTGAATCGGCGCGCGAGGGACAACCGAGTGGTCAAAAGTAGGGGCGGCGTCTTGCGCCGCCCTTTGCACGCCGCAGCCGACAGGTTGAGCACAGACGGCAGGTCTCATCGCCGCCTCCGCTTGTACCCAGTGGAGCTGCTCGCCAGAGCAGCTCACCGCCCGCGCAGCACCACCGTCCACGCGATCTTGTCCTCGATCGCCTGCCGGTTCGGCTCCCACAACACCCGCGCGAAACCGATCAGCCCCGTCGCCAGCCCCGCCGAGTAACCGCCGTAGCGGGTAAACGCATCGAGCGTCGTCAGCGGCCGGCCGTCGAGCCGTACCACGCGCGTGCCCACGATCCACTTGCCGGGCGTGCGCCCGCCCAGCCACGCCAGCGAGAGCGTGAAGTACACGCCCGCCCAGCCGAAGGTCAGCCCGAACGACCGCCCGAAATCGCTGGCGGCGTTGAGCCACGAGGAGCCGCGGATCGTGGTGCGCAACTGCGCGTTCTCCGCGCGCAACGTCTCCGCCTGAGCCGTGAGCTGGGCATTCGCGCGCCGCAGGTCGTCCTTGCTCGGCACCAGCGGCAGCTCGACCGGGGCCAGCGCTGCCGCCTCCGGCGCCTTCGTCCCGAGGTGGAACGCCCCCGGCCGCACCAGCGGACGGCCCACCATCAGAAATGCCGCCGACACCATCACTGCAGCGCCGAGCGCGATGAACACCCACCGCACCACCGCCCACGCCCGCGCCGGGCTCACGTTGCGCCCACCCAGCGAGAGGATCGTCGCCCCCATGCCCAGCGCCAGCAGCGGCCCGGTTAGAACCGAGAGCACGGATACGAGCACCAGGTCGATCGCCATCGCGGCGATCCGCTGCCAGTGCGCCGCCAGCCGCCGGCCCTCCAGCGCCGGGTCCACCCGCGCCGTCTCCAGCTTGAACACCGCAGCGGCCCGCTTCGTCGGTGCCACCGCCGGCGCCGTGTCGCCGTTCCGCTCCTGCCCTCGTGCGTCCTTCGGGTTCTCCGATACGTCTTCGCTCATGCCGCCGACTGTGGGCACAACCGCCCCGGCGGCAACGCCAAGCCTCGGCTCGCCTGGGGTTAGCCGTCCAATCCGCGGCACTTGCACTTCGCGCGCCGCGCCCGGCGCCTCATGAGAGGCCGCGCTGGTGTTGGGGGCTCGCACACGCAATCCCAAGAACAGTTTCGACTGCCGGCACAGTCCCGCCCAATCTGCGCATGGAGTCGCACCCCACGCGCCGCCAAAGCGCCTGACTCCGCCCAATACCCAAACACACCATGCGCAGAGTTACCCTCGTCTCCGCAGCCCTGCTCGGCTGCCTCCTGTTCACCTCCGGATGTGCCGTCGGTCGGCGCACCCTTCCGCTCGACGTGCCCCACACCACCGGCCTCGGCACCGCAAAGGGCACCGTCTTCATCGGCGAAGTCACCGATGCGAGACGCTTCGAGAACAAGCCCCAGCTTCCCTCCGTGCCCTCGATCGATGGCGACGTGATCAAGGCCACCAAGGAGCAGCTCGCCAACGTCATCGGCCGCCAGCGCAACACCTATGGCGCCGCCCTCGGCGACATCGGCCTTCCCGACAACGACACCGTCATGAGCCGCACCCGCCAGCTCATCGAGGAGGGATTCCGCCGCAAGGGCTACGCGATCAGCTCCGATCCCGCCGCCGGCGCCACCGCCACCGTGGGCATCGACGAGTTCTGGGCCTGGATCACGCCGGGCATGTGGAGCCTCTCCTTCGAGGCCAACATCACCTGCAAACTCACCCTCACCAAGGACGGCAATTCCAAGACATTCACCGTCCGCGGCTACGCGATCAACAAAGGCCAGGCCGCCACCAACCCCAATTGGCAGAAGGCCTATCAGGCGGCGTTCGACGACTTCCTCGTCCAATTCGACCGGACTCTCACCAACGCGGGGCTGTAATCACGGCGCCCCGCATAGCATCCGCCCTCTCTCGCCCGCGCCGGTCCGCCGCCGCGGGCGTTTTCGTTTCCTCACGGCGCACGCGTCTGCGAGGCGCGCGCTTGATCCCGCCACTGCGCGCCGTTTCCCTCCTCGCCTCAACTTCACCGCGCCCCCACTGCGCATGCGCGTCACCCTCGTCCATCCCGCCGGCTTCAACTTCGTGCCCGGCCAGCCCGACTTCTCCGTGCTGGCAAACCGGATGGCGCCCATCGGCATCCTCCAGCTCGCCGCCTGGCTGGAGAAGCACGGCCACCCGACCGCCGTCCACGACTGCCTCGGGCCGGTCGCCCCGCGCGGCGTCGCCGCCAACGCCGCAGCCATCCTCGCCACCAAGCCCGACCTCGTCGGCTTTTCGGCGACGACCGCCGGCTTCCTCGACGCCGCCGATCTCGCCGCCGAGATCCGCCGCCGCGAGCCGGCCATCAAGATCGTCGTCGGCAACGTCCACGCCACCGCCATCGGCGCGCCGCTGCTCCAGCATTTCCCCGAGATCGACGCGCTGTGCATCGGCGAAGGCGAGGGCGCGATGCTCGACCTCGCCGAAGGCCGCGCGTGGAAGGACATCCCCAACATCGTCTACCGCGACGGCGACACGATCCGCACCAACCCGCGCCGCGCCCGCATCCTCGATCTCGATTCGCTCCCCTTCCCCGCCTACGAGAAGCTCGCCGGCTTCCCCCGCGGCTACCACCTGCCGCTCTTCTCCTACGAGAAACGTTGGGGCGCGACGATGATCACCTCGCGCGGCTGCCCCTACACCTGCTCGTTCTGCGACCGCACCGTCTTCGAGCGCACCCACAAGTTCAATTCCGCCGCCTACATCCACGAGCACATGCGGCACCTGCGCGATCGCTTCGGCGTGCACCACCTCAACATCTACGACGACCTCTTCACCGCGCACAAACAGCGCATCGACGAGCTCTGCCGCCTGCTCGTCGACCGCCCGCTCGGAGTGAGTTTCAACTGCGCCATCCGCACCGGCCACACCTCCGCCGAGATGCTGCGCGACCTCAAACGCGCCGGCGCCTTCATGGTCTCGCTCGGCATCGAGTCCGCCGACCCGGCGATGATGCGCCGCCACAAGGCCGGCGTCACCCTCGAGGCCGTGCGCGACACCGTCGCGAAGATCCACGCCGCCGGCCTGCGCGCCAAGGGACTGTTCATCTTCGGCCTGCCCGGCGAGACGCCCGAGACCGTGCGCGCCACCAGCGACTTCATCCTCTCGCTCGACCTCGACGACATGAACCTCACCAAGTTCAGCCCGCTCTACGGCGCGCCGATCTGGGAGGAGTGCACGAGCGGCCGGTCCGGCGAGTTCCACGAGGACTGGCGGCTGATGAACTGCCTGAACTTCGTCTTCAAGCCGTCCGGCTTCTCCAGTCGCGAAGAAATGGACGCACTCTACAACTGGCACGTCCGCCGGTACTACGACAGCAAGGGCTACCGCCGCCGCTTCGCCCGCCGGCTCTGGTCGCACCGCTGGAGCCTCTGGCACGTCGTGAAGCACACGCCGCAGATCATCAAGGCCGCGCGCTACTTCAGCGCGAACAAGGCGCAGCTCGAAGCGGCGAAACACGATTTCCCGCTCCACCCGCGCCAGCCGCAGAACCTCGCGCCCGCCCTCAGCCCCGAGCTCCGCGCCGATGCCGCCGCCTCGCTCGCACCGGCCGTTCCGCCTGTAGCCGGGGGCGCCGACCCCGGCGAACGATGCGAAACGCTCCCGCGTTCCGCATCAGAAAGGCCGGCCTCGCCGCGGCCGGCTACAGCCAGACCTTCGTCCCAATGACCGCGACGCTCCTCACCTGTTGGCGCGCGCTCGTCGAACGCGAACCCGCCGCCCTCGCCGTGGTCGACGGCGCCACCGGCCGCCGCTGGTCGCGCGCCGAACTCGCGACGGCAGCTGACAACTGGGCAACCGCCCACGCCGGTGCCGCGCCGCTCGCCGGCCGGCGCGTGCTCGTCGCGGAGCCCAACGGAGCACAGTGGTTCCACGTTCTACTCGGCCTGCTCCAACTTAACGCGATCCCGATCCCGGCCGACTCCACCGAGCCCGCCGCCGCGCTGGCCGAGCAGGCCCGCGGGCTCCGCGCCGCCGCGCTCTGGCACGCCGGCGCGCTGCATCCGTTTTCCGGAGCCACGCGCCACCGCCGCACGGGCCTCTGCCTCTTCAAGCTCACCAGCGGCAGCACCGGTGTGCCGAAGGCGCTGCCGTTCACCCACGCCCAGATGCTCGCCGACGGCCGCCAGGTCTGCGCCTCGATGGGCATCGGCCCCGGCGATCTCAACCTCGCCGTCATCCCGCTTGGGCACTCGTACGGGCTGGGCAACCTCGTCGTGCCCCTGCTCGACCAGGGCACGCCGCTGCTCTGCGTCGCCAGTCCGCTGCCCCAGGCGCTCGCCGCCGACATCGCCCGCTGGCGCCCGACGGTCTTCCCTGCCGTGCCCACCTTGCTGCGCGCAATGGTCCGCAGCGACATCACGCCCGAGCAGCTCGCCAGCCTGCGGCTTGTCGTCTCGGCCGGTGCGGCGCTCGTGCCGGAACTCGCCGCAGAGTTCGCGTCAAAGTTCGGCCGACGCGTGCACAACTTCTACGGCGCGAGCGAGACCGGCGGCATCTGCTACGACGCCACCGGCGAAGCCACGCTCACCGGCGCCAACGTCGGCACCCCGATGTCCGGCGTGCAGCTGCGTTTCCGCGCCGGGCAGCGCTTCGCCGTCGAGAGCGCCGCGGTGGGCGGCACGGGGCGGTTCTCCCCGGCCGACCGCGGCCAGCTCGATGCGTCCGGTGGGCTCGCGCTGCTCGGCCGCGCCGGCCGCACCGTGAAAATCGCCGGCCGCCGCCTCGACCTCGCCGAGGTGGAGAAGGCGCTGCTCGCGCTCCCCGGCGTCCGCGCCGCCTGCGTGCTGCCGCATCCGCAACGCGCCGACGCCCTCGCCGCCGCCGTCGCCAGCGACCGCACCGGTGCCGAGCTGCGCGCCGAGCTGGCCGCTCGCCTCGCGCCCTGGAAGATCCCCGCGCACATCCTTCCGCTGCCCGAGCTGCCCGTCACCGAGCGCGGCAAGCTGGACCGCCACGCAGTGGAGGCACTATTGCGCTGATTTGGGCTCCGTCAGGCCTCGCTAGGCGAGCGTGCAGCTATTCTCCGAGCATGCCGGCGTAGTCATGGATCGACGCCAAAGTCGAAATACCGTCCCCCACTCACCACAAGCACATACTCGCCGGCCGCCAGAGGCTGCCGCGGTTTGATCTGAAAACGGATCTGTCCGGTCGCGTTCGGGGGCCCGACCGGGGTGAACTCTAGAGCAACCAACCGTTCGGACGGGAATCCCGTGCGCACAGATCCGCCAAAACCGCCGGCATTCATCCGGATGATCTCCCGTGTATTGTTTTTCCGGACCGCCCACACGGTCAGGTCGACAAACTGCTCCGGCTGCGCGTCGCGAGGCAGCCAGACGAGAAACACCGGAACCTTGTTGGTGAGCCGAAGCTTCGCCCGCGTCCCCGGTAGACACAGGTAGCCACCAGCACCGCCGAGACCCAAACCGCGCACCCGGGCAACATGCGAGGGCTTCGTATAGGCCAAGCGCTGCCCTTCAGCACCAACCTGGAGCACCACCCCCTGCGTCTCGTCAGCAACCTCGATTCCGGCAGCCGGGATGAGTCCCTCTGCAATCCCCGCGGCCGTCAGCTCATCGACTTGGGCCTCCGCCGGCGGCTTCTTCGCGCTGCGCTCGATCATCGCAGTCACGATCGTTTTCGGCACCTTGGCCTCGGCCAGCGCGATCAAACCTTCGGGTGTTGTATCGAACTTCGGTTCCGAATTTTGGATCGCAGCGATGACAATCCCTTCGTCAAGACCGGCACGAACCATCTTGGTCACATCATCATTGGTCAAAGGAGCAGCTGCTGCGGCGGCTCCGAGCAACAGGAGAAGCAAGAGGAGGGCAGAGATGAGTTTCATGGGGGAGCATGACGCCCCGGCCCCAGAGGGGACTGGGTGAGAGGAGCGTCGGTGAAGACGTTAGCGAGTCAACCGGCCGTATCGATACATTTATCTACGATGCCACGGAAGTTCAGGCCGCGCCGCACCCACCACCGTCGCCTCGATCTCGACGTTGAGCTCGCGCCGGCAGATGTCGGAACGCAGGTAGCTCACAGCATCGGTCGGCGTCAGCAGCTCGCGCTCCAGCACGGTCTTCACCGCCGGCAGGTCGTCGGCACACCGCAGGTAGACTTTGAAGTGCCGCGCCTCGGCCCGGCCGCGCGCCAAATCGGGGCCAAGTCCGCAGGCCACAGAGATCTCCCGAAGATTCTCCAACGTGCAGGCGAGCTGCGGCAGCGTTTCCGCCGGCGCCACGGTCGCGTGACCGCGGATCGCCGCCGTACCCGAGACGAAGACGTCCGCACGCCCGGCGGCCTCACGTGGCACCACGGTCGCACGTGCGAAGCTCGGCGGCCGCGGCCCATACTCCGGCGGGTATTCATAGGCCGGCAACTGGAGCGGGTTCTCCACGTGGCGCGGCGTACCTTTCGTCGCCGCAAAGACGACTGTCAGCTCCGGCGCATCGGTGCCCACCGCCGAAGCGGCCGGAATCGCGGCCTGGAAACCAGGGCCGAATTCGGTCTCGAACGCCAGCGAACGCCCGCGGCTGAAGGCGCGGTAACGTTCAAGCCCGCCGGCATCTCGCTCGTTGATCGCCGGCACATAGTTCCAGATCCGGGCCAGATTCCACCCACGCGCCGCGACAAAAAGCGCGACATACAGATGTCGCGTCGCAGACTCCGTAATTCCGCCCGTCGGCACCGAAGCCATGCCCAACAACCAGTCGCCCGCTCGCGCAAGCGTGAAGGGGCCGGTTCTACCGGCTTGAGCCGCGTCATCGATAATTCGTTCTACCGGTTGCCCATCAAGCACAGGTAAACCAGTCGGAAACGCCCCACAGGCCGGAGCAAACACGACGCCAAGTTCTGGGAGCCTGGCCGAGCTGTCGGAGTTGGCGGATGCAGCCACTTACTTCCTAAGCATCACGGTACCGATATTGCTGTTGATATGCCGCTTAAGGTTCTCGATCCAACCCATCGGCAGCCCACCACGTCGCGACTGACCGACAGCGTAGATATCAATCTTCCGCTCGTCGTAACGGATGGTAAGCGTCGCCACATTGCTACCATGCTCATGATGAGCCACTATCTCGCCATCACGACTGCTCTGAACCGTCCACTTGCGGGCAATCAAAGATTTCTGAATTACCCACTCAACATCCGTCCTGGAGAGCTTTGCCGGAACCGTGAAGGTCGCGACGTTGGCGCCTATTCTGCCATCAGCCGCGCGCACCGAGGTGGACTGGCCGAACGTGGCACAGACGGCTATAACAACCAAGAGACGAAGCAGAGTCTTGGGAAAGTGTTTCATGGTAATGACGGGCGCAGGCTATGCGCCCTCCGTTTTCGCGGGCAAGAGAGATGTGGAGACGGGGCGGTCGCAAACGGCATGTACCTGCAGCCACGTGGCCGAGCTATGCCTTCGCAGCCGCCGCACGCCGCTTGCGCAGCAGATGCACCAGTGCCGCGATGAATCCCAGGACGGCAAACGCCAACAGCGCCGTCCGCCCGAGGCCGCGGGCGAGCGCATCGCCACCGGCGATCGTCATCGCGATGTAGAGCGCGGGGATCGCGGTCGAGAGCGTCAGGTACGCGGCGAACGGCGCACGAACCACGCCGAGCAGGTAGCTCTGCATCCAGAATGGCAGGCCCGGCGCGAGCCTCACCACCGTCACAAGCTGCCACGCCGTGCCCGCCGGCATGTCGGGCAGGCGATAGCCGAGCCAGGCGGCGAGTTGCAGCACCCACGTCCTGAGCACGCCGGCGGCGAGCCAGTACGAGAGCGCCACATTGGCCGCGACTGCGGCAATCGCGCAGAGAACCGTCGCCCCCACGCCCAGTTGCGGGCCGAAGACCGGGCCGGCAATCAGGGTGAACGGCATCAGAGGAAAACCGACTGCCGGCAGCAGCGCCATCGCGGCGAAGAACGCCAGCGGGCCCGCCCCGCGCAGCACTCCTTCGAGCGCGAACCACAGCTGCTTCGGCCCGCCGCTGCGCGCGGCAAACACCGCCGCCATGACCAGCGCGACAAGCACGAACACCAGCGAAATGCGGCGCAACAGCAGCCGCCGACGCTCGACCGCCGCCGGCTCCGTCGCGATGTCCGGCGCGCTCACCGCGGCAGATCCTTCGCGCGGACCACGCACACGGCGGTGCTGCCGTCGGCATGCACCGGCCAGTCGAAGGGCACGCCGGGGAACTCGGCGGCGATCGTCCCGCGCAGGCCGCCGAGCTCGATCGCCAGCACGCCCTGCGGAGAGAGGTGTGCCCGGGCTTCGTTGACGATGCGGCGGACCAGATCCATGCCGTCGGCTCCGCCGTCCAACGCGAGCCGGGGCTCGTGCTGGAGCTCGGGCGAGAGATCGTCGCAGAGCTCGGAGGGCTCGTAGGGCGGGTTCGCCACGATGAGATCGAAACGTTCGTCGCCGATCGCGCCGTAGAGGTCGCCCTGCCGCAGCTCCACGCGGTCCGCGAGACCATGCTGGAGGATGTTGTGCTCGGCGACGTCGAGCGCGTCGTTCGAGATGTCGGTGGCGGAGACGCGGGCCTGCGGGTAGCGCTGCGCGAGCAGGATCGCGAGGCAGCCGCTGCCGGTGCACAGTTCAAGAATACGCTTGGGCTCGCGCTTCCCGAGCCAGGCGCCGAGGCCGGGCTCGCCCTGGATCAGCTCCACGAAATACGAGCGCGGGATGAGCGTGTGCTCGTTCACCGCGAAGCACTGCCCGCCCAGCCACGCCAGACCCATGATGTAGGCCAGCGGCGTGCGATCGACCACGCGGCGCGCGAGGGCGGCCTTCAAGTCGGCGATCTCCGCCGGCGTGAGCTGCGAGGCGAGAAAGGGCTGCACATCCTCATCGAGGTGCAACGCCCATTTCAGGAGCGCGAGCGCCTCGTCGCCGGCGTGCGGCGTGCCCTGCGCGAACTCCAGCCCCTCGCGGTTGAACAGCGACACCGCGAAGCGCAGCCAGTCGCCGAGCGTGACGAACGACTCGGTGCCCTTGAACAGGGCGGCGGCGCGCGGCGAAGGACGGCGGGAGGTGGTCGACATGTTACACGGAAATGAAACGGGCGCGGAGCCCCAGGTCGAGCCTGCGGGCGCACAGTCCGGTACTTGCCGGGGAACTTTCGGCGCCTACCATCGTCCGAACTGCGCACCCTTCGCATGAAAACCTCCAGACTCGTCCTTCTGTTCGTGCTGCTCGCCGTCGGCCTCGGCGGCTACCTTTTCCTCGGCGACATGCTGGGGCGCGCCACCGTGGCGGCCGTGAATAAGTATGGGCCGCCGCTCACCGGCACGCAGGTGACGCTCGGCTCAGCCCACGTGTCGCCATGCACCGGAGGCGGCTGGCTGAAGCGGCTCTTCGTCGGCAACCCCACCGGGTTCAAGACCCCGAAGGCGTTCTCGGTGGATCGAATTGCAATCAAGGTGAAGCCGCTCTCGCTCATCTCCGACACCATCGACCTCCAGGAGGTCGCCGTCGAAGCCCCCGAGTTCGTTTTCGAGACCAAGATCCTCTCCTCCAACCTCGGCACGATCCTCGACACTCTCGAGAAGAACACCGGCGACTCGGCCCAAGCATCGACCGCGGCGCAGGACACCGGCTCGGGCAAGAAGATCATCATCCGCCACTTCGTGCTGGATGGCGCCAAGGTCACCGTGGCCGTCGGCAACACCTCGCTGGTGCTGCCGCTCGCACGCCTCGAGCTCAACGACATCGGCGTCGCCAAAGGCGGCGTGACCCCGGCCGAGGCCACCGCCGAGATCCTTCCGCAGGTGCTGAAGATGGTCACCCAGACCGCCCTCGCCGCCCTCGGCGACCGCGCCTTCCGCGACAAGGCCGTCGATTTCGGCAAGGAGCTCGGCACCGCCGCCCAGGACTTGATCGATCAAGTGCGCGGGAAGTAGGCGGCTAGATCGCATCTAGCGCGATCAACCGACCTCTTCTGGAACTCAGGAAATCAGGAACGAACAGCCCCCGCGTCCATCCGTCTCTTCCTTTCCTGACCCGCCCCTATCTCCGTGACCAAATCCGTCTTTCCGATCCTGATTTCCTGAGTTCCAGATTCTCCTTCCTTTAGTTCCCGCATCCCATGCCGCCCAAACAACCGCACCCGCTGCTCTGGCTCGCCGAGCCGTTGCAGGACGATCCGTCGTACCTCGACAAAGCGATGTTCGGGTGCCGCGCCGTGCATTTCGGCGGCCGCCTCGTGCTTGCCCTCGCCTGGAAGGAAGAGCCGTGGCGCGGGGTGCTGCTTCCCACCGAACGAGAGCACCACCTCTCGCTCATCGCCGAGTTTCCCTCGCTCACGCCGCACCCGGTGCTCCAGAAGTGGCTCTACCTGCCGGAGTCGTCTCCGTCGTTCGAGAACGACGCGCGGCGACTCGTCGCGCTCATCCGCCGGCTCGACCCGCGCCTTGGCGTGATACCCGGCCCCAAGACCCAAGCGCCCGCCAAACGGAAAGCGGGCACCGGCGCCCCACCGAAGCGCAGGCACTTCATGCTCGAATAGAAATGGGCCCGCCGCGGACTTGCCGCCACGCCCCGGTTCGCGAAGCCTCGGCATGAACATGGCCCTCTTCCTCGGCATCGACGGCGGTGGCACCTCCACCCGCGCCCTCCTCTGCGACGAACGCGGCCGCGTGCTTGGCTCCGGCTCCGGCGGCGTGGCCAATCACCTCCACGCAGGCTGGGACGGCGCCGCAGCGGCGCTTCGCACGGCGACAACCGCCGCCTTCGCTGCCGCGGGGCTCAAGCCCACACCCTGCACAGCCGCGTTCCTCGGCATGGCCGCAACAGCCTCGGACGAGGCGCGCACGCACTGGCGCGAGATCACACTTCAGCTCGGGCTCGTCGCGACACCCGAGGCGATAGGCATCGACCACGACATCCGCATCGCGCTCGCCGGCGGACTCGCCGGCCGCCCCGGCATCGCACTCATCGCCGGCACCGGCTCCTCCTGTTACGGACGCACCGCAGATGGCGCCACCTGGCAGGCCGGCGGCTGGGGCTCCATCCTCGACGACGGCGGCGGCGGCTACTGGCTCGGCCTGCGCGCCGTGGGCGCCGCCATCCGCGCCCAGGACGGCCGCGGCCCGGCCACCGCGTTGCGCGAGCGCGTGCTCGCCCGTCTCCACGTTTCCAACCTCCGCGAGATCGTGACCCAGCTGCACGACGGTTCGCTCGCCCGCCACGAGATGGCGCGGCTCGCCGAGGACGTGATGAGCTGCGCCAGCGCTGGAGACCCTGCCGCGCAGGAGCTGCTCGCCCGTGGCGCCGCCGAACTCGCCGCGATGGTCCGCGCGGTCGCCGGGAAACTCTTCCCAGCCGCCGCACCCGAGGTCGTCCTCGCCGGAAGCACGGCGACCGCCCCGGGCTTCGCGCCTGTCATCGCCGCCGCCATCGCCCGCGAGGCGCCCTCGGCCCGTATCGTGCCCGCCGAGCTGACACCCGTCGCCGGCGCCGCCCTGCTCGCCCTCACGCTCGGCGGCATCGGCGCGACACCGGGCGTCGTCCAAGCCCTCGCTTCGGCGCGCTGAGACAGTTTTCGACGATTTTCCCGTAACCTTTCCCGCGCATCCGGGTTGCCCAAGAGAGATGCCGCTACCGCCCACCCACTGCCCGTGCGACAGCAGCCCCTCTGCGCCAGCCCGCCCACGGGCGCCCCTCAGGATCGCACTGCCACACACGCCGCGCCCGGCCTCGCAACTCAGGCAATGCGCCGGTTCGCCAACCATACCATGACTTTCAGCCTCTCGACTTCACAAGACGCAGCCGGCAACGTCGCCAGCATGACACCCCTGCTCCAGGTCAAGCGCCTGTCCAAGGCCTATGGCACCGTTCGCGCCGTGGAAGACGTCAGCTTCTCGGTCCAACCTGGCGAGATCTACGGCCTGCTGGGGCCCAACGGCGCCGGCAAGACCACCACCATCTCGATGATCTGCGGGCTTCTCCAGCCCGATGGCGGCTCGATCGCAGTGGCTGGCCAACAGCTCGCCGCCGATCCGCAGGCCGCCAAGCGCCTCATGGGCGTCGTCCCGCAGGAGCTCGCGCTCTACGAGGAGCTCAGCGCCGCCGAGAACCTCGAATTCTGGGGACGCCTCGCCGGCCTTGATGCGAAAACTGCCCGCGCCCGCACCGCCGAGCTGCTCGCCGCGCTCACCCTCGCCGACCGCGCCAAGGACGCCGTGAAGACCTTCTCCGGCGGCATGAAACGCCGCGTCAACCTCGGCTGCGCCCTCCTCCACCGGCCGAAACTCATCCTGCTCGACGAGCCGACCGTCGGCATCGATCCGCAGGCCCGCCTCAACATCCTCGAATTCGTCCGAGGCCTGCGCGCCGAGGGCGTGGCCGTTCTCTACACGACCCACTACCTCGAGGAGGCCGAGTCGCTCTGCGACCGCATCGGCATTGTCGACCACGGCCGTATGCATGCCGAGGGCACGCTGCGCGAGCTGCAGGACCGCCTCGGCGGCCAGCGGCTCTTCGTGCTCGAGGGCCGATGGAGCGGAGCCCAGCCCGACACCTGGCCGGGGTTCCGCGAACGCTATCGCGTGCTCCAGCACACCGACCGCCAGCTCACCGTCGCCGCGCTCGCCGAACGCGACCCGGCCGACTGCCTGCGCGAGCTGCTCGCCCTCCCCGTCCACCCGGAGAACGTCACGCTCAAGCGCCCGAGCCTCAACGACGTCTTCCTCCAGCTCACCGGCCGCGACCTCCGCGAGTAACCCGCCATGCTCCGCGCCCTGCTCGCCAAAGATTTCGCCCGGGCCCGCCGCAACCCGTGGCCGTGGCTGATCTACCTGCTCGTCCCCATCCTCGTCGTCGCCATCATCGGCATGGCCTTCGGCGGCGCCGTCAACAAGGAGAAGATGCTCGGCCGGGTCCGCTTCGCCGTGGTCGACGAGGACAAGACCATCGTCAGCCGCTTCCTGCGCAGCGGCCTCACCCACGACGAGGCCTCGCGCCAGATCGAGCCCGTGCTGATGGAGCGCGCGGCGGCCATGGCGGAGCTGAAGGACAACAAGCTCAGCGCCGTCGTCGCCATCCCGCTCGGCTTCACCGACAGCTTCCTCTCCGGCACACCCGTATCCTTCGAGCTGATCAAGAATCCCGCCGAGTCGATCAAGCCCACCCTGATCGAGGAAGGCCTCGGCGCGCTCGTCACGGCCCTCGATGCGCTCGGGCGCAACTTCGGTCCCGATCTCGCCGAGCTGCGCAATGCGATCAACGGCGGCTCCGACCGCGCCACGCGGAGTGCGCTCATTCAACATTGGACCGACCGGCTCGAGTCGCTCGCTCCGCTGATCGAGACACCGCTCATCGGCTATGCCAAGACGAAGCCGGCCGACACCACGCCGGGCAGCAAGAGCACCGACACCGGATTCAACCTCTTCGGGAGCATGCTGCTCGGCATGGCCGCGATGTTCCTGCTCTTCCTCGGCGGCGTCGGCATGGGCGATCTTCACCGCGAGATCGAGCAGCGCACCCTCGCGCGCTACCAGACCCTGCACGTGACGCTCACGCCGTTCATCGGCGCGAAGGTCGTCTTCACCGGCCTGATGCTTCTGCTCTGCTCCGCGATTCTCTTCGGCGGCGGCTCGCTGGTCTTCGGCTTCGCCTGGAAACACCCCCTGCAACTGGCGGCGCTCGCCGGCGCCTTCGCGCTCTGCGTCACCGGCCTGATGGCCGCCCTCGTGGCCTGGGTACCCGACCAGCGGCGCGGCGACGCCATCCGCTCGATGGTCTCGATGCTCCTGGGCATGGCCGGCGGCTGCGCCTTCCCGATCGAGCAGATGCCGGCGGCGTTCCAGCAGTATGTGCTCCCGCTGCTCCCAACCCACTGGTTCGTCTCGACGGCGCGCGCCGTGGAGTACGGCGGCGGCGCGGCGTGGTGGTATCCCGTGCTCAAGCTCACCCTCCTGGGCGTGGCGCTGCTGGCGCTCTCGGCCCTGCTCTTCCGCCGCCATTTCGCGAAAGGAGGCCGCGCATGAAGAACGCACTGGCAATCGGTCACAACGAGCTGCGGCTCTTTCTGAAGAACCGCGTGGCGTACCTCTGGCTCTTCGTCATCCCGCTGGCGTTCATCGCCGGCATGTCCTTCGTCTACAAGGGCAACCCCAACGGCTCGAACCGGTTCCCCCCGGTGCTCATCGAGAACGCCGACACCGGCTTCCTCAGCCAGCGTTTCCTCGCCGAACTCAGCGCCCAAGGACTCTGGCGACTCGACCCCGCCAAGGACACCCGCAACAAACCGGTACGCATCATACGGGTACCCGCGGACTTCACCGAGCGCGTGCTCGCCCGTCAATCGGCCAACGTCGAACTCCTCCCCGGCACGACCGACGACACCCAAGGCGACGGCCTCATCGTCGAGGTCCGGCTCGTGCGCGCCCTCATCGCACTCAACTCCTGCCTTTTCGAATCCAGCTCCGCGAACCGCCCTCTCTCCGAGAGCTCGCTCAAGGAGCTTCAGGAACGCCCGCATCTCGTCTCCCTCGACGCCAAGTACGCCAACCCGCGCCAGGTACCGTCGGGCATCAACTTCTCGCTGCCGGGCAACCTGGTGAGCTTTCTGATGATGAACCTGCTCATCTTCGGCGGCGCCTCCGTCGCTTCGACACGGCGCAGCGGGGTGCTGCGCCGGATGCTCGCGCTGCCCGTGCGCCGCGAGGAGCTCGTCGCCGGCCAGATCTACGGGCTGTGGCTGCTCGGCGCCGTGCAGATCGTCTTCTTCCTCCTCGTGGGGAAACTCGCCTTCCACCTCAACCTTGGGGCGAACCTGCCGGGCGTCCTCCTGGTCCTGCTCGTGTTCGGCTGGGTCGCCGCAGCACTGGGCGTGCTCATCGGTTCGCTCTCCGCCAGCGCCGACCGCGTCGTCGGCATCTGTGTGCTCGCCAGTCTGCTCATGGCGGCACTGGGCGGCTGCTGGTTCCCGTTGGAAGTCGTGCCAGAGGGAATGAAAACTCTCGCACACTGCGTCCCGTCCGGCTGGGCGCTCGAGGGGCTCCATCGCCTGATCACCTTCGGCGATGGCTTCACCTCGATCCTCCAGCCCGTCGTGATACTCGCCGCCTTCGGCATCGCCGCCACGGCTGCCGCGGCGCGCTGGTTCAGAGTGTGACCGCGCCGACCGCGTTCGAAGCCCTCAGCACCTACAACGCCTTCAGCGCCGCGAAGACCTCCGCCGCCTGGCGCGTTGTGGGTGCCACGAGCTCGTGCCAGATCAACCGGCCGTTCCTGAAGAGGAAGGTCTGACGCGCCGCAAAGCCCAACGGCGTGGGCACCCCGAACGCCGCGGCCACCCGCTGGTCGGTGTCCGCGATCAGCGGGAACGGGAAGCCGTTCTTCGCGCGAAACTCCCGTTGGGCGGCGATCGAGTCGGTGCTGACGCCGATCACGCGCACACCGGCTGCGACAAGAGCGGCATACGAGTCGCGCAGGCTGCAGGCCTGCGCCGTGCACCCCGAGGTGTTTGCCTTCGGGAAGAAGAACACGAGCACGAGACCGTCCCGGCTGCACTCGCCGAGATCCACGGAGGAGCCGTCGTCGGCCAACGCGACGACGGCCGGCATCTCGGCTTCGAGCGGCAGGGGATCTGCGACTCCGCGCAGCGCCAGAAGCAATCCGGCCGCAATGGTCCATAGGATGGCAAGTCTCATGGCTGTAGGCACAGATTACCCACATCCCATGCTCGCGCCCCCGAGGTCAGCCGCTCATCTTCCCTGAATGAAACACCTTATGCTCCTGCTGTTGCTGGCGCTGCTCGCCTCGCCCCTCGCGGCCGAATCGCCCCAGCAGCGTCCCGCACAATGGGCCACGCCGCTGATCCAGACCTCGCTGGGCAACGCCTATCGCGTGAGCGCCGATCTCTATCGCAGCGAGCAGCCCGGGGAGGCCAACATCGCCGACCTGAAGGCATTGGGCATACGCTCCGTCCTGAATCTGCGGAACCACCATACGGACGACTCCGCCTTCACCAAAGCCGGCTTCACTCTGCTGGCCGAACCGATGGACGCCGGAAAAGTGACCGAAGCTCTGCTGGTCGCCGCACTGCGGAAATTCCGGGATGCGCCTAAACCGGTGCTCGTGCATTGCTGGCACGGGAGCGATCGCACCGGCGTCTTTGTCGCCGCCTATCGCGTGGTCTTCGAAGGCTGGACTCGCGAAGCCGCCCTGGACGAATTTCGCAACGGCGGCTACGGCTTCCACAAGAAGTGGTTCCCGAATCTGGAAGAGCTGCTCGCGACACTCGACGCCGAGTCGCTGCGCAAACAGATCGCCGCTGACCGCCAGTGATCGGCGGCCCCAGATAGCAGCGGGGATGCCCGTCGGATTGCGCGCCGTAGGGACGCCGTTCCAGCGTTCTTCGTTGCGAAGAACGCGAGGCGGCGCCCGTCTGCGGCAGTCGAGGCGCTCCCCTGCACATCCATCGAGCGTCGCAGGCCGACACCCCTGACACCGGCGGCACGCGTTGTCGCGGGCCTTGCCCGAGCCCAGTCCCGCCCGGGCCACCACGCCCAGCCCCCTTCCCGCACACTTGCGCCGCCCCCGCGCCGCCACCACGCTTCGCGCCATGTTCGTCCACAGCGTCCGCTTCTACCTGCGCCCCGATCTCCCCGCCGAACGCCGCGCCACGCTGCGCGCCGGCCTCGAGTCGCTCCACGCCATCCCCACCGTGCGCCAGCTCTTCGTCGGCAGCCCCGCGCCTGTGCCGGCCCGCCCCGTCATCGACGCCGAATACGGCTTCGCGCTCACCGTCGTCTTCGACGACATCGCCGGCCACAACACCTACCAGACGCACCCCACGCACCTGAAGTTCGTCGCCGACAACAAGGACTGCTGGACGCGCATCGCCGTATTCGACGCCGCCTGAGCGCCCGTCCGCCGTCCCGCGCGCCCTAGTGGCCTTGGACCACGCCGTGCTCCACCAAGTCTGCGCCGCCACTCACCAGTCGCCCACACCATCTCAATGGCCGCCCCGAAAAACGCCCGCCCCACAGCCGTGCCGGCATCCTGCCGACTCGAGGTGAAGGTCATCCCCGGCGCCTCGCGCGACGAGGTCGCCGGCACCATGGGCAACGCCGTGAAGATCAAGCTCCGCGCTCCGCCCGTCGAGGGCCGCGCCAACGAGGCGCTCGTCGAATTCCTCTCCGAGCAGCTCGACCTGCCCCGCCGCGCCATCTCCCTCGAGCGAGGCGAGACCTCGCGCCAGAAGCTTCTGCGCATCGAAGGCCTCGATCTCGCCGCCGTGCGCGCCCGCCTCGGAGCCTAGCGCCGGCTCGGCTCGCCGCACGAGCGCTAGCCGCCGGCGCCCGCCCCGATCACCTCGCGCTCGCCCCAGCCCGCCTGTTCTGCGAAGCGGATGCAGCGCTCGAAGATCGCGTAGTCCAGCACCGGCGGTTCCATCCCTCCGGTGGCCGCCAGCGTGTTGGCGGTCGCGAACCGCCGCCGATCCCCGAGGTACGACCGGTAGGGCCCGATCAACCGCGCCAGCAGCGACTCGTACCGCGTGCGCGGCGTCGCCACTGTCTCGGCACACGCCAGCCCGAGCCCGCTCAGCCGCAGGTAGCGTTGCGCGAATCCGACCAGCTCGCCCATCGCCACCGGACGCGAGCTCGCGATGTTGTAGATCCGCCCCGCCACCGGAGCCGCCACGATCGCCAGCGTAGCCGCGACGAAGTGATCGACCGGCACGAGGTTGATCAGCCCCTCCTGCGCAACCGGCATCCGCAGCGGCAGGTGCAACGTGCCATCGGGCTCGATCCGAGCGCCCGCGTCGCGCCCGCCCGGCACCGCACCGGCGAGCCCCCGCCGGGCCGCACCGCTCACGTACCACAGCGCGTGGACGATCTTGTAGAGCGCGTTGAACCCCAGCGTGCGACCCGTGCGCGAGTCACCGTAGACGATGGCCGGCCGCAGGATCGTGTAGGCCATCCCGCTCCGCCCGCAGCGTTCCGCCACCAGCTGCTCCGCCCGCGCCTTGCTCTCCTCGTAGGCGTTGGTGAACCCCTCCGCCTCGACCGGCGACTCCGGCACCGGCTCGTGCCGACCGCCAACCGCGTACGCGGTGCTTACCTGATGGAAGATCGACGTCGCCCGCGCCTCCGCCAGCTCGAGCAGATTGCTCAAGCCGTCGATGTTGGCCGCCAGCACCTGAGCCCGCCGCGCCTCGGCGAAACTCGTGTCCGCCGCGCAATGGATGATCGCGCCGCCCGTGCCGAGCCGCGCCAGCGCCTCGGCCGCCAGCCCGCAGCGCGGCTGCGCGAAGTCCACCTCGACCGCCATCAGCAGACCCGCGCGATCACCGATCCCGAACCAGCGCAGCAGCCGCCCGAGCCTCGCCTCCAACGCGATGCCTTCGCGGCTCCGCCCCAGCACGACGATCCGCCTCCCGCGCGCCAGCAGCTCCGCCAGCAGGAAACCACCGAGAAAGCCGGTGGCTCCGGTCAGGATCAACGGCTCGTCGTTCGCGAGAACGGATGCGCTGGGCTCGGTGGGCATCGGGTAACGGCGCCGCCGATGCCAGCTCGAGCACCGCGCGCCAGCGCCACACTGGAGCGAAGCCCACGGCTGTCCAGCCCGTACCTGACCACTGAACACAGCGTCCGGTCCCGCGACCCGTTCAGGCGCCGAGGAGCCGGGCCGGCAGCAGGAGCAGCGCCCGCACCAGGGCCAGCAGCGACTCGATCAGCGCGCCCACGATCCGAAACGGGATCGAGAGCAACCAGAGCAGCGGCAGCACAAACAGGAACAGCAACGCCAGCGGCCAACACAGGGCGAGCAGCAGCGTCCACAGCAGGAGAGCGATGAGAAGTTTCATGGCGATAGTCAGGAGCACACGCACCCCGGCCGAAAGTTGCAGCCGTTCGCACGTCACCGACGACCGATCCCGAAGTCCTGCTGGTATCCGTGGGACCGTTTCCCCAGAATCCCCGCATGCCGACCAAGGGAACCTGCATCGCCGTGGAGCCGGAGCGTGGAGGCGACGAGGCCACCATCGCCGCCGTGACCGCCGCCGCCTTCACCAACCACCCCTACAGCCACGGGCAGGAACCCGCGGTCATCGAGGCGTTGCGGCGCGCGGGCGCATTGAGCGTCTCGCTTGTCGCCCGCGAAGCCGGGGAGATCATCGGCCATGTGGCGGCGGCGCCGGCGCAGATCGGCGCCGGATCGACAGGCTGGTACGGGCTCGGCCCTCTCTCCGTCGCACCAGCGCGCTGGCGGCAGGGCATCGGCAGCCTGCTCATGCGCGCGTTGCTGACCGAGCTCCGCAACCGCGGCGCCCGCGGCTGCGTACTCGTCGGCCCGCCCGACTACTATGTCCGCTTCGGCTTCCATGCCGACGCCACTCTATCCGTCGCCCACGTCCCGCCGGAGTACTGCCTCGCGTTGCGCCTGGTGCCCAATTCCGACGCCGGCGAGGCGCACTTCCACGCCGCATTCGAGCTGTAGACTCGCGAGGCCGGGCACAGCGCGCCGCGGTTTGCCTTCCCTGCGGCGCCATTAACCTGCCCGTATGCCCGGACTCCACGACCTGCAGCGCTTCGTCGACGCCCAAGAGGGCATCTACACCGCGGCGCTGGGCGAGCTGCACGCCGGCCGGAAACGCACGCACTGGATGTGGTTCGTCTTCCCCCAGGTCGAGGGGCTCGGCTCGAGCCCCACCGCCTGCCACTTCGCAATCCGCTCGCGTGCCGAGGCGGAAGCCTACCTCGCCCACCCGCTCCTGGGTGCACGCCTGCGCGAGTGCACGGCCGCCCTACTCGCCCACGGCGCCCGCACCGCCGGGCAGATCCTGGGCCACCCCGACGATCTCAAGCTCCAGTCCTCGCTCACGCTCTTCGCCGCAGTCGCCGGCGACTCCAGCCCCTTCGCCGCCGCACTCGCCAAGTATTACGCCGGGAAACGGTGTCCCCGCACGCTGGAGTTCCTCGCCGTCGATGACGCGAACCGGTGATGCCGCGTCGGCACGCCTCGCGGCTTCATGCCGATCGCCGGAAACGACACTGCCGCAGGCCCTCGAGGACCTGCGGCAGCAGTGAAGATGTCGGCCGGCGGGCGACGCCCTCCGGTCCGGACGGCGTTCAGGCGACCTTCTCGTACTTCGCGCCGGGCAATTTGCAGACCGGGCACTTTTCCGGCGCCTTGCCGAGCTCCAGGTGGCCGCAGAGCGGGCAGATGTAGATCTCGAGCGCATCGAGATCCTTGCCGGCCTCGAGCGCGGCGAGCGCCTGCTTGTAGAGATCGGCGTGCACCTGCTCCACCTCGCATGCCCACTTGAGCATCGTCTTCGCCTTGTGCTTCTCCTTCTCGGCCTCGGCGACCATCGGCGGATACATCGTCTCGGTCTCGTAGGTCTCGCCGGCGATGGCGGCCTTCAGGTTCTCAAGCGTAGTGCCCACGCCGCCCATGTTCTGGAAATGCGCGAGGGCGTGGATGGTCTCCGCCTCGGCGGCGGCGCGGAAGAGATTGGCGATGCGCGGATAGCCGTCCTTCTCGGCCTTCTGCGCGAAGGCGGTGTACTTGCGGTTGGCTTGGCTTTCGCCGGCGAAGGCGACCTTCAGGTTCTCTTGAGTGTTGGGCATGATGGGTAGCTTCGTTCTGGGTTAAGCAGGCTCCGAAGGTGACGGCAAAACACCCCTGCCCGCAAGCCCGGACCAGCCACGCGCGGAGCGAGGCGATTGAACCCGACCCGCCTCGTACCGTTGAGACAGGCATGCGCGATGACCGTCTCCAGAAAGCGGAAGAGCTGTTCCTCCAGGGCTACAACTGCGCGCAGGCCGTCGGCCACGCCTGCGCGGACGGCTGCGGCGTGCCCCCGGAACTGGTGGTGAAACTGGCGACCGGCTTCGGCGCCGGCATGGCCCGGTCCCAGGAGACCTGTGGCGCGGTCAGCGGCGCCATCCTCGCGCTCGGCCTGCGCGGCGGCCGAGCCCTCGGCGACGACAGGGCGCGCACCGAGGAGACCTACGTGAAGGTGCAGGCGCTCCAGCGCGACTTCGCCGCGCTGCACGGCAGCTGCCTCTGCCGCGAGCTGCTCTCCGGCTGCGACCTCAGCACGCCGGAGGGCCAGCGCGAGTTCAAGGAGCGCGGCTACCTGCGCCGGCGCTGCGCCGAGTATGTGAAGACCGCCGCCGCGCTCGTCGGCTGAGCCGGCCGGCGGATTTCCCCGCAACGCCGCCTGTGCCACAGAGGGACTTGTCACGTAATACGTGACAAACTCGGAGAGGCCGTCCGCCCACTCGAACGGCGGCGTCGGGCTAGGCCGCGCGCCGCCGGCGCGCGCGCCTCAGCGCCCCGCGCTTGCGCTGGCGGCGGGTCGCCTGCCAGCGTCGCCGGCTCCGATGCCCGCCCAATCCGAACCGTCGTCCGCGCACCCGGCTCCCGCCAACGAGGGCCGCGAAATGTGCTACCGCTGCTTCTGGCCGAAGAGCCTCTGCTGGTGCGGCAGCATCCACCCAATGGCGACGCGCACGAAGATCGTCATCCTCATCCACCCGAAGGAGTGGAAGGAGCAGCGCACCGGCACCGGTCGGCTCACCCATCTCTGCCTGGCCGACAGCGAGCTGATCATGGGCGTGGACTTCGACGCGAACGAGCGCGTCCAGGCGCTCATCCGCGATCCGGCCAACTTTCCCGCCCTGCTCTACCCCGGCCCGCAGGCGCGCGCCCTGCCCGGCGGTCTCCAGCCGGAGGAGCTCGGCGGCCGGCGGCTGGTCGTCTTCGTCCTCGACGGCACGTGGGCGTGCGCGCGCAAGATGCTCCGCCTCAGCACGAGCCTCCAACACCTCCCGCGCCTGATGTTTCCGCCCGCGGCGCCGAGCAAGTTCGTGATCAAGCAGCAGCCCGTCGAGGGGTGCCTTTGCACGTTGGAGGCGACGCACGAGCTGCTGCTCGCCCTCGAGAGCGCCGGACTCGACCGCTACGCCGACCCGGCGCAGCTGCCGGACCTGCTCATGCGAATGCAGGACTATCTCATCAAGTGCGCGAGCGATCCCGCGAAGGCCGGCTATAGGCGGAAGAAGACGGGCTACGGCACGCCCGCGCAGCGCCGCACGACCCGCGGCCCCGGCTCCTCCCGCCCGCTGAAGCTCTTCGCCCCGCCGGCGAGCGGCACCGCATAGCGCTCACCGCGGCAAAGCCGCAACCGAAGTAGCGAGTGGCGCGAAACGGAGACGCACCCGGCGCCAGCACTGCCGCGGAGAACCGCGCAGAAGAGCGAGGGTTTCGAGAGATAGCTGTCCATCGCCCAGTCGCCCAGTCATCGCCGGTGTCTGCACGGGCGTCGATCTCAGCAAAACGTCGCCACCACCCTGCGTCCGGCAGCCTCCGCTTCTACTCGCTACTGCTTCGTCTCCGGCACCGGTTGCCGCCAGAAGCCGTGCCCAGTTCCTCGATAGGCCGTGGCGAAATAGACGGTGATCGCGAGGGTCACGATCGTCAGCCCGCCCCAGAACAGCGGCCAGTTCGTCGCCCCACCCCGGCTGGTCGCGAAGTACCAGGCACCGGTGCCGAGGTAGCCGAGGAGATTGCTCAAGCCGCCGGTCAGCATCGCGAAGAGCGCCTGCGCCCGCGCCTGCATCGTGCGCTCGACGCGCTCGGCCAGGTAGATCTGCGTGGTGATATTGTAGAGCACGTAGTTCGCACCGTGCAGGGAGATGCCGATCAACAGCGCGGTGCGGCAGTCGAAGGCACAGAAGGCAAAGCGCGATACGCCGAAGCTCAGCCCGAGCAGGATCACCCATTTCAACCGCACCTTGCGCAGCAACGCCGCGAGCGTGAGCAACGCGACCACCTCCGTCGTCTGCCCGAGGGCCATCGTCGCCGTCGGGTATGCCACCCCGAGCGCGGTGAGGTGCAGCGGCGTGTACGGGTAGAACGCGGCAACGGGGATGCCCAGCAACGTCACCGTGATGAGGATCGTGCGGTGGTCGGGGTGGCGCAGCAGCGCGAGCGCATCAAGCCCGAAGACCTCCTTGAGGTTGCGCGCCTTGGCCGCGGCGGGGAACTTCCAATCGGGCAGCCCATAGGTCGCGAAGCCGAGCGCGATCAGCACGCCGCCGGCGATATATCCGGAGAGCACAGAGGTGTCCGCGGCGAACACCCAGCTCACCGCGCAGCCGGCAAGCATCCAGCCGGCCGTGGCCCACATCCGCATCGGACCGAACTCGGACCCGGGGCTCACCAAGGCGCCGAGCGCGATGGTCGTGAGCAGGCTCACGGTGGGACTGTAGCAGAGCGAGTGCAGCTGCATGCACGCCAGCAACGGCGTGCCGCCCCAACCAAAATCGATCGCGGCGAAGAGCGCCACCAGCCAGAAGCCCGACAACCAGTAGAGCCAGCGCAGGAGTTTCACCGGCGGCACGCCGCGGTCCGCGAACGAGCCGACGAACAGCGGGGCAACGAACGCGGCGATGGCATTGCAGGTGAACGCCAGCGCGATGTAGCGCTCCAGCCCGGCATGCTTGAGCACGTTGCTGAACGAGACGTTCCACGCCCCGGCGGCGAACCATTGGAACAGGAACAGCAGTGCAAGCGGGAGGAAGATGGCTTTGGGCGTCGGGCCACGCATGGTCGGGCCGGCACAGTCGTCGCCCCACATTCCTTCGGCAACTCGGGAACGCTTTCGTCGCCGACACGCGGCGGACGGCCGCCGGCTTGCCAGACGCCCGCCCATGCGGTCAGCTCGTCAGGTTATGCAGCTCGACATCCCCGCAGGCGACTTCGCCGGCTATATCTTCGATTGCGACGGCACACTCATCGACTCGATGCCCGTGCACTACCGCGCCTGGGACGAAGCGATGCGCCACCAGGGGATGCCGGGCACGCTCGACGAGGCGCTGTTCTACTCGCTCGGCGGCGTGCCGACCCGCCGCGTGGCCCAGCTGATCGCCGAGCACTACGGGCTCACGATCGACGTCGAGAAGGTCTTCCACGAGAAGGAGGCGCTCTTCCTGAAGCTGCTCGCCGATGTGCGGCACATCGGGCCCGTGGTGGCATTCGCGAAAAAGGCCGTGGCCCAGGGCAAGCCGGTGGCCGTGGCCTCGGGCGGGCCGCACGATGTCGTTAACCATTCGCTCAAGCTCGCCGGGCTCGCCCCACTCTTCCCGATCGTCGTCACCGCCGACGATGTCGTGCACGGCAAGCCGTCGCCCGACATGTTCCTGCTCGCGGCGAAGAAGATGGGCGTGCCGGCCTCCAAGTGCCTGGTCTTCGAGGATGCCGAGCCGGGCCACCAAGGAGCGAAGGCGGCGGGGATGAAGTCCGTCCACGTGCCCAGCCGCGGCCCGCGGAGCAAGTGACGAGATCACGAATCCCGGGGCGCGAAACGCAGAGCGTAGGTCGCTGCTTCAGCACGACCCGGCGGGCGCCATGCGCGCGGTAGGTACAAGCATCACGTCGGTCAGGTCGCCCTGAAGGGACGACCTACGGAAACCGCCCTCAGAACTTCTGCCCGGCGGCGATATCCTCGGGCAGCGGTTCGCCGTTGGCGGCGAGGATGCGGCGCGCGAGCGGAGCGAGGTCCTCTGCGGGGACGTGCACGACCTTGCCGTCGCGATACTGCACGACCGGCAACCCAAAGCGGAGATTCTCCAGCACGGCATCGGCGAAGGCCTTCCGCATCGCGCGCATTGCCGCGCGAGTGTTTTCGTCGAACCGGAAGATGGCAGGTTCTTCGACGGTGTTGGGAGGTGTCTCGCTCACGAAATGCACGTTAGCCTCGCGCTCGATGCGGGCAAGCAGGGGCGCATCGGACACCGAAAACCGCCCGTCCTCCTCCTCAGCGACAAGATAGGGTTTCTCTTTGGTATTCTCGAAAAGCCGCCAGCGATGAACCAGCGGCCGGTAGAGTTCGGCGAGATTGCGCACGCCGAGTTGGAAGCGGCGCTGCTGGACCTCGTCAGGGATATCGTGCCCCCCTTTGGCCACGCGCTGGCGCACGCGATCCCGCGTGAGATCGAGCGACGGAATCCATAGGAAATCCAGCCAGATACGGTAGCCGGCGGCGCGCATCTCCCGCAGCAGCGGCGCGCCGCAAGATCGCGCAGGCGTTTGAGCATAAGGCGGCCGGCTTCGAACGCGGCCTTGTCGGGCGCGAAGGGCGAGAGTCCGGCAGCGATCAGATCGGCATTCACGAACTCGCCGATTCGCAGCTCCTCGTTGAGGAAGCGCCGGGCGTAGGTCGTCTTCCCCGCGCCGTTGGGCCCCGCGATGATGAAGAGGTTCGGCATGCGCGGAAGGAAGTGTGGAGCCGAGCCGATGCGGCGCAAGCAGGCGCTCGGGCGGAGCGCCTGCGCGTAGGTCGCTGCTTCAGCACGACCCGGCCGGCACAACGCTCGCGGCTGGTACAAGAATCACCTCGGCCAGGTCGCCCTGAAGGGACGACCTACGAAGCGAAAACCGGAACCGGCTTCGGCGAAGCCGGCTACAGGGAAGCCAGGCGAACCAGCGCCAATCCTCAGCTCAGCGTGCCGCCCTTGCTGGCGTTCGTCACCAGCTTCCGGTAACGGCCGAGCCAGCCGGTGAACGGAATCAGGACGGGCTGCCAGGTCGCGCGACGCTCGGCCAAGACGGCCTTGTCGACGAGGATGTCGATGCGACGGCCGGGGAAGTCGATGCGCAGGCGGTCGCCTTCGCGGAGCAGGCCGATCGGACCACCCTCGGCGGCTTCGGGCGAGACGTGGCCGATGCAGGCGCCGGCGGTGCCGCCGCTGAAGCGGCCGTCGGTGATGAGCGCGACCTTGTCGCCAAGGCCCATGCCGACGATGTAGCTCGTCGGCAGGAGCATCTCCTGCATGCCGGGACCGCCACGCGGGCCTTCATTGCGAATGATGACGATGTCGCCGGCTTTCACCTTGCCCCCGAGGATTCCGGCGCAGGCATCGTCCTGGCTTTCGAAGATCACGCAGGTGCCCTCGAAGACGAAGCCGGGGCCGCAGTTGGCCTTGAAGGCATCGCTGATGCCGGCGGTCTTCACGACGGCTCCCTCGGGCGCGAGATCGCCGTAGAGGATGGCAAGGCCGCCGTCGGGAGTGTAGGCGCGGTCGGCGGAGCGGATGCAGTGCAGCGCGTCGAAACGGAAAACCGGGTCGTGCGGCATGAGGCCGGCGGGCTTGGCGGCGGCGCAGGCCTTCGGATCGTAGTCGTGCGCGGCGCGGGCGATCGTGCCGGCGGCATGGAGACGGGCGATGCGGAACAAGCAGGCGACCTTCTTGGCGCCGGTCTTCTCGTACTGCCAGATGACGAGGGCGGGCGTGCCGCGGGCCTCGGCCAGCTCGGCGCGGACGAGGCCGCGGAACTCGGCGAACTTCGGCTTCAGGCCGGCTTCGATCTCGGCGGCACCGTGCCACGTCGTGGAGGCGTCGACTTCGAGTTCGCCCTTCGCGCCGAAGAGCGCGCCGCAGGCCGCGGCGTCGTTGGCGTTGAAGGCGGCGGCGAAACGCCAGAGGGCGATCGCGCGGTCGTCGGCCGGATGGAAGAGCATCGGCTTCGGGATGAGGTTGCCGTTGGCCGTGCGGGCGGCGTGGCCGAGCTTGTCGGCCGGATCGAGCACGATGGCGGATGCGCCGGAGGTGCGGACGATGCGCGCCTCGGCGGTGCAGGTGGGCGAGCGGAGGTCCCAGGCGTCGATGTTCTCGCCGAGGGTCTTGCCGGTGACGGTGAGGCAGTCGGTCTTGAGCGCGCCGAGGCGCTTCAATTCGCCGAGGATGGTGTGGATGCCGCCGGCGCGGTGGATGTCCTGGATGTGGTACTCGGAGGACGGCGACACCTTGCAGAGGCAGGGGATGCGGCGGGAGATGCCGTCGATGCGGGAGATGTCGTACTCGATGCCGGCCTCGCGGGCGACGGCGAGGGTGTGGAGCACGGTGTTGGTCGAGCCGCCCATGGCGACGTCGAGCGCGAGCGCGTTGTCGAAGGCGTCGAGGGTGGCGATGTCGCGCGGCTTGAGGTCGCGTTTGACGAGCTCGACGATCTGCACGGCGGCGCGGCGGTAGAGCTGTTCGCGCTCCTTGGAGACGGCGAGAATGGTGCCGTTGCCCGGGAGCGCCATGCCGAGGGCCTCGCAAAGGCAGTTCATCGAGTTGGCGGTGAACATGCCGGAGCAGGAACCGCAGGTCGGGCAGGCGGACTGCTCGAGGCGCTGGAGCTCCTCGGCGGACATCTTGCCCGCCTGGAACGCGCCCACGCCCTTCGTGACGGAGATGAGGTCGGAGCCGGCGGTGGCGGGGCGGAGGTGCTCGGGAAGCTCGCTGGCGGAATCCGTCTGCGCGATACCGGCGGCCATCGGGCCGCCCGAGACGAAGACGGTGGGGATGTTCACGCGCATGGCGCCCATGAGCATGCCGGGGACGATCTTGTCGCAGTTCGGGATGCAGACCATGCCGTCGAAACAGTGGGCGCGGAGCATGGTCTCGACGCAGTCGGCGATGAGCTCGCGCGAGGGCAGGGAGAACTTCATGCCGGAGTGGCCCATGGCGATGCCGTCGTCGACGCCGATGGTGTTGAAGATAAAGGGCACGCCGCCCGCCTCGCGCACGAGGCGCTTCACCAGCAGGCCGATCTCGTTGAGGTGCGCGTGGCCGGGGATGCAGTCGATGTGGCTGTTGCAGATCGCGATGAACGGCTTGTCGAAATCGGCCTCGGACTCGATCACGCCGGTGGCGCGGAGGAGGCTGCGATGGGGAGCACGTTCAAAGCCTTTCTTGATGGTATCGGAGCGCATGGTGAAAAGGGACGAAGGAACGGTGGAAAACGAGAAGGACAGCGATAGCGGTTGGCGGCCGTTTTGCCACCATGGAAAACGGAGCGGCGGGGATGAAGATCAAGCGGGGGTGAAACGAACGAGGCTGCGCAGCCCGCCTGCGCGTGGGGCGCTGCTTCAGCACGCCCCGGCCGGTGCTGCGGCGGGACTGGTGGTAAGCTCGCATCGGGCGGGTCGCCCTGAAGGGACGACCTACGGGGCGGTTGCCTCACCACAACTGGCCACAACTAGAGGAAGGCGCGTTTGTAGGTAGCCCAAATCAGTCCAGCGAACATCGCGATCTTGAGCACCGCGAGATAGAGCCGTTCCTCACCCCTGAAAACTTTGGTTCCGAAATGAACCGCAAGCGCGATGGACCCGGCCACGACGGAAGACCACGGGCTATACACCTCTCCCTCCATCGATGGAACAGCAGGCACGACAAAGAACAACGCCACGCCCCAGCTCAGGAGCTCGATCAAGCGCAGAAGCGCACAACCAACTCCTGAAGACTGAGGCGGCTGTTCCATATCCGCCCCCTCACCGATTCACGTGCACGATCTTGGCCGGGGGGATGCCGTTGAAGTACGTCGACGAGGCGGAACTGTAGGCGCCGATGTTGTCGCTGTAGACGAGGTCGCCGCGGTCGAGCGCGGGAAGGTTCTCGGCCATCGAGATCACGTCGAGCGCGTCGCAGGTCGGCCCGAAGACGGCGCTGAGCTGCGTGGGGCCCTTCTTGAAGGCTTTGATCGGGTAGTGAAGATGGTCGAAGATGATGCCCGAGTACGTGTGGTAGACGCCGTCGTTGATGTAGTAGCACGGCTTGCCATCGCGGATGGCCTTGCCAACTACGCGCGAGACCGCGTAGCCGGCGGTGGCGACCATGAATCGGCCCGGCTCGGCGAGGATCTGGATGTCCTCGGGGAAGAGGCGGTCGATCTCGGTGTTGATGACCTTCGCGAGAGCCTGGAACGGTTTCACGGTGGCATCGTACGGGGCCGGGAAACCGCCGCCGATGTCGATGAGGTTCATCTTCGTGTAGCCGCGGTCCTTGGCCTCCTTGAAGATGTTCGCGGTGAGGGCGAGGGCCTGGACGTAGTTCTCGAAGTTCGTGGTCTGGCTGCCGACGTGGAAACTGATGCCCTCGACGGTGAGGCCGACGCGGTCGGCCTCGAGGATCATGTCGACGGCCTCGCCGGGGGCGGCGCCGAATTTCGAGGACAACTCGACCATCGCGCCGGTGTTGGGAACCTTCAGGCGGAGGGCGAGGCCGGCGTGCGGCGCGTGCTTGG
>Ga0209098_1000379_pt1 | contig 49409 bp, 86 predicted proteins | sample AD_JPNHW1_MetaG_FD_184429 | JGI IMG/M metagenome (GOLD analysis project Ga0209098, IMG submission 184429) | Active sludge microbial communities of municipal wastewater-treating anaerobic digesters from Japan - AD_JPNHW1_MetaG (SPAdes) (version 2) | ecosystem: Engineered > Bioreactor > Anaerobic...
CAGGTTATAATACTTCTAATTTCCCTTGTTTAGGATTTCCTAATAGGACTAAAGTAATAGCTGTTGCTGGTGATTTAGGTGCGATATTTCCACAAGTTGGTGGTGTTTATCCACAAAGTATGTTCTTTAATATGTTCCTTGGGTGTTCAAATTTAGTAAGTGTTAGAGGTGATATATTCAAGACTATTTATGGTGCTACATCTGTAAATATGTTTAGAGGAACATTTCAAAGTACAAAATTGGCTACAATACCTGCTTCATTATTCTCAGGTTTAACTGGAGCTCCTGCTAGTAGCTGTTTCAATGGTTGCTTTAGTGGAACAAAAATTAAAGAAGTTCCAGCAACGTTATTCCATACTATGTCCGGTACACCAGCATCTGCGGCATTCCAGACTATGTTATTAACTACACCAATTACCACTTTACCTGTGGAATTATTCTCAACATTTAGTGGAGCACCAACATTTGGATTGTTCCAATCAATGTGTTCTAGTTGCTTTGCACTTAAATCATTACCTGCGGGCTTATTCTCAATGTTTGGTGGAGCTACGGCGACAGGTATGTTTTACAATGTATTTTCCAATAGTGGGTTAGAATCAGTGCCAGACAATCTATTTGGAACATTTACTGGTAATCCAACATCTAATTGCTTTAATGGTATGTTCTATAACTGCGTAAATCTTGCTACAGTAAGTGATAAGATGTGGGATATATCAGGTATGAATAATACATCTGCAGCAACTATATTTGATAATTTGTTCAAAGGATGTTCAAAGATGACATCATCTTCACCAACATTGGCTTATGGTAATACAACGAAACTTTGGGAAAAATTCACTGCATATACACCATCGCCATCAACTAAACCATTTACAAACTGTACACTTATGGCAGATTATGATAGTGTACCATCAACTTGGAAATAAGGAGTTTAAAATGCCTATACATAAAAAAGATGGTGGTTATCAATGGGGAAGTCACGGTAAAGTTTATCCAACCAGAGCAGGTGCTGAAAAACAAGCAGCCGCCGCTTATGCACACGGTTACAAAGGGAAATAATAGGATTAAGAATGTCACCTACTAAATTTACATTTATATTATTAACAGCTATCTTGAGCTTTTTTGCTCCATTATATACATTGCTTCTTTGGATGTTTATGTTTGTCATTGCTGATCTATTCACAGGAATGTGGGCAGCTAAGAAATGCGGCATCTTGTTAGAATCACACAAACTCAGAAAGACAGTAAGCAAGACAACATTGTATGCAATGGCAGTAGTCCTTTTACACGCAATAGATACTCAAATGTTACCGTTTGCATCTCTTCAATTAGCTAGGGTTGCTACAGCTATAATTTGTGCTATTGAATTGTATTCAATCTTTGAAAATTCATATAAAATAACAGGGAATAGAGTATTCTGGATTCTCACACAGTTCACATCTAAAAAGATAGAAGAAGTTAGTGGTGTAGATATAGAAGAAGTAAATGACAAAGCGTAAAGATATATATAGTTTAGATGGGCAATATGTAGTTTGTTATATTTGTGGCAAACAGATAATGCCTAACGAAAAAATAAGTAAAGATCACGAAAACCCAGTAGCTAGGTTCCACGATAATAGTGATAAGAATAAGCATATAACTCACTTTGATTGTAATTGTGAGAAAGGTATGCTGACAATAGAAGAGTACAAGATATGGAAAATATTTGATATGGTTAGGAATGGTAATAAAGATCCTAAATATGTCAAAGCAGTTGAGAAGTTAACTACTTTGGTAAGAACCATTGTAAACGACAACAAAAGGTTAGAAAAATGAATAAAAAAGTCAAAAAACAATCTTATTTTAATAAATGCTGGCACGAATTCCTGACTTGGTATAAACCACAATGGGAAAAAGCCTGGGAAGATTTAAAAGACGCTATTATAATGTTATTATCTGCAATTAAGACTTGGTTCTTATTTGTAGTCACGACATTCGGCGTTGGTGTATGGAAACTTGTAGTTAAACCTATCTTTGGTAGAATGTGGAATAAGTTAATTGCTTGGATCAAGAGAATATAAGTTACGGGGGCTGGGTTCATCATTCTTTTCCTTCCTTTTCCTCTAAAGAGGAAGCCCCCACCTATAAGGATAAAATATGAAAAAATACATTGTAGTTCTTTCTGTATTAGCTTTATTCGGTTGTGCTAAGACTAGTGCTACTGATAATGCAACAAATGCTGCTACATCGCAAATAAACAACATTCATAATACCGTTAATAACATTCAGAATGGGCTAAGTAAAGAATGTAAGACTGTGAATGTTATGAATCAATTAAAGACTATTAACAATCAAATTGATACATTAAAAAAGCAGGTACAAACTATACCTGCTGTTTGTAGTGCTGAAAAAGACACCTTAAAGGCTGATAATAAAAAGTTAATAGCTTATTTGGTAGTATCTTTAGCAGCTTGTGCTTTCTTGGCTTTCCGTAGAGCATCATAAGAGTGAATAATACCAGTTGTATGTTTGATATATAATTCTTCTCTTGCTGCAACTGCTTCTTCTAAAGTCTTACAACTCTTAATATGATGAACACCACCAACTGTTATCTGGGCTATCCATCTATTTGTTTGCGTTATATAGGTAACACCCCTATAACCAGACTTATTGTTCTTGAATAATTTATCATTTCTAAGATTATTTACTTGGGCGTGTTGAAAAACACCAGCTCTTTGTAAGTGTTCTTTAATACCGATTCTATCAATTTCTTTTATAAGATTGCCTGGGTGTGAACAACTACAGGATTGCCATCTACCTGCTATTACTGAGGCTGCAGAAGCTAGCGTAATATTGCCACACTCACAAGTACATAAAAACTTAACTGTTTTATTAACATAAGTAACATTATTAACTGTTAACTTATTGAATTTTTTACCTGTGTATTTAAGGTATTTAGCCATTGCTTCTTTTATATGTTTATTTTTTACACATTTTGGGCAGCTCTTAGTAGCACCATTAACAACAGAATTCTTCCTTGCCACAATATATTCGCCACAATCGCATCTAAACAGCCAGTATTGGTGGCTTTGTCTTGAATCGTGATTATGATGATCAAAGCGAATAGCTGTTAAGTTATTATAGTGTTTTCCTGTTATATCTATATTTACTGGCATTCTTCATCCTTTTAGTCGCCCAATAAGCTATCAATGTATTCCTGTTGGTATCTAATCGAGTCATTGGCTTGAGATAGATTAGAAACACATTCTGCTAATTGTTTGTTTTTACTTAACTGTTTATCAATAGACGAATCTATAATAAAGGAGTTAATGATTGTAAAAAAACATCCTACAAGTGATACTAATAGGATTGTTGCAATGTTGTCTTTAAGCATAAGTTATATTCCTCTTTCCTTCTTTTTATTATTCCATCATTCTTTTTATCTTTAACCTTTCTATAAGTTAAAATTTTAGAACAATTCATACTACCTTGTTTGTTAATAAATACTTTGGCTTTATTACCACCAAGATTGTATTCTAGTGATGCATATACGGCGTATTGTGCCATATTTAACGTTTTAGGCACCTTATTCCAAACATTGGCGTGTAAGTAAGCTACCATACGCTTTTCTGCTTGTACGCGGCTTATATTGCGTTCTCCTGGTATTTCTGTTTTACCATTTGGTCCATAAGGTAGAATCCAGCCATAAGATCCTGTTCCGTATCCTATTGACCATCTGCCGCCTGGGCAGAGGTATGAATATGATCTATAATCCTCTAAGGATTTTATAAATTCTACAGCAAATTTTTGTTTCGCTGAAATTGGTGGCTCTGGGGAAGGTTCCCTTATAGCACATCCTAATGCTAGGATGCCTAACAAAGTCTTATAAAAGTTTGAAATGGTTAATTCTCTTAGTTAGAACTTTACCCAAATCCCTGCTACAGTTTTTACATACCGTGCGTTCTTATAGATAAAGTCTGTTACTCCATAAGTTTGTTCAATATACTCACCTAAAAAGTTAATACCTAATTTCATTTTACACCTCTTTTTCGTTTAAATCAATTTTTTTCCAAAAGTTCTTTGCACTTGGTCTATCGTTGTAATGGTTCCAATTTGCTATAGAAGCATCTCTAGATGAGCCTAGAAATTCATAAGGATCCCAACAATCACAAGTTTTTGTTATAGATGGACAAAATAATCCATTCTTGTCTGTATATTCTTTTGTCTTATATCTACCGTGGCATTGTGTATAGTACATATCCATTAACTTAACAGTTATAGGTAAGTTTCCACACTTTTTACACGGCACAGGTTTTTCTTTATTCATTATTCATTTCCTTCTAACAATCTTTTTAATGTTTTCCACTTATTACTTGTGAATAGATAATTTAAAGTATTGTATTCATTATCTAACTTTATATGGAGTTCATTCCAAAAAACTATCGTTTCATAGAAGTTTTCCCGTGTGTAATCCAAAAACTCTATTGATTGTTCCTCAGTAATAAGCTTTACTTTTTCCTGCCAAGCTAAGAATTGTATATCATACCCTAATTGGTCTTCTAGTTGTTCTAAACTAGTTTCACAACAATACCTAGCAAAATGTACAATTTCTCGACGTTTATAAAATAACTCAGTTATTTCAGAAATATCGATTATACATTCTTTATCAATCATAGTATATTATCTTTAATCTTTTGTAGTTGGTCTTCAAAATACTCAGCTCTTGTAATACCCCGCGTTATACACAAAGATAATAAGTTTCTATTAGCTAGCTGTCTTAATTCGTCCATCAGCGTTTCTGATACTGCTGGTTTCAATTTACCGGCGTGTATTGCCGCGTGACATTCTGCACAAACAGGATATAAGTTAGGCAAATAGAATCTTGTTAAAGGATTAGATCGAGGAATTATATGATGTATATGTTCAGCTGGTCTTACTATATATCTTTCTGCACAAGATCTACAAAGTCTATTGTGACGTAACTGAGGATATAGTTTATCACACCGATCATAGACTTTTTGTTCGTCATTTACGGCTAATCTTTTATATCGCATAATAATCTCTTAAATTTGGTGGCGGTGTGATTCAGAGGAGAGAGAAAGTAGGAAGGGAGTCCGAATCATTTATAATTGTAGTCAAACAATCACCGCCGTAAACCTTAGAATGGAATATCATCACCAAAATTTGTATTAGAACGAGCTATATCCGCACCTTCTGGCGAGGTAAAGCTTTTGAGTTCAAAATTAGTAAAATATTTTCCTGTTGAACTTTGGGATGTTGTAATGTTAACAGTTGCTTTTACCCTATCACCTGCTCTAAGCATTCTTGCCGTTTCTTCCAAGAATTTAGGTACTCTACAAGTTAATACTGCTTCTTTTGGACCAAACTTAGTTTCTGATTTGTGGCAAATAATTAACTCACGGAACATAAAGTTACCGTTTGATGTCTGACGTTCTGTTTGTGTATTTTTTAATACTTCAAATGTTTCTGTTACTGTTAGCATATTTTATCCTAATTTTATAAATGTTTTTGTTGTGTATTGTGGTTCCTCGTATTGGAAGGATTCCACATCTCCTATTGTAAAAAAGTCGCTTATTTCTTGCAAGGACTTTCTTATCAATTCGTATTTATCCTTATCTAGGTTAACCTCTCTGCAGAGGAATAGATAAGAATGTAGCACAGCTAAGAATACATCTAAGCCCTGCTCTGTTGATTTTTCCAATCCTAGTTGTTTTCTACCAGAATTGAAGTTTTGGGCAAACAGTTCTCTATTTACCGGTGGTACTATATGTCGCATATTTCTTTTACCTTTTGTATATTTTCCACTAGGGAAGCTCTTATCTCTTCTATCTTTTCTTCATCTCTTTCTACGACATCAATTTCCATTGGGAACCTAGGGTGATATACAATATAGTAGCATTTCTGCCGCTCAGTAACCATCAGATTGAATTGAACTTGAGTCCTATAAATAGGTGGTATTTTCTTTGTTTTAAGGTATTTCATAAACTCCTTTAGTTGAAGGCATTTAATTTCAATAATGGAATCATCACCTACTAGACCATCTGGACTACAACCTACCCAACCAGCAAATTCGTTATCACAATCTACAAAACCTACTTCTTTAACGTCTAGATCAGTAGTTGCCATAAATAACCTACGAGCTTCTGGTTCGAGGAGATTTCCCCGTTCCATAGCTCTAGACTTGTATTCATCATCATCTGTATCCTGGATAATTCTTTCCCCTGCTAGACCATACAAACGGTCTTTCTTAGTTTCCGAATCCCCTAACATAACGTGATAATTACTACCAGTGAATTTGCCTAGCCTAATTTGCTTCCATTCATCAGTTCCTTGAATGATATTATAATGAGGCTTTGGCATCTTTATCTTCTCCTAATAGCAATTTCATAAGTTTATCATTTGGAACATTATCCATAAGGCGTTTGGAAAATACTGCAGCTGCTGGAACAATCAATTCTTTTTCCCTATCTTCCATTACGGCAGGACGTTTACCACCTGTAGTTTCTATAAAGTCCATCATAAACATATCTAACCAAACAGTTGTTGCTTGAATTAGAATTTTAGTTATTGCTTTATGTTCCTTTGAGAATTCTGGGTGCTTTTCAAATAAATCTTCTACAAACGACATTATTTATCCTCCATTTGTTTTACTTTCTTATCAATTAAGGTTTGTGCCTTTGTTGCGGTTAATTGTGCAAGATCTGTTATTTGCAACAATTCCAACAACTTAGCAACGTTTGTGTTTTCTTCAAGCCATTTTCTTTGTTCTGCTGTAATCATAAGCTCTTTATTGCCCATTGTGCCTGCTGTGGAGTCAAACAAGTCTGGTGCTACAATATCGAAAGCCATTAGCAATAAATAGCGGCGTTGATAAGTTTCTACACCACCTAAAGCCTGTATAGCATTAGAACCAGGAATTGCAATTTCTTTCATTGGTGAAGTGAAAGTTACACTTTTATCTGTATCTTCAATATCAAAAACAGTCATTGTAGCAAATTCACTAGAAAACCTTGTTTGGAGATAGACCCCGTATTTATTACAAAGTTGTGTTACCGCTGGTATGATATCTTCTAATTGGAAATATTCAAACTTAGCGTGTGTATTATGTCCAGACTTACCTAACTTAGTGTTAAGTAATTCCGTTTTTATTAGATTCATCTTCTGATATATATTCATCTTTTCTGTCATTTCTTATCCTTTTATTTAATTTGCACTTTTGGTTTAATTAGACCTTTACTATGAATGGTACAAACCATATCAACTGGGGTGCAATATTAGATCTCTTGACTCTTACGAGCATTAAACCCAATTAGTCCGGAAAGTGCGAACGAACTTCAAAGGAGGCATACACCCCAACCTCTTAGTTGCCATTTACGGCACGTTCAAACATAACCTTTGTAGCTTCTTCTTTCGTTAACAGTTCTTTATCGTGAACAACCAATGATAAAGCTCCGTTATCCAGACGGATTACTTCATAGATTCTTTTTTCTGGTTCTTTCTTTTCTACTCTGTACGTTGGTAAAGTAGTTAGTTCAGTTGGTGCTTCAATAGGTTTAACTTCCTTTGCCCCTTCTATAATGAATTTTGGTTCAAACAATTTAGAAGAGAAAACCGGCAATGTTGGGTATGATCTGTTTCTATAATTTGAAATGTTAGTATTTATAGCAGCTTTGATATCGCTAAAAGCCTTTTCTGGTACACCAGACTTAGCAGTACACATACCCTCTATAACCAATCTGTTTATTGTTCCAGCAGGGGTAAAAGGCAATTCTAACCAGTAGAAAAACTTGGTACCTCTGATGTGTTTGTAGTTTACAATTATTTTCATTCTTTTTCCTTTTTGTTAAAATAAAGCATTTAGCTTTATTGGTTTGTTCGAGTATAAACGCTCGATGCCTTTCTTTTTATTTAATGCCCCACCCCCTTCATTCCATTTAGAGAATTCAGCCACTAAATAAAACTCTTTTGGCATAGAATATTCAGATATTAAAACAACATTATCCTGTTCTAATGCCCATTTATAAAATGTATCGTGATCAAACTTTCCAGACTTATAACCGTGCTTCCCAGCGTAAGGTGGATCACAATATATCAACCAACCTTTAGGTACATCAAAGTCACTATAAGACCCTTCTATAAATTCTAGGTCTAGATTAACTCTTGAATGTAGTAGTATTATATCTTCTATATGTGAATATCTTTGATTGGGCTCAGCTTTGCCAGCTAAGAATTCAGCTATTTTTTTATCTTCTTTAGACTTTGCACAAAGATAAGTACCACCTTGATTTGAGAATGACCACATAGATCTTATCATTGCTCCAATATAAGTATCATCTTTCTTCATAATATTAAATTCATCTCTGGTAATAGGTATATCTTTGTATTGCTTTACCCATTCTGGGAACTGTTTACAATGTCTATGTAGATCAATCACACCAGATTCTATATCGTTAGCAACCACTTTAAACCCCTTTTGAGCCATATAATATGCAAAAGATCCACCACCAGTAAATGCATCATAAATACCTATAGGCTTATCTATATCTAGATTCCTAATGGTTTCGTATAATTCATCTAGTATTCCTGCTTTATTTCCAAGATAGGGGATACGAGGTTCTAATTCAGACATTTTTATTCTCAAGGTTTTTTCTACGGTATTTGTTTTGGTTTTTTCTTATAGTTTCTGCACGATTTTGACATTTAATTAAATAATCATAATCATCTTTACAGATAGTAACAAACTCTTTACTTTTCTTTACTGGTTCTATTATCATATATCTACTCTTTTAATATCTTTATTTAACATATCTTTTAGACAAGTTTTATTACATCTAATAGTTGTAGTGGGATTTTGGAAAACAAATAACTTTAATTGGGAATTATATCCTGCATACTGGTACGTATTTCCATATATTTCATATAAACCAAACGGTTTTAAATCAGTCAACTTCACTATACTCTCCTATTTCAAATTGTTTACTAGCTTTAAGTAATTGTTGTTTATTCAAGCCATCTACTACATAGCCACTAGCATCAAAGTCCTTTATTTCCTTAAAGTATCTTTCATACTTACCATTACACCAAAACAATCTGCCCATTGCTAAGTGTCCGTATCTATCTTTTCTAATAGCCATCAAAGTAGCTTTTCTTTCTTCTGTATCAAAGAAAGGATCTCTTGCAAGGGTTATAACAATAGTAGCAACATCTGCCTTTTGTGAACCACCTTTCAAATCATACATACCAGGTATTAAACAAGTAGCTGGTAGGTCTTTACGTATCTGGGAAAAGGTAATTATGCAAACGTTTTTTTGGAAAGCTAGATTAGCTAGTTGTTTCATAGCATATCTAATAAACTGTAAATCGGCAGTTTGGTCATTAGAAACGTGATCTATATGGTCAATAATTATCAATTTTTTACCTATTGAGATATATTTTTCTACTTCTCTTAATAAAGTTTTTAGGTCTTGAACACCATCCGTAGATTCTATTAAAGAAAACATAGGAACATCCCCACCAGATAACTTACCAAATAGTTCATCTAGGCAGGTGGTATATTTCTCATATTTAGTCGGGTTTCTTGAAAAGTCTGTCAGAAATTGACGGTAATTATTTTTATCTTGGGGATTTGCGGATTTGTATTCAGTGAAAACTGCTTGTCTTAGAAAGTCGCCTTTTGCGTTCTCTAATGAGAAAAGAGATGTAGGTATATCTTGCTCGGTGGCAGTCTTTGCAATAGTATTTGCAAATGTAGTTTTACCGGAACCCGACATAGCCGCAAACATAATTAAATCACCGCTACATATTCCTGTGAGGTTTACATCTAAAAATGGGATGCCCCAACTACCAAGCCTTTCCATACTCAACTCCAACCGATTCGTTTTTACTATACTACAAACTTTTAGGATTGCAAATTATTTTTTTAGCCTGCTTTTTAGTAAGGCTTCCTTGGCTTTATATAGTCCTAAATCACCCTTAAAGTAGATATCACCACCATCTGAGAACCCTTGGTAACGCGAATCTATTGCAAACAAGACAGCATCTATTGCATAGAGCCAACAGTCCTCCGATAGGATCTTTAACTCTTTAGCTTTTCTTAAACGACCTGCATCTGTATAAGGGGGGATAAGGTCACCATCACGTCTTGTTCTATACTTTTCAAAGTACTTAACAAGAGATAGATAATCGCCTGGTGTTATTTCACTTGGATCCATTGGAACATCAATAGATTCTAGTAGAGCTAGAACATCTTTCTTTTTCATATTTAATCCTTTTGGTGAGGCTGACCAGCAACTTGGATTTCAATGGTCATTTAACGGTAGCGACACCGGGGGTATGAACCCCGTCTAGCCAGCGGACCGGAAGCCCAGTCCACACCTTTTCCGCACCTCAAAACTGGCGGGGACCGATAACCTTGCGGGGTCACTAAGACACTCCTAGGATGGTCAATCTAAATTCGTCCCCATAACTGGTGGGCAGGATACAGACGATTTCTACCTGTATAGCAACTGCCCATAAACTTATCTTGTTTTATAAGATTGTAATACTTCAATAACACGCCAACTTGGAAATTTCTCAACTTTAACATCTACTTGGTCTTGTGTTTTAATTTCAACACGTACACCTTTCCAAACATTATCACTGATTTGTCCAAGGGTATAAACCTTGTATTGTTTACTTTCCATCACTGGTGTTAATTTAGATAAATCATATTTCTGTATCATTTTTTACTCCTAGTTTTTCTATCCAATTTTTCGTAGAAATTCTGCCAATAAAAAGCTTCCGCTAATTCTCTTTCTGAAGTTAAACAAAGACTTCTTATAGATTTTATTACTTTGATTGCTTCTTTGCTTGGCTTTTTGTTATTTGATGGATTAAAATTAAATCTAATTGTAATAAATAAAAGCCATAAAACTAACTCATATTTTGAGATACCAAATCCTATAGCAAATTTTAATAAACGTCTAGAAGATTGCATATTTATGTGCATCTATTATTCCTTTATTTTAATAACTTTACAATCAACATATTCCCACGCAATTACATCTGGTGCCGATTTCCAATATATACAATCGTGATAATCATCAGATAATTCTGTTATTTCCATTGGACAAAATGTTATTCTTTTTACATATTTGTCGCCTATTTTCAAATAATATCTAAAAGCCATAACTCACTCCACTATTATTGTATCCCGCTTTACTGGGATTATTTCTGTTTCTTTTGGGTCAAGTAATATATAAGCACAGTGTCTTGCATACCATTTATATTTATACCATTTAGCAAATTCTATATTTTCTTGCCAGCCAAGATACCAACCTGTCCAATATAGTCCTGTATTTTTAATTCTAATAACCCAATACACTTTATCTTTCATATCTATTCCTTTTATAAATTACTCAGTGAATCAACATTTCAAATTCACGATTCATAAAATTAACACACCATTTATAATCAATACCATTATTAGGTGGATTTTCAATAGAAGCCAATGCAGTCATATAACCTAAAACAAATGTAAACGAATTACTCTCTAACATTTTATGTATTAACATTGTTTCGCTATTTTGATTTTGCCAAGGTATCATATTGTTCTCCTAATATTTCAAGAGCTTCAACTGCAATAACCCATCTCTGGGCTCCTGCACCAGTTCCTACAATAGATTTTAACGCCGCTAAAGCAATCTTATATTTTTCTTCATAGGTCATATTTAGTTTCCTTCAAATAACGTTAATTGATGCGATGCCTGTTTCTGCCAGTCCTGTTTAAACTGTACACAATCTTTAACTTCTGTTATGAATAGAGTTTCTGCACTCATTCTAACAACTCTAGCTGCTCTAGTCCAAACAAACCTTTCACAGGGTATTTGACCACGTAGAAACCATCTACCCTTATTAGTCACTACCCACTCACCATTATCTTCTTTCCGTAGGGGTATCGCAAGTCCAAAATAACGAAGCTTTTGAAAGTTTGTGTATTCTGTTTTGTTTTGTATTAGCTGGTTAAGGTTAGCTTGCTTATTAGGCGTATTGTATAGGTCTACAAGTCCTTTTATTAAAACTTTAGTTAGCCCGTGTTTATATTCTGTAGGTATTCTAAGACCACAGCAAGGGCAATACTCTGGTTCTTTCTTCATCTTATATCCTTTTATCTTTCTTAATAGAATCTTTACCCGCTGAATAACCCATCCAATAATTAAGCTGGCACATACCAATGTATAATAAAAGTAATGTTATGTCATTCATTTCTTATCCTTTTTACATATCTCTTTTGCAGATGCTACCCAAATTGCTAAAAACACTAAACATCCAACTGTTATTGTTGTTGTAGTCGTGTATGTTGTCCACAGATATATTATTCCTGCACCTACGGCTATTACTGCAAAAGAAAATAACAAAATAGCTACTGGGTTTGTTAAAGACATTAGTCTTAATTTAAACTTACTGGTATGTATATCTAAAACCCCTCTTTCTGAGTTTCCAATAGCACTTTCTCTTCCAAACAATATTTGTAGATATCTCTTATAGGTAATTTTTTTGCCAAGATATTCTTCATATGAAGATAATTTTCTAACACTTATTGATAAACAAAAACCAATCACAAACAAAACCATAAGCCCCATAATAACAAACATTATATGAACTGGGAGCATTGGATAGAAAGTCATACTTAAGTATTCTATCCCTGTGACAAGCCCAAATCCTAGACCAAGCAAAAGAAACGTTCCAAGAGTCAAAAATATAATCCATCCAATTATCACGAAAAAAGCTTTTAAATAACATCTCATAATTCTATCCTTTTATTTACTATTTTCTGCAATTAAATCTAATAAATTAGTCATTGCTGCCTGTTCGCGCCATTCTTGTTTATATTGAACACAATCTTTTATATCAGATATTCCAACAATTTCACTGCTATATCTGGTAACTTGTGCCTGTCTGGTCCAGACAAATTGTGATACTTTTATTTCTTTCTTTCAACAACACATATTGTGTCATTATGAGCTCCCCCGTGAGGAACAAGCAAAACTTCAACTATTTCAAATCCATATTTATTACCAACACCACCAGACGACCATCCAAACGATATTACATAACCCCCTGTTTTCACTATTCTTTGCAATTCTGGTCTAGACTTAGTCATAGGGTTAGATTGTGTGTCTTGTGTGGTGCAACTACCTCTCACTTTTCTATAAACTTCCGATAGCTGTCTTAATGAGTATGGAGGGTCAAATAAAACGCAATCAACTGATTCATTATCAAATCTTTTAAGAAACTCTAAGTAATCTAGATGGTTATCAGCAGAAGTATTCGGGTCAATGTCGTTAGTTACATCTGCAATTTTACAATCTTTTGCAAACGGGTCTATTATAAAACCTATTTTGTAATTATTTATTAGGTCTTTTATGGGTTTAATTGTAAAAGTTAGAGAATTTGGCATCGCCCATATTCTATTTATTTTCATAACTCTACTCCTTTATCTGTATTTATATTGCCGATGATTTCAATATCTGTGGCTTGTGTATATATTTTATCTAGGCTTGCTAAATATATTACTTCATCTGAATTTATAGACTCATATCTTACCCCAAAATAATCAACGCCAATACGAAAATCCCCTTTGTTATCTATATGAACAACATCCCCTTCATAAATCAGTATCCCGTTTTTATCTTTTAATCCTGTGCATTGTTCAGCAGTAAATCGTCCCGCAAGGGTTAGCATATTATATAAATCTAATTGAATTGATTTGTCGGCATTCCAAGTATGCGTAGTGTTATCAAATGGTGCATATCTTTGCAAATCATTATCCCAAAATCTAAACTTAAATCTTTCATTATTCATAATCTATCCTTTTATTTTATAAAACACATAAAACCCAAAATAGCAATAATTATCCAGATTATTTGAAAATCTCTTAACTTTGCCATTTGTGTTATTGTTTTATCTTGTTCTGCTAATCTTTTAGCTTCTTCTTTTGTATAAATACCATTGTCAATATCCCAAAGCAATTCTCGTAGATACGCAATTCTGTATTCTCTTTTCATACAATCTTTTGTAAAAGTATACTTATGTGTTGCAGAAGCATATTCAAACGGTACATTACTCATATCTCTATCCTTTTATAATCTGGTGGGCAGGGCTGGATTTGAACCAACGAACTCTGAGAGAACAGATTTACAGTCTGCCTGCTTTAACCTCTTGCATACCTACCCATAATTTGGTGGGGATTTCGTAAGGCGTATATCTCTCTTTCAAGATACTTTATATTGCTTACCCTTTATTTCAAGGCACGATGTCATTATTCATCACTCACGCCACCCTATTATCCCCATAAAGTGCCAGACACTCTCTGGCGGGAGACCGCTATCAGGTATTTTAACGAGTTATAGCTGCTCTCGTCTATTTTCGCAGGTCGAGCATAGATACTCGGAACTCTCATCGTTCAGCACAAACCCGACTATCTGCTTATTTAGCAGAATCTTGTTTAATACTCACTTTTATATTCTGTTCAGCATTTCCATAAACGGCATTTGGCATAATCATTTTTTCATATAATTCCATTGGAATCATTTTACCATCTTTTTCTGCATAGCAGTCTGTATAATAAGACCAATTAGTCTTCGTGTTATACAAATCAGCTTTTTTGTGGCAGGCAGGTCTATCAATAACAATACCCCAAAAAGATATTATTGCAAATATTGCTAAAAATATTCCAAATATTACTCCAAAAAACAATAGAATTGGGTGGTCATTTATATCAAACATTTTATTTCCTTTTTGTTTTAAAAGCTAGATATAGCAGTTGCTTTCACATCTCTTTTACTAGACGCTATACTCAAAACTTCTGGAAAGCGTATGCCTCGCACGGATTTATCATCTTTGTATATCTCTACATACGCACTCTCCAAAACTTTTACATACTAATCAGTTTATAAATAAACGGTATGCAGAACAATAAACTTGCTAATAACTTACCAATAAAATTATCAGCTGTTAGTCTTAATACGTTTGTCCCTAAACAAATAGTTAATATGATTGCATAAGTTAACATCTTTTATATCCTTATATTGGTGGGGCGGAAGCCGCGATTCTTAGATAGCGATTGCACTTCTGCTATGACTAGAACGTTTGTTTTATTATGCAAAACTAGCGAGTCGCCTTATTCCTGTCAATATCCTTGCGGGATATAAGCCCCAAAACTACTAAGCAGAGAGATAATCAAAAAGACTATCTCTCTACGGTTCACACGGTCAACCCGTGACTAACTTATGGTTGTTAGGCTTCCATATAGCCGGTTATATTGCATCATAGATCGCAACAGGTATAAATAGGTTGTCCGTTTTGGAATCTTTCAATCTCTATCGTATATCGTTCTGTAATCTTGATTACTATGAATTAACTAACCCATACTCCCGACCATTAAATCGGGAGCCTGCATTAGTCTTCCAATGCTGATTCTGGATCTTCTTCCAACGCTTTAATCTGAGCTACCAAAGCAGAGATACCTGCTTTTTGTGAACCCTTAGCAATTTTCAGAACTTCACCAACATCTTTTGCACCTTTGACTTCGTCCATACGTTCGTGCAAGGCAGACATCAAACGTTTGGTTTTTGCAGCAACGGCTTTGAAGATATTATAGTTTTTAATATCAACTTTACCGATGGTCAATGGGATATCAGAAATCTGAGTACCACCATTTTCTGCTTTAATATACTCATATTCTGCATAAACTTCTTTCACTTTGAAATAAGCCAGCTTGCTATGAGCCCAGACAGAAAAGATATCGCCCTTAGCAACTTCTTTTTCACTTGTTGCATAAAAACGAAATTCTTTTGAATCCGGTTCGTCTTTGGTATGAGATACCAAGACACCTTTTAAGATTAAGACTTTCATTCATTTCTCCTTTTTTATGATTAGACTAGTCTCATCAGTAGCATAGGAGTCACCTATACTAGACCGGCATTATACCGGTTTCGACAAATGATTACAATGGCAATTCGTTTTCATTTGCTGGGTCTTCCATATCTAAATCTTTCATAAATTCATCTATGAAATCATCTACATATGAATCAAATGTATAATACATAACTGACCTTTCTTGAGCATCTTTACCAGGTTTAATGTTCTGTACCAAGAAATCTACTAAGGATTCTGTTGATACTTCTTTACCAGCCTTAATAAGTCTTTGAACAGCATTACATACTGCATAATGAGCGTGAATTTGTTCTTCAACTTCTGTTCTAGCATCTTTTGTCTTATACCCCTTAGACAGATACTTATTCAATAAGATATTTCTTTTGAATTGAAATTCTTTTAATACGCTATGTATCTCATCTTTTTTGTCGTATGTTTTATTTGGCAATTTTTCATCAGGCATTATAGATGGGTCTAGAAAATACAAACCTTTCTTTGATAAACAAAGTTTTGTTCCATATTCATAAACAGGTATCTTTACACGAGATGTTGCATATATCCAAACTCCCTGTTGTTTATCATACAACCCAAATTCTTTATGAAATTTCTTTGTAGAAAAGTTAATTTGCGGCTTGAATTCAGAGTCAGGCTTTGGCAAGAAGTTATACCCTTTATGACCATAACCATCATCAAGATCATCATATTTGTTATAGTTATAGTTCTTAGGATAAGAATAAATTTTAGGTTTAAAAGCTCCAGAATTGGAAAACCAAGCACCATCTTTTTCTTCTCCTAATCTCTTATTGAGAATAAGAATTTCGCCAGTTACATTATCCATAATAGCAAACTTAGACGTTCCAAGATATGCTTCTAATAATGCCTGATATTTCTTAACCCAAGTAATATCTTTATCGTGCAAATATGTATCACCAAATGTTTCAGAATCAGTTTTTCCTTCTGTTGGTGTGATAGCCAATGTCCCGTTATGGGCTAAACTAATTCTATTATAGATAAATGGGTGTGTGTTTTCTGGCTTAACTTCACCCTTTGATGCAATTCTAAAATGAGCAACAAATGAAGTATTTTTTTCGTTAACTAATTCTAACATACCGAGAAAATCTTCTTTAACCATCATACCTTTTTTAAACTTTGTAGGTTTGCCATCTTCTTTAAAGATAACACCACCGCCTTGAGGGTTTGCTTCCCAAGCTCTTTTAAAATATTCTTTATCCAACGGATCAACTCCAGCTGGCTTCGCAATAATAATGCACATAGTTTCTTCCTTTATAAATTATGAAGAAGATAGCCACCAAAACTATAAGCGACACTCGGGTCAAATTATAGTGTTATGGTAAACCCTCACAAGTAGTGACTTTCGCATACTATATCCAAACAAGTTTGGCATCAATGGTACTCACCCTATGTTGATCAACGGGTAACTTTTACATAGACAACTATCTTCTTCTTTTGTTAAGCAGACAAATAATATTACCTCTGTTAAAAGTAAAGATTATCCATCTAACTTATTCACTAGGACCAAGGCTTCTTGGTCAGTAATGAATCTTGTCTTCTTTTGTTGTTCAATACAATCTTTTATATGCTTCTTTGTAGCTTTTGAGAAAGACTTATACCAATCTTTTTCTGGTATATTCTCAGCTACAAGATTAAACATTTCCTTAGCAAACTTAATACGTTTAATAATCAAATCGTGGTCTAATGATGATGAAAAGATTCTAAACTCACAAGTATCTGTTCTACGTCCGGGTGCAACTGCCCAATGATGCGAATCTGTTCCAGAATCAAATGAACAATATCTCATAAACTTTTCTATATTAGTTCTTAAAGATATTGCCTTCAATAATATTTGCATCTCAGCAGAGCTACGAGCGTGCTTCATAATAACTCTAGCAATATTTCTAGAGTCCTTACCAGGCATCGATACGTGAATATGAATTCCTGCTGTTGGTCCAGCTTTACCACCATTTTCTGATATAGCTTTACAAACTTCTTTTAACGGAGATATATACTTCCACCAAGAATAAGACCCACAGTTCCAAGATAACTCATTTTGTCCATCAACTGATGAATCATATCCATAGAAAGCTAATCCTTTATGAGCATCTTCTAATTCTTTCCAGCCATAGAAATTGCCTTCAAACTCCATTTCCAGCCCCATAATAGCAGTATTTTGCTTATCCATTGGAGTCTTAAAGAATTTCAAGTCGCCCCTGAATCCATAATGTCTATTACCCATTTCTTTTGTTGTCAATTCATAATTGCGATGACAAGTATTACATACGAGTCTATCACAGTTAGGAACACGGGTTAAAGTGTTTTTAATCTCGCTAATTCTTTGGATTGATTCTGTTGTCTTGTGACAAAAATCACAGGTCTGAGCAACTTTAACAAAGTGTTTATTAGGCAATTTACTCAATTTAACCTTATAACGTCTTTCAAGTTCTGGTAACCCAAGCTTCAAATATTCTTCATCTTTCTTATCAATACGCTTTTTTTCAGCTTCTTGCTGTTCCTTAGTCTTTTTATTACTATTCCAAATTACAGTGGATTGTCTTCGTTGATATGCATCTAATGCTTCTCGATAACTTGGAGTAGGTATTCTAACCTCATCCCAGCTTTCTGATACACTTATCTCAGCACTTCTTGGCAGATGAATAACTTCAAATCTTACAAAATATTCCCTACCATTTCCAACACCAGTACTTTCAATCCCTCTAAAAAGCATAGTGGCACTTTCTGTTGCGATACCATTATCTCTAAAATAGAATCGTTTAAATTCTTCCATTTCACTATCGTTTGGAATAGTATCAAAATATACTCTGCCTTCTGTATGTCTTAAATACATAATTTACTCCTTTAATTCCAGCTACAAGCTGTCAGTAAATTGTTTATTTTATCCTTAGAATACCCATAAAGATGTTTATTGTCTTCGTGATTATTCAATAAATAAACAATATCTTTTATCTTTTTTGGCATATCAACAAACATTGTATTGATATTTCCTTTTTCTATAATATAATCAGTAAACCACTTCATTAAGATCATCCGTTTATATATAATCTCTGGGTGGTTAGTTGATTCAAACATCCTAAATTCAAACGTACCAAATGTTGATAATTGATTCCTATATGAACCACCTCCAAATCCATAATTAGTCCTATTTCTAGCTGATATACCTGCAAAAAATTCATATATAGGGTTATTATCTGTACAAACTCTACTCCAAAAATTTATTACCTTTACAATAGCTGGGTGAGATATATGAATATGTTGTCCAGCAGTTTTACCAGCTTTACATCCTTTTTCCTTTGCATAATCTAATACTGCTTTAATATCTTTAAGCCGCCATTTATTCATAGGATAATGATTAGTCACAATTTCACAGCCACCATCTGCTACACTTCCATCACAATGAGAAGAATGAACAATCTTATTGTCAGGTTTGCAAACTGGTCCTTCGAGTTCTATCTCAGTTCCAAGATGACAAATCCTTTTTACTGTCTTTTTAGGTTGATTATTATCAAACTTCTTTGTAAATAATAACATTTGATTGTATGTATCTGAACACGCAACACCCCAACAATTATTGTGATAAGGAGTCCTGTATTGACTTCCACTTCCTTGTCTTATTTGAATACCATCTGCTGTATGCCAAATAAATACCCAATAAGGACGACCTTCATTTCTCAATTTTATAGCTTTTATTTTTCTACCTTTCATAACAATATCTTCGTTTTCTGGTATCAAAGATAAAAAATCAGCCCACGTAGCTGGTAACTTTTTAATTATAAACATTTTTCCTTCCTTTATTTGTTAAAGTTATTTTATCATTAACATACTCTTATATGCATCTAACCATTTATCAGACTCAATATCACCAGTAAATTTTACATTATACACAGCATATTTAGAATCATCTTCTGCTTCTTCATCATATACCGGTGGATCTAATTCATTTAATTTGTTAACAAAATCGTGAGCTTTGTTAACATCAATAAAGAATCCAAATTGTTCTTGCAATTTACTTTGCCAAAATCCAGATTCCTCATCACGTCCGGTCCAATATACCATAAATATTTGATTCATATTTGTCCCATTTGTTAATTAAAACTGTTCATAAATGTATTTAAATACCCCTGTCGTGGGGGTAAATAGTTTTTATGTTAAGTTGTAGCCTAAAATATTGTTTTTGCGTGTTGATTGATATTTTTACGTAGTTTCTTAAACATATTCTTCTGCCTTTTTAAAATTAAGACACACAAATCCATAAAACATAAACATAGTAAAATCCATACTATAATCACGGTAGTCAGAATTATTAGCATATTCATTAAGATTAAATACTATTATAACTATCAAATCAATCAATCCAATTACCATACAAATAGGTAGCATCACTGGGAAAATAACTAATCTGAGTATCCAAAATAAAAGTATCAATATAAATCTTATTATTTTTCTCATTTTTAATCTCCTTGATAGGTAGTGACTTGAACTTCAAAGTCAGAACAACGTGAAATTATTTTGAATCTATTATTCCAGTCATACCCACGTGGAAATACCCGTATTACGTGATTCATATAAGCATCAACATTAACATCAGGTAGTTTTAAAACATCGTGACAACAACCTAATCTATAATAATTGTCATCAATAAACACAAATGATTCCCAACAACAAAATCCTGAATCGTGTCTTCTTTTTGTTAATCTAAAAAATATCTCTCTTGTATAAATAAATCTATCATAGATTATGATTGGTATCTCTTTAAGCTCTGATACAGTCATAGTTCCGATATGTTTTGGCATTTTTTCCTCACGCGTGTGATATATATAATATTATAATATATAAATATATTATTTAATTATATAATACTGGTAGATTATATATATACTCCTAGTCTAGATACTTATCTTGCTGAGAAGATATATATACTAGATCTCTAGACTAGGAGAGGGGGTTTACCACGATGCTTCATATTCGTATGATTTTCCATCGCTACATTTGTTTATTATATCAATCGTATCTCTTACATCATTGAAGTAATCTTCGTCGTACTCCGTTGAACCAAAAAAGAATCCTTCCGTAGTAGGTAGCAATTCCGATGCTTTATTTCTATCTGCTAAAACATCTTCGCAAATCTTTTTTAATTCTGATAATTTCTCATAATTAACATACATCTTTTGACAGTTATCTATTCCATCGCCACAATTATCAACAAACCATTTATGAATAGCATTAGCCTTCCGCCAATAACCAACAGGTATATTTAACTCAAGTCCACTTGCAGGTTCAACACACACCTGTTCCGTAGTTTTTAATACTTCTCCATTTTTATCATAGGACTTAACTATAACTTCAAACTTGAAAACTTTTTCACGTCCCAAATACGTAGAAATATAGTTGTTTTCCTTTAAATACATATCCAATCCCATAATTAACCTCCTTGTTATAGTTAAAATAGTGTTTATTTGCATTTATTTACACGGACACGCGTGTTTAATACATTTATGGCATAAGTACTAGTCCAGAATATAAAAACGCTTGTACAGGCTTTATTTTAATTTTCGACTAGATTTTATGTAGCGGGTTTTTGCAATACACTTCTTCGAGCAATAAATTTGTTTAGGATTTTTTGCTTCAAAGTCTTGTCTACAAATAGTACATTGCTTTATCATCTGACTCGTCTTGAATAGACTTCTAGTGCGGTCGTACTTAGTGGATTCGGTGGGTACTGTTCAACGACCATTTTTAAACCTTGTTTAATTTGTGCCGCTTTATAGCCTTGTTTTGCTAATTGTAGTACTTTATCCATTTTTCCAAATAGACCATTGACCCCACTATGATTTTTAATTTTATCGATTGCGGTAATAAAGCTCATATAATCCCCCCTTGGTTTATAGTTTATTTATTTTTGCTTGCTCTTTTCTTCGTAGTAATTCGACTTGTAATACTGAAATATTCGGCAGCTTTGCCATCTTAGAAAGCCATCTATTCAAGCGGTCTTGACGCTTTTGTTTAGTAGTCTTTTTAATAGGTCTAACAGATTGCTCTTTAATATAAGTCTCGTAGTATTCCATTGTTTATCTCTCTTTGGTAAAGATTGGCAATTGGTTATCTGCTACGAACTTCATATTTGTCGCTTTGGTAATACGGTCTTGTCTAGTCGAAGACAAAGCGAGTCCAAGTGTGCGGACATTTTTCCAGGCTTGGTCTTGGTCTTTTTTATAGCCCTCTTTGGCAAGTTTTAACAAAGCCTTGATGTTTTCCAGCCCCTTAGACTTTAAGAATCTAAAACCACCATTAAGGTCTTGACCGTTGTCTGGTTCTATTTGCCAAAAACCATCGGCATAATTGCCACCCTTGCCAACAGGCAAAGCCACGAATTTATACATTGTGAGTCCCTTTCCTTCCGAGAAAAGACCCGCCGAAGCGGGTATATTATAAGTACAGGTCGTTATTTTCCATACCAGCGGCAAGTATTGCCTCTAATGTTTTGCCAGTGGTGGAGCGAGGCGTACGTTTTGCCGTAGGCAATGAGTCCACTGGTACAATTTCCAGATGTTTTTGCTCAGCAAAGAACAGAACATAAGGCGACCTCATAAACGCGTTATTTACCAGCAAGCGACTCCCATTTGCGACAAATAGAATTGAATCGCCTAATTGAAAGAAAGTTGAATCGCCTTCAATAGGACACCATTTTGGTCTTTTTGGCGATGATGCAGGTATTGTCAATAACAGACGGTCGACTTTTTTACCTGTTATTTCGTTTCTTTCATTTTTAATATAACGGACTCTATAACCATAGTCGTCCCAACCGAACAATTTTCCATTTTTCTTATTCATAGTTTTTCCCCTTTTGTTTATGATATAATCAACCGATTACACCAACCAAAGCCCTAAGCCTTGGCAAGTATAACTAAAACAAAGCAACCAGTACACCAGCAAAGAACACAAAAGCCCCTATTTGCCAAAAGCCACCAGCCGCAGCGAGCCAGCCTGTTAATACGACCCCTATTATTGCTAGAATAATACCCAAGCCCCGCAAAGTTAAAAAGTCTGTTTTCATTATCGACTCCTCTGAATTTCAAATTGTTTAAAAAACTGTTTAGCACAGACTCTCGCGTACGTTTCATTTTCAAACGTCTTTGCAAGGTCTTTCCGATTTGTTTTGACGCAAGTGCCATCACCCAGACTAATCACCTGCTTCAAATACCAATCATTTATTTTAATTATAAACATATTAACCCCCGTTATTGTTTATTTACTGTAAATAGTCCACTTTGAATCTAAGTTGTTATTATTTTCAATAACAAGCCTTGAATTGCGGCTGGTATATTTTCCACTACTGGACACTGCTAACATTTTAGCAATACCCCGCCCGCTTGCTAACACTTTCATAATTCGCCCCCTATAATAGGTCTAATGAACACGCAATAAAACGCACCCACTAACACCACTACACCCAATACACTGCATACTATATTCAACATAACAACCCCCTTTTAACCTATTATTTTATAGTCACCGCGACCATAAAAATACAAGTTTATATTGCGAATCACTACCCCGCGCTCGCCCCTGCCAAATAACCGCTCTATACTACTGGTCGGCATAATATAACCATCACCGATTACACTAGCAACCGACCATACTATACCATCACGCACAGACTTGTTTTTATATAACTTTATTCTTATCATTTTTTGCCCCATTGTTATATAAGTGTTTTCTATTTATTACCTATCACTTACATTTTGTTTATTTACTTGTCCCTATTATTAACCGAATCGCCCCCAAAAAGTGATGACCAAATGCACTATTTTACACGCGGCAATGCGCACACGCACCACCGGCTCAAACCCGCAGAAATCCTAAGAAAAAGGGACTGTTTTTTTAGGGGTGGCGAATCAAACCTCACATCAATGGGTGGGGGTAGGGGGTAGTATAGGGTATTGGGAGTAAACATTGGGGTTGACAAGTTATAATGATGGTAGTAGTATAGGTAGTGACCTGTTAGTATATATGGGTAGTGTATGGGAATAAACGAGCAGCTGTTGTAAGATACTTTGATGCGGTGCGTAGCTAGGTGTATATATGGGGTCTATTTGAGGTTAGATGTTATAGGGTGCAAGAACGCCAGTTTATTTTTATACTTAATTTTAGGTGGAAAGAATGGAAAACGAAATTGATAAGAGTGGTATCAAGGATTTGGCTGCACGTCAGCGTTGGAACAGTAATAAGGGGCAGTTTAAGGATCCTGAGGTATTAGCTAAGGCTATTGCTATTAGAAAGGCTAATGCTGCAGAGCGGTATAAGGATCTTGGTAAGTTAATGATGTGGGAGTTTAGTAGACCGCAGAAGGGTGGTAGTACTATTAAGAAGATGGTATATGCTATAGGGGTTGCTAGTACTAGTTTAAGTGAAAGGGTAGCTAGTGGGGAGTTAATGGGCGAGGATTTGGAGAAGACACTAAGGATCATCGATGGTATGAGTAAGATGGTTGAAAGGCTTCAGAAGATGAATGAGATAAGAAAACCAGCTAATATCCTTATTCAGAATAATATAGGCAGTTCTAAGACTGGTGGGGTAGTTGGTAGTATAGTGGATGTAGAACCTACTAAGGTAACTAACCTAGCTGATATGACGAAATGAACGAAAGAACAGCCTATCTTGATAAAGTTTACAAAGAATACCCAAAGGCTCAGTTAGCCAAAGAATTATTGTTGTCGTTTAGCGAATACGTTAAATGGCTGCACTTCATTGCTAATGGTACTGAATATGATATGACACCTTCTCATAAGATGTTATGTGACAAATTGCAAGAAAGAGTAGAGAAGAGAGAACGTGGAGAAGAGATTAAAAGAAACTTGATGATAAATGTTTCTCCAGGATTTGGAAAGTCTCTCGTGATTGAATATTACATTACTTGGTGTTTTGCTAGGAACAAGCATTGTATGTTTTGTTATATAGCGTATGGGGAAAGACTTATTAAAAAGCTGTCTAGGGAATCTAGGAACCTTATGGTAACGCCTGCTTGGGGAGAACTGTTTGGTAAAGAAATGGATCCTGGGGATAAGTCTGTATTGAATTATCATCTTATTTCTGGTGGGGTGCGATCTGGATTAACCGCTGGTACGGTATCTTCAGCTATTTTGGGGTTAGATGCTGGTAATCCTGCCTCTCCTTTGGTCTTTTCGGGTGATTTGATACTAGATGACCCAAATTCTCCTGAAGTTAGGAGTTCTATACACGAACAGGTGGAATTTCCCGAAATCTATCAGAGAAAACTGGCTACACGTAGAAGAACCCCTACAACTGGCACTATTTGCGTTATGCAGCGACATTGTGAGAATGATTATGCTGGTTGGGTTAAAGAACACGAAAATGATGAATGGGAATGGTTTATTATCCCTGCTTTGGATGAAAAAGGTGACTCATATTACGAAAAACGTTACCCAAAGAAAGAATTAGAGCGAATTCAGAAGCAAAATCCCTACCTATTTGCGGCTATGTATCTACAAACTCCACTACCTGCTTCAGGGCTATACTTCAGAGAAGAGTGGATAAAAACGTTTAGAACTAATCCTGAAGGCTTTAAGAAGGTATTTATTACTACCGACTTTGGTTTCACTACTACTGGAGATAAATCTGCCTTTGGTTGCTGGGGATTGGGTAAGGATGGTAATCTCTATCTTCTAAGATCAGTACAAGGTAAGTGGGAATCGCCACAAGCTAAGAAAGAATGCATTAGTTTCTTTGAAAGGTGTAATGTAGCCTTTAATCTATGTAGACGTGTGTACGTTGAAAATACATTATCTGGTATAGGTTTTATTCAGGATATGAAGAAAGAATGCCCTAAGATGGCTATTGTGCCTCTTCGTAGAGGTGCTAAGAAGAATAAGGCTAATCGTGCTGAATCAGCTTGTACTTGGTTAGAAGCGGGAAGAGTCTTTATAAGAGAGTCAGATCCTAATTATGTAAGCATTAGAGCTGAATTATTAGCCTGGAATCCTGCGGAAAAGAATCCTAAGGATGAATGGATTGATAATTTTGGTGATGCTTGTGAATTAGCATTTAATGACAAGGTTGGTAGTATTTTTATATAAAAGGAGTAAAAATGTATATAAAGTTTGAAGATATAGAAAATAATAACAAAGTAATCTTTGCTGAACTGTTACCTGAGGAGGAAGAAGGATTTTATAGAATCAAGACTCTTGATGATGGTATGATTTGGAACTTGGCTAAGAAATGGTACAAGATGATTGAATTGACAGAAGACGAACTTGAAAGGATAGAAGATGAAATTAACTCTAAAAAGAGTCACTCTTAAGAAAGACTATACTATTGGGCAACTTTATGTAGATGGTGTTTACTTTTGCGATACATTGGAAGATACGGTTCGAAATCCGGTTTGGGGTCGTTTTATTAAGGTTTCTGGGAAAACCGCTATCCCTTATGGGACTTATACCGTTGCTGTAACCTATTCTAATAGATTTGGAACTTTAATGCCTGAAATACTAAATGTGCCTAATTTTACAGGAATAAGGATACATTCTGGCAATACGGCTGAAGATACCGATGGTTGTGTACTTGTTGGTGTAAATTCTGAGGTTGGCAAGGTTACGAGCTCTAAAGCTGCTTATGGTAAACTGTTTCCTTTAATCAAGGATGCTGCTAAGAATGGAAAGGTCACTATTGAAATAGTTTAACTTTCTTCAATGTTTATAATTGTAGTGTAATCATTATCTACTGCTTCGTGAAAGGCTGCTGAAAATCCTAATATCTCTTTTTTAGAGTCATTACGCAATAAGCCTTTCTTTTGCAATGCATCTAGGAAAGCCTTCTGAAATCCACCAAAAATGTTATCTGGATCTAATCTACACGATAAAGGTATGTAGAAATCATAATCTATGAATATTGGTGTAGATAAAGTACGATTTGGTATTTGTAATGCCATTTGTGCTGTAGCTAGCTTTTTAAGCTTTGCACCAATAGCCCAGTGAGCTCTATCTGCATTTATAATCTTATTCATATCAGGGTAACGCCCTTTTATAATAATTTTCATTTTGCTTCTTTTGGTTCAAATAATGGAGCATAGCCACAACAATCCATAAGCATTATTGTTTCTTTAGATATACCATTATCCCCAGCCTTTAAGGTTGTTTCTACAGTTTTTGCAGTGCTTATAGCCCCACACTTGGGACAAATATACTTTTTCATTTTTTTACATTCTTTGATAAGAAGCTTAAAGTTTCTTTTGCATCATCTTCTGCAATTTGAATTCTGTTGTCATATTCAAGTTCAAAACCCATCAATATTAGTTCGTGATTCTTTTCATCACCCATAATCTCTCTTACTTTGTTAGCATTCTTTTCATCGCCAGCTTCAATGAATGCAGCAAGTAAAGGTGTGTATCTATGGCGTGCTTCAGTTTCAGACATAAGGTTGTCTTGTATCAAAGATAATATTTTTTCGTTTTTCATTAGTCTAACCTTTTTTTCCACTTTGTGAATTTTTGTTCGATAACTACGTTGATATTAGATATTTTAGCAGGAAGTGCCAAAAAATCAATACTATCCCTAAATTCCATAAACTCTTTCTTATCGTAAAGGTAAGTCTTCGGTGAGTTTATTTGTTGTTCTAAGAACTTAACTCCTTCCTTTTGATATAAAAAAAGAAGATACAATTCTGCATCTTCCTTAGTATCAAAATAGTAGCAAGTCCAACTTGAACCACTTAAGGCGTAATTCTTAATCTCTTGTGTAATAAGGTATTTATTAAAAACTAACCCATCTTTAACTATAACCTTACAAGGTCCAGATATTTCCATTGGTTTCCTCCATAAACAGATTTTATGCGAATATCTGATATAAAGTCAAGAAATTTTATAATCTTGCAATAATTAAATATATCTTCTATAATTTCAGATAAGAGGTTGTAAATGTCAAAAACTCAACACAAGAAAGTCAATTCTGCAAAATTGAATAATTCTCTTAGTGGACTCGTTGCCGGTATAGTACCTATTGGTGGTGCAGCTGGTGGGCGTACAGGTTCATTATCTCCTAATTCAATAAATTCTACAGCCACCCTGCAAATGCAAGTCAGGGGTGAGTTTGTTACATTAAATTATCAATTACTTTCATTTCTTTACCAACAGTTTGGTGTTGTTCAGGCATTGATTGAAGTTCCAGTATTAGATGCTTTTAGAGGTGGCGTTAAGTTTTCAGCTTTTGAAAAGAAAGTTTTGCCACCTATGAAAAAGAAAAAGAATTTATGGAGTTTCTTCAAAAATGAAGAAAAACAACAACAAAAAGATCCAGCTAAAGAGCAATTTGATATTCAAGAAGAAATGCTTGAAAGACGTGCAGAGTGGGAACGCGAACAAGTTAAAAAAGATGAAGAACTTAAAAAAGCTGATGATTCGTATTTAAGGAACGAAATATCAAAAGAAGAACTTAGACGTATCCAAATCTACGTAAGAAGAGAACAAATATGGATTAAACTGCAACAAGCTCTTTATTGGAAGAGATTATATGGTGGTGGCGGAATTGTAGTATTAGATGGTAGGAATCCTAAGACTGAACTGAAATTAGAAGATATTAACGAAGATACTGATCTTGAGTTTTATGTAGCAGATAACTGGGAACTTTCATCTTCAGATACAAATGCTTTAGCCTTATCAAATATTGATTGGATGTCAGATACACCATTTACTTTGAAAGGACACGCAATTCATAAATCCCGTGTAATTATACTTAAAGGCAAAGAATTTCCATCTTTCTACAGAGCTGTAGGACGTGGTTGGGGGATGTCCATATTGGAACCTTTAATCAGAACTTTGAATAAAAGCATCAAAAACGAAAATGTTATATTTGAATTGCTAGATGAAGCTAAAACTGATGTATTTCAATTGTCAGGTTTAAACGATTCATTACAGGATGATGATGCGACAAAAGCTATTACACAACGTGTAAGTTTAGCTAATTATTTGAAAAATTATTTAAAAGCGTTATTATTAGACTCAGAAGACAAGTACACACAGAAACAATTATCATTTGGTGGTTTAGCTGATCTTAAGATTGATACCAGAGTAGATTTAGCTGCTGATGCTAGAATTGTTATGAACAAGTTGTATGGTACATCTCCAGCTGGGTTTAATTCTGGAGAAGCTGATAGAGAAACATATGCAGACGCTGTTGAGGCTGAAATCAGAGTACCTGCTGAAAATCCAGCAATTAGATTGTTGGAAATCTGTGGTAGAAAGGTTTTGGGTAAAACATTGGACTTTGAGATTGAATGGGAAAATCTAATAAAGACCAGTGCATATGATACAGAAAAAATGAAAACATTGAAATTGGCTAATCTTAACGAAGCATCAATGTTTGGTAGAATAACAAACAAAGAATGGCAAGAAGCTGTTAACAAATATGATTTGCTTGGATTAGAAGTTTCCTATAAAGAGAAATTTGCAGCAGATCCTATGGTTAAACAGGTGTTTAAACCAGGCTTTGGCGGTGGAGGTAAATAATGAGCTTATTTAATGAAAGTGAACACGTAATAGTAAAAAAGGATGCTGATAACATCCCAAAAGGTCAAACATATACTGCTAAGTTTATTTCTGCAGGCTTAGTTGGGCATCAAGAAGGTAACTACTTATTAACTCAAGGCGTATTAGATAATATGGCTTATAGTTTAAAAGGTTGTCCTGTACTTGTTGGTCATCAAGATGTTTTAGATGAAGATGATATGGAAGAAAAAGCAGTTGGCTATGTTAGCAATGTTAATCGTTGGGAAGATGGTTGTTGGGCTGCTGAATTTGTAATCTTTGATCAAAAGACTATAGAAAAGATAGAAAATCGTGAGCTTCCGTATGTTTCTTGTGCTCACAGATCTAATTTGTCTAATGAAGGTGGTAAGCTAAATAATGTACCATATAAAAGAGAGATCTTGGATGGTCAAATGCTTCATCTTGCATTAGTCAAAAAACCTCGGTATAATGGAACTGACATATGGAAAAACGACTCGGAAGATCACTTTGTGTCTGAAGGAGTTGAATTCAATAAAAAGGATAATGTTATGTTTGGATTTAAAAAGACTAAAGTCGAATTAGATAAAGAAACATTGATAAATACATCTTCTGGTGAGAAGACAATTGAAGAATTGGTAAATGAATTAGAAGCTGCAACAGCTGCTATTTCAGATAAAGATTCTAAGATTGCTGAACAAGATGTAAAAATTAAAGATCTGGAATCACAAGTTGCAGAAGCTAAAGCCGCAGTAGAAACAAAGGTCGCAGACCCAGTTGTAACTACAGCTGCAGCTGTAACTAATGAAACCGATGAGCAACTTAAGAAAGACTTAAGCAATTCACTTTCAGCCAACGTTGAAACTAAAGTTGTTAAGGTCCCAAGAGTAACAGTAAAATAAGGAGTATTAAATGGCTATTGTAAAAACTGATTTCTATACTCAGGATTTGAACCAATTTGCACCAAAACGTCTGCGTGGCGAATTGATGGATTGGGGTTTGAATGCTGAAGTAATGGAAGTACAAGTAGATGTTAGCGAAACAGGAACTGTTTACGCTGGCGATAAAGTAATGATTGTAGGTACATCTTCAGGCAAATTGAAAGTAGCATTGGCTGGTGACGGTGATGCAGGATATGGTTATGCAATCTATAACCCAAAGAAAGGTTCTTGGAAAGCTGGCGATAAATTGTCCATCTTACGCGATGGTGGTGTATTGAATTGTGTAACAGAAGATGCGATTTCTGCAGGTGCGGTTGTTTATTATGACCCAACTGATGGAAGCGTTACTACCACAGAAACTGATGCAGTTATAGGTATTGCCCTTGCTGCAGTGTCAGCTACAACTGGTGGTATCTTAATCCCAGTAGAAATTGTTAAAGAATCAATAGTACCAACAATCTAAAAAGGGGTTAATAAATGAAATACTTAGTAAATGGCGTTGAAAAAGAACGCTCAGAATTATTTAACAGTGAGGAATTGGCTGTTATTGATCGTAACCAAGAGATATTGAATTCTACTGGTTATTCTGATATCGATTTGACATTACTGACTGTAATGGAACGTGATATTTCCCAACAGAAATTTTACACTATCGATCCAGAAAAATTTGTTCCTTTTGATAAAACACAAGGTGGCTTTGCAGATTTCATTGCTGTCTTCCGTAACTATCAAAACATCGAAGGCGATATCAATTCTTGGGAACGTGGTGTTGATGCAGATAATGCACGCCGTGGACAAGTTGGTGTTAAACTGGAAAAAGTTGCAGTATCTATCCATAACTTGGATAAGATGGTTTCTTATTCTTTGTTTGAATTGCGTCAAGCACAAGCAACCGGAATTTGGAATATCGTTACAGAAAAAGAACGTGCTCGTAAACGCGACCACGACTTGGCTGTTCAGAAAGCTGTTTTGTTAGGCGACTCAGACCACAAAGGTTTGTTGAACCAAAGCGATGTTTATACAGATACAAGCATCCTGACAAAGAAAATTTCTACAATGACTGCTACAGAATTTAAAACATTCTTGGCATCTGCATTTGGAAACTTCTTCAGCCGTACAGGAATGACTGCTATGCCTGATACATTGGCTATACCAGTATCTGACTTTATGGGCTTGGGTGTTGCGGTTGATGAACAATATCCAGTATTCACAACTATGTTCCAACGTTTACAAGACGTTTTCCGTCAAGTAACTGGAAATGCAAAGGCAGAAATTATACCTTTGGCATATTGTGAAGACACATACAATGACGGTAGCTTCAAATATGTTCTGTACCGCAGAGACTTTGATACATTGCGTATCTACAACCCATACGACTACCAAGTTGTACAAGGTGCCACAGTAGACGGAATGAACTATCAAAACACTGCTTGGTCACGAGTATCTGATGTGTTCGTAAATCGTCCAAAAGAAATGTTGTATATGAGCTTCTAATTGAAGTTTAACAACGAAAATGCCTTGGGGCGGGTTGAAATATGCCTGCCCCAAATTTTTTAGGAGTATTAAAATGAGAATCAAAAATACTGGTAAAAACACTATCAATATTGCTCTAGGTAGAATTTCTATTTCATTGGCACCTGATGGTGTATGTGTTATTCCAAATGAAGCATATTCTGCATTACACAAAGTTTTCCCTGCATTAGTTGAAGATATTATAGAAGATAAAGTTTCTGAAGTAATAGTATCTAAACCTGTTAAGATTGAAAAACCTAAGGCTAAAGGAAAGAAAAATGCCAAGAGTAAGAAGTAATACCACGGTATATTTGCCTAGTGGAGCTATTGCTCGTAAAGGCGAGATTAGTAATGTTACTGATTCGGATGTAAGGTTAATGATAAGATGCAAAATGGAGTTTAACCTTTTAGAGGATGAAGTAATTGAAGATATTAAAGTAGAACCTATTAAAGCTAAGAAAAAGAAGAAAAATGTTTCCGATAACAACGCCTGAGTTTAAGCTTTTCTTTTTAAGAGATAATGCTTTTGAATATCAACCATATCCTACTTGGACTAAAACAGTTTGGGATACCAATGACATCTGTTTAGATTCTAATCTATTCTACAAATCATTAGTAGATTTAAATGCTTTAGAGCCAATTAACGATGATCCTTTGGACCCAAAATGGGTAGCATTGTGTTCAACCTATATATCAGGTAATACCTATTCCAAGGACGATGTAGTTTATTATAGTGGTAACTATTATGTAGCCTTGGAAAACACTAGTGAACCAGTAACCAATATGAATTACTGGCGTAAACTTACTACAACTATGTTGAACACATTGTTCCCAGATTATCGTGTATGGGCAGCACCTACTGCATATAAAAGTGGTGATTCGGTTATTGCTATCATAAATTACAAAGTTGGTATATGGACATCTAATGCAGATGATAATTATACAGATCCAGCAGTTAATCCTTTAATTCCTGATGCTGTAAATGAAACCAATTATTGGACTATAAGTGATGAAGAAATAGACTTTATTTTAGATTCTGATATAGATAGAGCTATGCAAGAAGCTTCCTTTAAGTTTAATCCATCATTGTTTTCTAGCGATAAGGGTAAAATGGTATTTTTATATCTGACTGCCTTCTTTCTAGTTTACGATAGATTGATGGGAAATGCTGGTATGAATGGTAATTCAGCTGCAGGTCCTGTAACTTATAGGTCTGTTGGTAAAATGAGTGTTTCCTATATGGAATCTAAATTGTTTGAAAAGTATCCATCATATGAATTCTTATCAACCAATGATTATGGAAGAAAGGCATTTAATTTGATGTTGCCATTCTTACGTGGAAATGTTCAGGTTATAAGAGGTTCAGCAACACCGGAATAGTGTTATGGCAGATTTGAATAAAATTGTTAGTGGTTATATAAAAGCTCGTCTGAATGCTGCTATTCTAGATAACGCATATGCTATGAGTAAAATGGCTGCGTGTGCTGGTATCAAAGGCAATGCTGAATTGATAAAAATAGGTAGAATAAACAATTATGGTACTTATACTGCTGGTGCTAATAAGAGTACTCATATACCTGCTAGACCGTGGTTAGATGCAGGTGTAGGCGAATCTGATGCATTACCTAAATTTGAAAAGATGTATATAGGTAATCTTATGGGTGCTATAAATAGTAGTTTAAAAGATTCAAGATTTGCAGGAATAAAGGTAACAGAATACACAACAAAAGAAGGTACTCTTGGAACAACAACAGCACGTGTACAACCAAGATTCACATCTGTTCAAGGTATAGGACCAAGTAGAATAATGATGAGAATAGCGAAGGCTATGTTTGAGAATCAGAAATCTTATATAAGTGATTCGCAAGGGGATAAAAATAAACCATCAACTATAGAGAGAAAGGGATTTGATCATCCACTATATAAAGATGGTAAATTGTTAAATGCTATAACTTATTGGGTACAAGATGAAAGCAACGGCTAAAATAGATATAGATTTCGTTGAAGAAACAGTATATGATGGAGAAGGGTTTTATAAAAGAGTAAAACCTAATGTAACCGTTGAACCTATAGGAATTAGTGGTACTGTTAATGAAGACTTTTCAAAAGCAATTAAAGCCTTCAACAAGAGAAACAAGACCAAGTTTAAATTAAAAATAGGATAAGTATGTCTAGTTTTTTTGCTGATGCTCTTGGTGATAGTTTGATAGGTGCTGGACAAGTTAAGCTTGTAGCTCGCACTACTTTATATGTAGATGGCTTCAGTACACATACAGAAACTATAACAAAATTTACTGCACAAAAATCATTCCAACCTTTAACACCAGACGAAGCCTTTGCATTAGGTTTTGGTGATTATGGTACTAATGAATTTATCACATTGATTTCACTTAAAAAGATTCCAATGCCATCAGGTACAGGAGCAACAACTGTTGTGAGATTTAATAACAAAGATTGGTATGTAAGAAAAGTACTTCCTTGGGTATGGGATGAAGGCACTCCATTTGCACAAGGTTATTATGAAGTAATAATGTCCAGATTTGAAGAAACAAAGGTAAATCCAAATTGATACAGTATAAAGTAATAGAAAAATATTTATCGAATATGTTTGTTGCTTTGTTAGGCGATCAAGCTGAAAGCTTTGGGTTTTCTACAGACTCAAATGTAAGATGTATAGCTGACAGACAAAATAAGAGTCCTATGCCTACAGCTGCTACAGTTCTCTATTTCAGAATAGATGATTATGATAACTGGAGAGTACAGAGATATGGACGTGGAACTATAACATACGATGCACAAGGCAATGAATATATAGGCGAACAACGAACATTTAAATGTGTTGTAAATATCTTGTCAAAGAATCTTGGAGATGCATTCGATGCAACACGCTTCTTAATTGCAAATCTTCAAAACAATCGGTATAATACTTATGTAAGCGATAACGGAAGATTGCTGGGTATTGAACAGATTTATAAGATGAAAAACTTATCTGATCTAGAGAACGGTACTTGGACAGAAAGAATACAATTTGAAATTCAAATGAATTTCAGAGAGGCAATAGAAGTGAAAGATACACAAATGTTTGTTAAAAAGCCTGAAACACCGGCAGATTTAGCACTAAGTGTAGATATGAATATAAATTTAGAAAAATAGGAGTAATAAATGACAAATGTTATTAACATACGCAATTTCGTTGATGTATCTACTAGTGTAGTTCAAACATCAGCTAATGTTGCTAGAGATTGGGGTGCTGCCTTATTTGTGCAAAAAGGTACAAACGGACAGACAACCGCCTTGACTCAATATGACGATCTTGAAGCTGTTGTTAATGGTGCTGGTTCTAATTCTGAAGCTGCTAAGTTTGCGACACAGTTTTATGGAACAACTTATAATGGTATTGCACCAACGTCTTCTTTCTGGGTAGCAATTATAGGTGCAGAAGATGTAGATGAATTTAATACTAATTTTACTGCATTGATGGCTAGTGAAGATTATTACTTGATTGGTGTAGATACTAATTTCACTACAGATGCTAAGAAAAGTGCAGCAGCTATTGTACAAGCTACACAAGCTAATGCTACTCATAAATTGTTCTTAGATGATGCATCAGCAGAAGCTGCTAATTTGGATCTGGAACACGATACTGCATCTATTAGTGCATATTGCAAGAATAACGGTTATACAGCTACATTTGCTATTTGGGTTAACCCAACTAACACTGTTAAGTATTACAGTGCTGCGGCAGCTAGCTTTTTCTCAACAAGACAGTTTAATACCACAGACCGCAAAATGGCATCTATTGCCCATAAAGCAGCACAAGGTATTAGTCCTGTTGATTTGACCGATACTAATGTAACAGTAAGTCCGTCACAAGCTTTTGCTAATTTGGACGAAAAACATACCAATTTGTATGCTAACATTAAGATTGTTGGTTTGCCAGCTTGGGAACGTGGAAACGTTGGTTCAGGCGATGATTTAAGCGATTATATCTCTGCTGACTATTTGAACTATGTTGTAACAATGTCGGTATTTAACTTGCTGCAAACAACCCCAAGAGTTCCAATGAACAACGATGGTGCAGTTATGTTGGCTGGTGCAATCGAAACAGGATTTGTTCGTTTGTCTAACGCAGGCGTAATAGCCGGTGGCGTATCACTGGATGGCGAATCATTCCCACAAACAGGTTACAAGATTTCGATTCCAATCCCAACAGGAATTGCCAAAGCAAACGGTCTTTGGGAAGATATAGATTGCCGTGCCTTGTTAGCAGGTTCTGCTAAGAAAGTTGTCATAGGAAATACTTTGAAGAAGTAAAACAATGACAAGAAAGAGTAATGAATATTATGGTAAGAAATATTGGCGATGGGCTACACCATTAGAACAAAGTAGAAATAGAGATTACTGTAAAAACAAATTTGGAAAAAAATAAACAAGGAGTTAAAAAATGGCATTTGATGGAGCATTTAATGATATAGGTCTGGTGGACTTCGAAATCCGCACACCTATGGGAACATTATCAGCTAAGAATCTTGGTCCTAATGACGTAACTATTCTTTTGCAACCAGGTAATAACGGAAACGTTATGGAAGTTGTAGAAGGTTCAACTGGACAATTGTTAGCTAATAAGTCGTATAAAGTAAAGAACTGGTCTGTAACATTGAGATTGTTAAGACATTCATTAGATTTCTGTAAAGGAACATATCTGATTCAAGAAATTCTGAATGGTCACATTACAATGGTATCTTTGAAATACAGAAACCGTAACTTTGGTTCTTCTGCTAATCGTGGTGGCGTAGACGTTTTCAATGAACAGTTAACAGCTGGACAAGCATTTTTGGTAAACTTTGCTGGTTTGGAAGCTGGTTCTGGTGCAAGTGGTGACTTTGAAATTACATTCAAAACATCAGGTGCTATTTACGAATCAGGTGCTTACCAGTCTTGGAGCAATCAATATGCACCAGAAGTTATGCAAGATCGTTCAGGCGATATACAATACACTGGTAACATTGATGATTATACAAACACTACGAAAGTAGCTATATAAGGAAAGGAAAAAGAATGACGAAAATTATTGAAGAATATAAAGAAATAGTGGACAAGCAAGTAAAGATTGCTCAAGAAAGCGGTGATATTCCAAGTGATTATGTTTACAGCTTTAATGAAAAGACTTGGTTGTTAACATTACCACAATCGGTTATGGCACAAAAACGTTTACTATTTCTTATGACAACATATCTTAACGATCCTACATTTGATAATGATGAAAAATTGTTAAGAGAAGTAGCCAAGCAGACCAAGGTAAATGGTGCGGCAGTAAATATAGAACAGCTTGAACTTGGTGAGATAGAAGTATTAAAAACTGCATATATGGATGGACTTTTACTCCCTTTATTCCGCGGGGGCGAAAAGGCGATCGAGAAATTTATGCAAGCGACAGTACAGATACTAGGTCAAAAGTAACGCCCCCCAAAAGTCTTGATTGGTTATTCCTTAACCCTGTTCTAGAGGGCTACATATCATATGCGGATCTTAAAAATGGCACTCTTAACTTATATGATCTATTAGTCTTGAATGACCTGATAGAATACAAATATAACTTAGAAGAAGAAAAGAAACGTAAAATTGAAAGAGCGAGAAAACTAGCAAATGGCACGTAGATCAGAAGTTATTGAATTAGCAGCAGATTTAAATGTTGAGAACATTACTGGCTTAGATAAGCTGCAAAAGATGTTAGATAAGCTACCAAAGTTCGATGCTAGAAAAGCTGGTCTCGAAGTTACTGGTGGTGCTAAATCATACACACAGTTCTTACAACAACAAAGAGTAGCTGGTTATGGAATGGCTCAAGCTAATAGCGATTTAGCAAGCCTTGCCAGAGAAATGACAGCTAGAAACGTTAAAGACCCTATCAGTGGTGTTACGCAGCGTACATACGGAACATTAAGTAGACAGCAAAAGAACGTTATTCAGAACATTGGTGCTACTTATGATGATATTATAGCTGATGCTAGAAGTAAGATTTTAGAGAAAAGAAGAGAAGATAAATCATTAAATAGAGCTTCTGAATCTGAATTAAATAGACGTAATGCTTTAGAAAGACAAATAAACTACGCTGAAAAGTGGTTAAAAGATAATCCTAATGCTCCTGCCAATGCTAGACGTTTGATGGCTGCTAGGGGTTCTACTTTAGCTGGTTATGCTATAGGACAACAAAGTGAATTTCTAGATACTAAAAATATGCAAAATCTTTCACAAATGAAAGACACATTTGATAGTATCAAAAAGAATACTGAAGCCACTTCAGTAAATACTGGTAAAAATGGTTGGTTATCTACTATCTTAGAAGTTGGTGCATTGAATAGAGTTGGGGGTTGGGCTTCCAGTTCTAATGGTGCAACTATGGCTGTTAACGATTTATTACAAGGTGGTTACGGTTTTGGTAGTCAAATAGCTAAAACTGCTACGTCTGCATTTACAACTGCTGTAGGGGCTACTATAGCTGCTGTAACTGGTGTTGCATATGTTGGTATGAAAGTTGCAAATGCAAATCAACAGGATGCATTAAATACCTGGCAGGCTATGCAATACGGTAATTTTGCAAATTCTAATTATCAAAGTTTAGCATCTAAAACTGGATTAGCTACTAAAGAACAATTATTTCAAGAATCTCAAAAAGCAGCTGGTTTTGAAGGCAGAGCTGCATTCGGTGCAGTATCTGAATCCGAATATACTGGTTTAAGTATGTTGCCAAATTATTGGAATGCTATGATGGCAGGTTTGAGTGAAAATGAAAGAATGAAAGCACTTAAAAGTGATATAAGTACTTTACCACCGTCATATGCAATGCAAGCTATGAATATGGCTGGGATTCCAGATAACTTTAGAGCGTATGTTAATTCTTCAGCATTTAAAGAAATTAGTGCTAATAAAACTATAGATAGACAAGAAGAGTTTGATAGAAGTGTTGCAGAGAGAGGAACACAAGCGTATTTTAATAAAGAAGAAAGAAATTATTGGTTAGGTCGTTTTAGAAGAAATAGCACATTATTGGGTGCAAATGAAACAAGTGGTTTTGGACTTTTAGCACCATTGGTAAATGCATTAAGTGGTTATGGATGGAATGGTACAGCTGGTGTTATGGGTAATGATAAGAATAATGGAGATATAAATTTAACAGTTAATGTTGATGGAGAACAAAGAGCAAAAATACAAGCTACAAAAGAAGACGCTGTTAATAGAAACTTTATATTTACTGCTGGAGCACAATAATGAGTTTAACACCTTACATACATCCTAGTACATTAACAGGCAACTTACAAACAGGTGCGTTGCTTGGAAATGCTTTATTCCCAAATGAATCTGGTTACGATAAAAGAGAACAAACAACTAGAGATACAATATCTAATATAAGCACCGGTGTTAAAGAATGGTCAGATGAAATATCAAATAGTCTAGGATTCAGATCTCCTATGTATAAGATAGGTCAAATAGCTGCATCTGACTCACTGATGACTAAAGGTGTATCTAAATATATACCAGATGCAGTTAAGGGTATGGTTAGAGCCGTATCTAATACTATCAATGGTGTTGAACAAGAAGGTATTATAATTGATGGTATTGGTATCGTAAGTGCTGAAATAGCAGTTGATATGCCAAGCAATTCTATCCTTTATAGGTCTAATAGAATTATTGATCAAAGAGTAAGAACACCTAATATTGTTAAAATGCAAGTATTTGTATCTAATTACTTAAATGATGATATAGTTGGAACATTGATAGATTCTGTTGCTAATGTAGATCCCACAGGGATTCTATCACAAGCTAAGAATATGTTTCTTAATGATGGTAATACTCGTGGTCAGCAAGCACTTTATAAATTACGTTACTTACAAGAGAATGGTAAACCGTTTAGAGTATATACGCCACACGGGTTTTATGAGAATATGTTAATTAAAGCGATAAGACCAGTAACTAATGATAAAACAATGGATATGTTATATTGTGAAGTTGAGTTTACTGAAATATTATTCTACTCTCCATTAGGTAGTGGTTATGATAAAATTCCAGCTAGACAAAATGTTGTAACCACTGGAAGCACATTAAGTGGTTGGACAAAGAAAGCTATTAGCAAAGTATCAGGATGGTTATAATGAATGAACTACTCGTATCTCCGGAAGAACAAGTTATTGCATTAAGCGATGGTTATTCTGCACAAATATTATTTGACCCTTTTTATAAACGTTGGTATTATAACTTATTAAAGGATGATGAAATTCTTTATGCAGGTATTGCATTGACTGTTGATACTAGACCACTTTATAAAGTAACAGGGTATTATCTTGGTATAATTGATAAAGTCTCAGATAATACATTCTATGAACCTTTTTCTGAGCTTGGTGGAAGACTTGGACTATTAGAGATAACAGAATGATAATAAATGGACAGAAAGTAAATTTTGATAGAATTGTCAGAGTTACTCTGATAGGATGGCAGGGTTGTATTGTTGAATATTGTCCATTGGCTGATGAATCCTTGATAGCAAGAATTGAATTTGAAACATTAGAAATTCCATCTAAAAATAACCCAAAAAAGCCAGGCTACACAGCAACTGTTAAGCTTTATAATGTTGATGATAGAATTGCCACTTGTATAGCTAATAATCAAAAATGGCTTGTAGATTATGTCAATGCAGAAATGACAGATGAACAAAAGAAAGCAGCAGTAAAGAAATATTATTCTGATAGATTACAGTTAAGATTGGAAGCTGGTTATTGGAATCACGAAGGTAATAAAAGAGATTACAAACCTTTATTTGAAGGATTTGTTAATTCTTCCTACACATATCGTAAAGGACAAGATTATATATCTGTCTTACAATGTTATAATTTTATGGAAGATACACCAAATAATAAAGCTATACTTGATAGTATTAGTAGTTACTCTGAGGATGAAACTATAACTACGAGTGAAAATAGAAAAGGTGATAGTAATTGGAATTCAACATTCCATAAATTTGTATCAAATTTTGCTATCTTTAAGAAAAATCCGCTTTATCATTTAACTAACGATGAAGAAGTATTCCCTAAAATGACTCTAGTGACAGATGAAGATAGAAAAAATGGTGACTTTTTTATAATTAGATATGCCACTGATGCTACTGGGAAAAAGGCAGATCCTATTTTAGCGAGTAAATTATCGGTAGGTGCAAGCGGTATAAATACTAGTTCTTTTTATTCAAATGAATCAACGTTGTATGGATTACTATCGGATTTATGTAAATATAAAAATTCTAATTGCTGGTGGACGGAAGATTATGACTTTAATACTGATAAAGTAACTTATATTATTTATCCAAAAGGAAGCGGTAGTGATTATACAGAATCGGATAAATCTGAAATACAGATTGTTAATTATCAGAATCTTCTTGAAGCACCAACTGTTACAGGAGGCGGGAGCTTAACAATAAGAATGTTATTTGAACCAACAGCAAAGCCATTATTAAGGGTAGCTTTAATTATAAAAGACGTAGGAACTGTTAATGGAACAAGTAATAGTAGTGTTATAAATGCATCATCTTTTTCAGCAACTCAACAAAGTATCAACGCTAATTTACAGTCTGGTAATTTTACACCATTAGTACAAGGTCCTTATTCTATGTCTGTATATTCTCAAGAAAAAATGAATGAACAGGCACAAAAGAAAGGTTATTTATTCAATATAGGATTCCCAATTATTAGAGTTGAACACAAAGGTGATACTCATAGTCCAACCTGGGAAACAAATATAACAACTGCACCAACAATAAAAGGTATATTTACTAAGGATTTAAATAAATGAAAATTCCTCCGGAATCAATCTTTGCAAAATATCTTATTAAAACTCATTATTTAGTAAGAGTGCTTACTTTCTATCCTGAAACACAAACAGTAGATGTAATACAAGATACATTTGAATTTACACCATCACCAATAGGTAATTATATTGTTACTAATGAATTCGATGAAGAAGTTGTTACGGTATTGACTACTCCAGATATTATAAGAGGAATACCGGTACAACAGTTAAGATGGGGACAGTTTGAGATACAATGCTGTCCAAAGAAAGACGATACTGGATATATTGAAGTATTTGTTGATGATATACAAGATTGGATAGAAAATGGTTCTAAGTCAGTTCCTTGGAGTGATAGTAAGTTCTTAAAGAAGAATTCTGTATTTGTTCCATTTGTTCCGAATCACAAGAATGCTGTTGAAGATTACCCAACACTTAATGATAGATTGATTATTAAATCCGAATCAGCTAAGGTTGAAATAGTAGAAGACAATGATGGAACAAAAATAAATGCTATAGCAGATACCATAGCTTTTACTGGCGATTTAAGTGTAGATGGGGATATAACTTGTACTGGCGATATTAAAGCTACAGGTGATGTTATTGCTGGTACTGTAAGTTTAAAGAATCATACACACGCTGTTCCTGGAACAGGATTGTCGGCACCATCTGGTGGTGGACCAGTAACAGGATCAGCAACAAGTAATGCACCTGCATAAGGAGAAATAAATGATAACCTGGACAACTGATGCAAATAATGATATTAGCTTAGCTAATGGGCAAATTGCTAATAATCAAGCACTAGCAGCTTTACGCACTAGAATAGATGCAGCATTGCAAATTATAAAGGGTGAGTTTGACGATACCACTCAAGGTGTTGACTATTTTGGTATTATATTTTCTGATACACCTTTATCTATGAAGGTTCAGGAAATAACAAGAGTAATTAACTTGATAGATGGTGTAGAGAAAGTTGAGTTCAAAAACTACTCCTTCGATAATAAAACACAAACAATGACATATTATTTCACTATTTATAGCACTTATGGACAATTTGACTATAATAGTTTATTTGATATTTCTGCATAATGATGTTATAATAATTTAGAGGTAATAAAATGGGAAAATGGACTGATCAAGGTTTTGTAGCTAACTCATTGCTGTATTACAAATCTCAGCTTCAAGAATTGTTTATAGAAGCCTTTGGTGATGATTTCTTAATTGATGATTCTTTGCCACAGGGTGTATTGATAACAAGAATAGCTGAACTATTATACAACACTGATATGGATGGTATAGAAGCGTTTAGCAGATTAAACATTAACACTGCTACTGGTATTCTATTGGATATGATAGGTAACCATCGTGGATTACCAAGATCTGAAGGCACTCCACAGCTTGCTACAGTTACAATTACATCTAATTCATTACAGTTACCTTATACTATCCCACAGGGGCAAGTGTTTACAACAACTGGTAAGAATGATTCATTTATAGCTCAGACCGGTAAGCTGATAACAACAGCTACTGAAACAATAGTTTTAGAATATTCACAAGATGGCAATTCAAATACAAGTGTTGGTGATACAATGTACACCACTAATTTGCCACAGATTACTAATCTTGAAGTAACATTGATGACTGATGGACAACCAACAGAAGCAGATATTGATTACAGAACACGGTTAATAAATACCTACGCAGTTGCAAATAATACATTAAGCTGGGTAAAGAACCAATTATTAGATTTAGATACAGTTAAAACAGTTGGTTTTAATTATAATGATACTGCTGGTGTTGTAGATACATTACCAGCCTACACGACAGAATGGATGGTAGTTCCAGTAGAAGGTGCAGATGTAGATTATTTTAAAGATCAAGTAGGAACTACTATTATAAATAATAAGGTTCCAAGTTCTCCTACAGCTGGCAATACTACAGTTGAAGTTATTGATGTATTTGGTAAAACTAAAGATGTAAACTTTACTATACCAGATAAGATAGAATTAGCAATTGAGGTATCTGTATCAACGCCTGAAACAACTGGTGTACTTGATTTGACTAATGTAAATTCAGAAAAAATAGCTATATCAGATTATATCAATAGCTTAGATATTGGTAAGAATGTATCATACGCTAGATGTTTAGCACCATTAACATCTGATACTGGTTATGACATTGTTGAGTTTAAGATAAAAGATAAAGCAATAGGTACTTGGGTTATTAACAGTAACTTTACTATTGCTAGCAGAGAATATGCATCTATTGAACTTGGTGATATAACTATTGGAAACGCGTAATGTATGATAACCAAAATTATCCTTGGGCTTACCAAAAGGCACCTAATCTTGTTAAGATATATGATGGTCTTTTCCCATTAGTATCTAAAGCAACTCCATTAGGTATAGGTAATGCTTTCTATTTGGATTACCTTACAGGTAAAGGGTTATTACAGTATGGACAATATTGGGGTTTAAGGGGTGTTTGGAGTAATCTTATAAATGGTATGACGTGGGATATGGATATATGGAATTCCCCTACCAAAGTTTGGGATGGAACACCGACAGATATTAACGAAGATATGTTCAAGAAATATATCTCTGTTAAGACATTTGCTAATGGTAAAAATATGTCTTTGAATCTACTTAAAGATTGCTTTGATATATTGCTAGTAGGAAAGACATACACAATAGAAGTAATAGAAGATTATCTTGAATATATTATTAAGATAACTGCATCTCAAGCAGTAATTGATACGATATTTCAGATAAAAAGTTCAGATCCTGAGTTTTTAGGTAAACCATCAGGAATTAAATATAGTTTTTTATTAGAAGCTATTTAGGAGTAAAAAATGTTACATAAAGGTAGTATATTTGCACAGTCTGGTTCTTTAGATCCGACAAAGACCAATACTGATTTCCAACTAGGGCATTTCCCTGGTACAACAGCTAAAGCTGAAGATGTTAACACATATGGAAATATGTCGGATGCCGAATTAAAAGCTGTATGCAATGAAGTGGAAAATGCTATTACTGGTTACGGAGTAACATTAGATCCTAATAGTTCTACTCAATTGGAGAATGTTCTTAAGAACAAAGTCGGTGGTGGGACAGGACAAACTGGTATAGATTATTCAACTTTCACTACAGCTCCTACACAAGCTGGGAATGCTATTAACTTTGCTACGTTTGACATCTTATTCAATAATGAAGTTTTCTATGGTAAGACACAAGGTGATTTCACAAGAGTTACTATTGCTGCACAAACAGTATCAGCAACTGGTGCGTGGGATGATGGTGTTCATTTTATTTATTCAGATAATAATGGTAATATTCTTCATCAACAAGAAATGATACAAGGATCTGACGGTGATACCAAATGTATGTTGGGTAGTGTATTTGTTATAAGCGGTATATTTCAGACAGATAGCTGGAAATTTCAACCTTGGTTACAAATAACGTCTGCTGAAACAAGAGAATCATCCACTGCTCAAACTAAGGGTGGAATGATGATGGCTGCCGGTGGTATTAAATTACAGATGGGTGCATTGGAAGTTAAAGCTGAAGGTATTAACTTTGCTGTAAATAAGTATGATCCTAACATTATGCAAATGGGTGCTTTGAATCCGTATCCGTATAAGTTCTTGTATAAAGATTATAATCCATCGTTACCATCTGCTACAGATGTAGATACAACTCATTTGTACAATATGACCAGCGGAACTTGGGATGATATATCTTCGCACGAAGGATATATTTGTTTAGTTCCTTGTATTGCTCCTACGGGACAAACATTGATGATACCAGCAATGAGTACAAAAGCTGGTGCAACATATGCTAGCATATTCTCTTCAATAGATGAAGCATCAGATGCAGTATTCTCACTAACATATGACTTAGATAATGTAGCTAAGAGATCTATTTATCTTGGACAAACATTGATTGTTAAGATTGGTGCAGATGACTTTACTGATCCTACACAATTTATGGTTGTTGGTTTAGTTCCACAAGAATTAGCAAGCTTTACAAATAATGGTGGACAAGGCGGTGGCGTACCTGGTAGCTATATGCCAATGCCGGAAGTCACTTGGACTGCAACTAGCTTAATTCTTCAGAACAATGCATCTAATTATGTTACAGGTTCTGCAAGTGTTCCTGTTACTGTATTTATGCCAGTTAACCAAATTGACACAGTGAATCAAGTTATTCTTAAATATTTTCACGATACGGGTTTTCAAGGTATGACCTTTGAATCTAGTGTTAAATGGTGGTCAGGACATTTACCTGTATTCACAACTGGACAGAATACGATTATTATATTTGATTATATTTCTGGAAGCTGGTATGGAAGAGAAATAAATGCAAATATGTATGCTCCTATTGGAAGTTTGGTTACATATGCTGTAAGTACAACACCAGCTGGGTATTTATATTGTGATGGTTCTGCAATTAGCCGTACTTCGTATAGTGCTTTGTTTGCAGTAATTGGAACAAAATTTGGTGCTGGAGATGGATCTACAACATTCAATTTGCCAATAAGAAATGATCCACTTACTGAAGTTTATAGAGCAACTATAAGCAATCAACAGGTAGTTATTTATTCCAATGGTAGTATGGATATTACGGCTACTGCTGGGTTTACTGGTGGTTCAAAGACATTCTCTGTACCATTTGAATCAGCTCCTGCTGCAGTTGGCGGTGGTGTTGACCAGTACGCCGGAGAAAGACAAATATATGCTTACGTAAGCGGTACAACTGCAACAACGATTATAATATCAGAAAGAACTGATAATGTATTTAGATGGGCTGTAACTGGAATGGCATCAAAGACTTGGTTAGCTACTAACTTACCAAGACGCTTTAATGCATCTGGCGATCCTAATCTATTCTATGTATTTATTAAATACTAAAGAGGAATAAATGATAAAACTAATTATAGCTGATACATTGAATCTTTCTTTTGCTGTAATAAATAACACAGACCAATCACCTGCCGACTTATCAACTGTAACTGCAAGGTTAATGATAAAGAAGTCATTAACTGATAAGATTCCAAAAGTTACTAAAGAGTTGATTCATCCTGTTTCAAACATACTAAACTTTGAAGTTACAGCTGATGAAACTGCTACACTAGCAGCAGGACAATACAATATTGGTCTAAAGTTATATTATGATAGCGGCGTTGAGATTACTCAATGGCAAGATTTACTAGTTGCTGAAAAAGGTGTATTTGATGAGTGATATGATAATTGTTCCATTAAAAATAGACCCATTGGTTATAACCAAATTAGAACCAGCACAGGGTATAACAACCTTACGCGGTGAGTCTTTTATATGGAATCCAGATGTTGCTAACGATTTAATAGAACAATTAAATGCAGCATTAGAATATATATCAACATTATCATTAGCTGACTTACCATCAGATCCTTTGCATAGAACTGTTACTGATACGCAAATCGCTGACTGGACACTGGCATATATTCAAACGCATACACATATCAATAAGCTCGTATTAGACGCTACTACTGCTAGCTTTACTATAGCACAGGCTGCTAATTTAGCTAATCAGAGTGGCGTTAATACTGGTGACCAGGACTTATCAAGTTATGCTCTAAAGACTGAAATACCAACAGCATTAAGCCAATTATTATCAGATTCAACTCACAGAACCGTAACAGATGCTGAAAAAGCATCTTGGAATACTGCATCAAGCGAAGCTCATACACACAGTAATAAGAGTTCTTTAGATTTAGTATCAGGAACTAATACTGGTGATGAAACTGCTACCACAATTAAAAGCAAATTAGGAATTACAACTTTATCTGGTTCAAATACTGGTGATCAATATATACCAACAGCACTAAGTGAGTTTACAGATGACTCTACTCATAGATTAGTAACTGACACAGAAAAGTCAACTTGGAATGGCAAACAGGATGCATTAGGCTTTACACCTGAAAACATTGCTAATAAGAACGTTAACAACGGTTATTGCCCTTTAGATAGTGGTGGCAAAGTACCTTTAGCTAATTTACCATCTACTTTATTGAAATACCAAGGTGTATGGAATGCTTCTACAAATACTCCTACACTTACCAACCCAGATTTAACAAAGGTTGGGTATGTTTACAATGTAGGAACGGCGGGAACACAGTTTGGGATTACTTTTAGCCTTGGTGACTGGGCTATCTATAATGCGTCTGGTTATGTAGAGAAATCTGATAATTCAGATGATGTTGTTAGTGTTAATGGTCAGACAGGTGTAGTAGTTCTAGCTAAAGGAGATGTTGGTTTAGGCAATGTAGATAATACATCAGACGTTAATAAGCCTATATCGACAGCAACACAAAATGCCCTTAACTTAAAAGCTGATTCGGCTAGCTTGGGAGATTATGTAGTAGAAATGGCTACAGGATTATCCGGTACAAATTATACAGATGGTTGGTATAGACTATATAATACAGGTTGGATTGAACAAGGTGCTTTTGTAGCTGCAGTTGACACTGTGGCTTTGATAAAAACTATGAAGTATGTTAATCAAGTTTTGATGGCAAAAGTACAGGCGATTGCTACATCATCAACTGGACGTGTAATTGCAGTAAAAGATAATTCAACAGCTTCAACATTAAATGTACTTCGTAATGATTCTGGATTTAAGTGGTCTTACGATATAAAAGGCACAGTTGCATAATTATTTAATAGAAAACAATTTTAAAAAGCGTTATAATGAAACTAAAAGGAGTTCATAATGTTTTTAGGAAAATTTGATGTTTTATCAACTGAATGGACAACACTAGAAGAAGTTCTTGGCAGCGTATCTGCTGATCTTACATATACAATTCAACTAATCAGTGGTATTGGGGTATTATTTAATGACAATTCTAGTGAACCTGCAGTTGATGAAGGTATGGTATTAAGTGGTGGAAATCCAACAGCTGTTTATAAAAATGGCAATGGTGTTCTTTATATGAAAGCTATTGGTGATACTGCTTATATTGCTATTTCTACAGATGAATAGGAGATTATAATGAGTTTAGCTATAAATAATGTTCTTTATCTAGGAAGTGCAGTACCAGGAAGCGGTGGCGGCAGTGCTGGACGTACATTTACATTAGCTGCATCCGAATCAGAAGCTCTAGCATTATCATTAGAAGCTGGCGTAGGAACGTTTGTATATTATTATATATAAGGAACCTAAATGACAACTGCAATTTCTCAAATTATGTATGAAAACGGACATAAGATCCCAACTTTTTGTGAAGCTGGGCTTAAAACCAATGCATATGAGAATGGACATAAAGTATTTCCAGATGAAACACTTGATTGTTTTCAATTGACGATTAAAGATACTGAACAATTTTCAGTTGCAATATCAGCATCAGGTGATTTTACTATCGATTGGGGCGATGGAATAAGCGATACTATCAACAAGACAAATACTACAAATACTGCATATACTCACGATTATACTAGTCGTGGTAATTATTACGTAAAAATTCGTGGCTTAGCAACAGGTTATAATACTTCTAATTTCCCTTGTTTAGGATTTCCTAATAGGACTGAAGTAATAGCTGTTGCTGGTGATTTAGGTGCGATATTTCCACAAGTTGGTGGTGTTTATCCACAAAGTATGTTCTTTAATATGTTCCTTGGGTGTTCAAA